>Ga0210383_10000983_pt1 | contig 26273 bp, 15 predicted proteins | sample IncBWC14OmetaG_FD_160072 | JGI IMG/M metagenome (GOLD analysis project Ga0210383, IMG submission 160072) | Forest soil microbial communities from Barre Woods Harvard Forest LTER site, Petersham, Massachusetts, United States - Inc-BW-C-14-O ... | reverse complement strand
AGTGCGCCGCCGTATGCGAGATTTATCAAAGCATTCGGTTGCATTGCCGTTGGAGAAGCGACGGACAGGAAGAACGCGGCGGGGATTAAGATTGCGGCGATTGGCGCACCGGTCCGGGCGATCCACTTCCAGAAGGGGGAAAGCATCGCCTCGTCAACGTAGCGAAGCATGACCAACGACAGAACGAGATAGACGCCCGCGTGCGCGTGGCCAGCGCGCCACAGATTTTGTCGCAACGGATTGTCAGCGTACCCGGGCATATTTCCCGTCAGCATACCCAGGAGGGTTAGGCCTCCGTACATCACCGTGGGTAGAACAACCAGAAGCACTCCCGCAAACATTCGTGATTTCTCGCGACACGGTTTCCTCCGTTAGACCTCCGCCGGACAACCTCAACTTAATGTGACTCTCAAGATGAAATCTTGTGGTCGCCTGGCAGCTTGAGCGAATCGCGAACAATGATCTCGGCGGCGCGGAGCCGGGTCACGGTTAAATCCTGAATCTCAAGCGATCTGAATTTGGCGTTTTCGACCGAGAGGCGGCGGATCATTAACCGTCCGATGGCCAATGCGCCGATCGCGAACGCACCCACTGCGACGGCGCCGATCGCAGCGGCCATCGCGGCAACGCCACGAGATCCTGAACTGGTCAGGTCTTTCATATATCTCTCCTCAGGCGAGTCAGCGACGCTTGCGCATGCTACTTCCTTTGGGACGATAGCCGACGTCTGGAACGTCTTCACCCAGAGCAGTGGCTAAATCGATTTGATGGTCCTGCTCTTGCATGAGGATCTGGCGAATCTGTTCCGCCATCGCATATTCTCCCAACGCTTCACATTGCCGGATGCGGTCGCGGTAATTGCGGATGGTTTCGTTTTCATTCTCCAGATCGAAGCGGAGCATCTCTTTCGGATTTTTCGAGGTGCGCACCGGCTTGGGAGTGACCACCGGCATTTTGCCCAGATAATCAATCTGCCGGGAGAGAATGAGGGCGTGATCGAGTTCCTGCCTGGCGTGGATCTCGAGCTGGGCCGCAATGTCCATATATTGCGCTCCGCTCAGGACTTGCGAATAAACCACGTACGCGATGATGGCTTGATATTCGCGGGAAAGGTCTTCGTTCAACAGCTCGGCGAGCCGGTCGCGGGATATTTCGATTTCGTTTGCGTTGGATTTGGATTTGGCCATTCTGATTTCTCCTTTGAATTGAAAGACAGAATTATATTCGGATGCCCGGGGTCACACGAGGCCGATTTTTTCTCTCGCGTCGGACAGCTCCATCTTGTGAGGGCTCCGTTACAGACCAAGATCGCTCAATCCCGGATGATCGTCCGGACGGCGACCAAGCTGCCAGTGATACTTGCGATCGGATTCTTTTATGGGAAGATCGTTGATGCATGCCAGCCTCAACCGCATCAGGCCGTCGTCGTTGAATTCCCAATTCTCATTTCCGTACGAGCGAAACCAATTTCCCGAGTCATCGTGCCACTCGTATGCAAAACGCACGGCAATCCGGTTATCCGTGAAGGCCCACAGCTCTTTGATGAGCCGGTAGTCCAGTTCTTTCTCCCATTTGCGTGCGAGAAAGGCGACAATGTCTTGCCTTCCATTAATAAATTCGGAGCGGTTTCTCCAACGGGAATCTATTGCGTAAGCTAGAGAGACCTTTTCCGGATCGCGGGAATTCCAGCCATCCTCGGCAAGGCGAACCTTTAGAATCGCGGTATCGCGCGAAAATGGTGGCAGCGGCGGACGCGTGGTCACGATCCCTCCTTGTTAAACCGCGCTCTGTCTCAAAGCTTCAGATTGTAATTCAATCTCGTGTGGCCGCCTGGGTTCAGCAGGCGATTAACGCGACTAGAAGCTCAGCCGCGAAGATTGAGGAAGCCTCCGTCGATCGGGTAGTCCGAGCCCGTAATAAACGATGCCTCGTCGGAGCACAGAAAAAGAGCTAGAGCGGCGATCTCTTCGGGCTGAGCCATTCTGCCAACGGGCTGCGCTTTTTCCAGCTTCTCGAACATTTCCTTTTCTTTGCCCGGATAGTTACGTTGCAAATAATTATCGACAAAGGGCGTATGAACTCGCGCCGGCGAAATGCAGTTGCAGCGAATATTGTGGGCAAGATAATCCTTGGCTATCGAGTAAGTCATCGCGACCACCGCGCCCTTGCTCATGGAGTAGGCAAAACGATCCGCAAGGCCTGAGGTTCCGGCGATGGACGCCATATTCAAAATAATCCCGCCTCCGTTGGCCTTCATGCGCCCCACGGAAGCGTATAGACAGTTGTACATGCCCTTAACATTCACGTTGAAAATCTTGTCAAAATCCTTTTCGGAAGTATTTTCGAGGTTGCCTACATGCGAAATTCCGGCATTGTTCACCAGAATGTGAATGCGTCCTTCCTGCCCTATCTGGCTGAACACGGCTTCGACCTCGTCTTGTCGCGAAACATCGCAGCCGTAAGCCTTCGCGCTTCCCCCAGCCGTGCCGATTTCGTCGGCAACGGTTTGTGCGGCATTCTCCTCCACGTCCAGCACCCGGACGGAGGCTCCGCTGCTGGCGAATCTCAGCGCAATAGCGCGCCCGATGCCGCTGGCTGCTCCCGTGATGATGGCAAGCTTGCCATCGAGCCGAAAAGTGTCTGAATTGTTCAGAAAACCTCCGTCGTTTTGACTAGCGTTAGTTGCTCGGCCCGAACCAACTACTTGGCATTGACGGACGGAACTTGGATTCGCACTTGGCTCGGCCCATGAGTCTTGCTCGCGTCAACCCCACTCCCTTCGCGCACAGTGTAAAACTGATTCGCGGAAAGATCGGAGAGGGTTTCAACTAATCCACTTGGCCAGCGAATAACGATTTTCTCCGCCTTCGTCGAATTACCCAGGCCAAAATGTAGTCGTAGATCGCTTTGTGAGATATATCCGTCTCCGCTGCGCACTTCTTTCTCGTGTTTATCGCCATTTTGTTCTAAGGTTACCGCCGCGCCCAGCGCAGCGCGATTCGATTTCACGCCGACCAGATGCAGGCTGATCCAGTTTCCGACGGGTGAAGTGTTGTAGTAGAGTGACGGCTTTTCGTTCATGTTGTTCACCAAGGCCTCCTGGTGACCGTCGTTGAACAGATCGCCGAGCGCCAGGCCCCGCCCAGAATGCGGCTGCGACAAAACTGCACCTGCATTTGTAGTGATATTGGCGAACGTCCCGTCGCGAAGGTTGTAGTACGCAATTTTCGGCTCGCGATAGCTGGTGCCCAACGCTTTGCCTTCTACCTCCGGATACACATGGCCGTGAGCGATCAGGATTCCCGGCCATCCACTGTTGTCGAAGTCGTAGAATTGCACGCCCCACCCCAGCCAGGTCTTGATCTTGCCCAGACCCGCACTGTAGGTGACGTCGTCAAAGTTGTTGTCCCCACGATTGAGGTACAGCGTGGGCGTATCGTCGCTGAAGTTGGTTTTGACGATGTCCTGGTAGCCGTCATGCATGAAATCGTCGGCCGAAAGGCCCATGCCTGCCTGCTCCGAGCCGTCTTCGTTGTACGCTACGCCGGCCTTTTTGCCGATGTCGGTGAAGGTCCCGTCGCGGTTATTGTGATAAAGCAGGCTTGGAGTCGAGTCGCAAGCAACATAAATATCCGGCCAGCCATCGTGGTCAAAATCCCCGGTCAGCGATGTGAACCCGTAACATCCCGTGGTATTGAGAATGCCCGATTTTTGCGAGACGTCCGCAAAAGTGCCGTCGCCGTTGTTGTGATAGAGCGCGTTCACCCCCGGCTTCAATCCCCGCGGCCCGCACATTACGTCGATTCCTTTCCACTGGCACCAGCGTCCATCGCCCGGCCGGGGTACGGAGTCGTAAGTGAAATCGACGTAGCGAACGACGAGAATATCCGCCTTGCCGTCACGGTCGTAATCGACGAAACTGCAACCCGTGCTCCATTCGTCCCGTGAAGTCTTGAGCCCAGCTTTGGCGGTCACGTCGGTGAAGGTTCCGTCGCCGTTGTTGCGATACAGCACATTCTGTCCCCAGTACGTCACGAACAGGTCGAGATACCCATCGTTGTCGTAATCGCCGACGCATCCTCCCTGCCCCCACCCCGATCGGGTCAATCCTGCGTGAGCCGTAACATCGGTGAAGGTCCCGTCGCGATTGTTGTGATACAGGTGCCCGGTAGGGCCATTGCCTTTAGGAAATCCTACTACCGTCGAACCGTTGGGCAGGAAAATGTCGGGCCATCCGTCGTTGTCATAATCAAAAATGACGGCGCCGTTCCCGGTGGTTTCGATGATGAATTCCTTATGAGTGTCGCTACCGTAAACGTTGAGTGCAGTCAATCCAGCTTGCTGGGCGATGTCCTCGAAATGGACCTCGCCGGGCTTGACTTTGGGAGTCTGCACTTTGGAGGGCTGTTTATCCTGGCCTGAAAGCCAGACCGTGAGCAGTAAACCACCTGCGAGAAAGAAACCGAATCGGCAGCCTGCGAAGCCAGGGAGCACTTTGACATCTTAAAGCAGAATTCGCAGTCGCACCGCACGATGCTAAATGAGTCGCGACATCTCTGGCGACCATGCGACCACTCTCTGCTTTGATTCGCCCAGTTGGTCGACTCCCAACTCAACCACGTCGCCCACTTTTAAGTATTGCGGAGGCGCATGCCTAGCGCTACACCAGCCGGCGTTCCGGTGCTGATGATATCTCCGGGCAGCAACGTCATAAATTGACTGACATAGCTAACCAGAAAGGGCACATCAAAAATCATCTCTCGCGTGGAGCTGCGCTGCCGGAACGCGCCGTTCACCTTCAGCCACATTCCCAAGCGGCTCGTGTCCGGAATCTCGTTGCACGTTGCCAGGAACGGTCCCAAGGGAGCAAACGTGTCTGCGCTCTTTCCTTTTACCCACTGCCCTCCGCGCTCGAACTGGAATGCCCGCTCGGAGTAATCATTGTGCAGGGCGTAGCCAGCCACGTATGCGAGGGCATCGCCCGGGTCGACGTAACTGCACTTCTTCCCGATTACGACTGCCAGTTCGACCTCCCAGTCAACTTTTTGCCCATTCCTCGGAATTATCAGATCATCGTTCGGCCCTGTGAGTGAGGTCGTAGCTTTGAAAAATATGACCGGCTCGTCCGGTATCTCCATTTTGCTTTCTCTGGCGTGATCACGAAAGTTCAGTCCAATGCAGACGATCTTGCTGGGGCGGGAGATCGGCGATCCCAGCCGGACAGTCAGCGCAACCTCCGGCGCCACGTTGTGCTTCAACCAGTCTTCCAGCCGCAAGAGCCCATCGTTCGCGAAAAAATCTTCGTCATAGTCCGTCGTGAAGCCGGAAATATCTACGCGCGTGCCATCGTGGAGAATTAGCCCCGGGCGCTCCTTGCCTCGCTCGCCAAATCGAATCAGTTTCATCGAAAAATTCCATTCTGCTTCACGCCTGCTGTGCCCATCGCACAATCCTCCCTCGAAATCCGGATTTTTAGAACAGTCGTCCAATACGGAAGAAGAATTTGTGATGTCCCGTGTCGCCGTATGCGTAAGCCGCTTCCACCGGACCGAAGATGGTATTGACCACCAGCCCCGCCGCGGCATCGGTGGGGAAGCCCGAGGCCAGGTTCACCTGCGTGTGCGGCGGTCCGTAGACTTGCGCCGCCTCGTAGAGGCCCAGGAAGTAAATGCCGCTACCCAGCAGCGGTGGCAGGCGCGCCAGTTGCCGGATGTATCCCAATTGGAAGAGGAAGTATTTATCCATCAGGAGCTCGTTGGTGCCGTATGAAACCAGACGCTGCGAACCGCCCAAGCTAAACTGCGGTAGTCCCGTTTCATAGTTAAACGTCGTTCCCCCATATCCGTTCAGAAAGACAGAACCCGGCTCGTTCAAGCGGAAATAGTTCTGCGAGGCGACTTCCAAAACCGGATACTGATTGGTGACATAGGGACTTGTATTCGACCAGTGAAAATTAGCCTGAAGGTTTTGCCCGGCGCGCGGTATGACCGCATCGTCAAGGCGATCCAGTTTGTATTGGACGTCCGGGCCGCCGTAAGCGCCCGAAAAGGAAGGCAGTTCATTGGGATTTCCAATTTGCCGCGAGAATTTTTCCCACCCACCGTCGTACCCAAATCGAAGTTCGCCAGTGGTTCCGAACTGATAACCGAAGTCGACAGCCCCGCCAACATCGGTACGTCGAAAGATGGAGACCAGTTTGTTGTCGTCGTAAAGATAAAATGGATTGTTCTCGCCCAATCCTCGGGGTGCGACGAACCAGTGGGTTAATGGGGTGAAGGGATGGTAGTATTCCGAACGAATTGCGTACTGTGAGAACGCAATGACGTCGGTGCGCCATTCCGAGCGGAAACCGCCGATGTCGAGAAAGGTGAATCTCGCTCCCAGGTTGAATGTAACGTTATTCAAACTGGATCCATCGACCAGAATCAACGGCCGTACGATCGGCGGTCCATAGGTGTTTTCCTCGGTCTTTACCATCAGCCCCTGCTGGCCATTACGCTCCACCATTTCGTAACTGAGGGTTGAAAATCGCCCGATCCCCTTCAAGTGCATGATCTCGTCGTCCAACTGGTCGTAGTCAACCGGCTTGCCGACCACCCCGGCCATCTGTTTCTCTACGCGCTTTGAGAGGTGCCCATTCACGCCGTCGACAGCCACAAACGTCGGAATCGGAGGAGTGGTGAGGCGGCGCGCAGCCCGCTCCGCGAGGTATTGGTTCCAAGTAGCATCATCCACCGAGAGCGTCATCAGCATTGTCGCCTTGGCCGCCGCCGCATCGTATCCGGCTTTAATGATCTCGTCCGCTTTATCAAAATCGAGGGACCCATACTTCTGCAACGGAACTGAGATCAGCAGATCCACGTCCTCCATGCTCCTGAGTTCGTTCGCCGAGATCATGACGGAGATCGACCGGCCCAGCACCGCGAAGCTCGAAAGACTTGCATCCGGCGGCAGTGGCGCTTCCTCGAGGTGAACGCCCAGCGTGACACCGGCTCCCATTTGTTTCGCCACATCGATCGGGATGTTCTCCAGTAATCCACCATCGGCGTAAATGGCATCTTTGGTCCGTACGGGCGTGAAAATTCCGGGTAAGGACATCGTCGATCGCAGCGCCAGCGACAGGGATCCGCTGCGGAAGACGCGGGGTTTTCCCGTCACCAAGTCCGTGGCCACGCATGCAAACGGAATGGGAAGATCGTTGAAGCTTTGTATTTCCGAGTAGGGAAGCGCGACCTGATCGAGAATCAGCGATACCTGCTGGCCGGAGTTGAATCCCTCGGGAAATTGCAGCCCCTTGCGCAAGCCAAACTCGAGACTGTTCGGATAGTCGCGGTGATCTTCTTTGCGCCGGAAGGACAGGTCGTCAAACGGCGTCTGTCCCGACATTACCTGGTCCCAGTTGATGCTCTTCACCACCTCGCGAACTTCAGCTGCATTGCGGCCGGTGGCGTACACTCCGCCCACCAAGCCGCCCATGCTGGTGCCAGCGACATAGTTAACGGGGATGTGATGCTCTTCCAGCCAGGTGATGACGCCGACGTGCGCCAGCCCAAGTGCTCCGCCACCTTGCAAAACCAGCCCGAGCGTAGGATGCTTTTTGGGCGTAGTTCCTGCTGCTGGTTCCTGGCCAAAGGAGGGTATTGATCCTAAAACGAGGGCTGCAAGGGAAAGATAGACCCTTATTCGCATTTGCATAGTCTGTCCCTTTCGTTTGAAGCAGGAACGAATCTGAGCCCTACTACCGTAGCGCAGATTGCTCGCTCGTTCGACTATGAGAATTGATAGTGGACGAACACCATCAGCCCATGATCAGGCTTGTAGCCATATGGGAAGTGGTTTTGACGACGCAGGGTGAATCCTTCGATGCTGCGGTAGCATCTGTATGTGGCAACTGAAGCTTCAGGGGTAGCTCATTGAGGAAGCCGGTACTCATTCCGATCGTCAGTCTCCTGTGCTTCGCAACCGTGATCAGTTGTGGGTGTAACAAGACGGAAGCGAAGCAGCCTGCTCCGCAACCGCTCCCAGTCAAGACAGAGATCATTAACCTGTCACCGGTCCCGAAGGTGGACGAATTTGTGGCGACGATAAAATCGCGCCGTTCGGCGAGCATCCAGCCTCAAGTCGATGGCTCGTTGACCAAGATCCTGGTGAAGTCCGGCGACCACGTTCATGCCGGCCAGGTGCTGATGACGATCGATCCGCTGAAGCAGCAGGCAACAGTCGATCAGGAGCGAAGCACCGAGGCCCAAAAGAAAGCAACATACGATTACAACCAGCATGAGGTCGAACGCCAGCGAAACCTGTACGAGGAGGGTGTAAGCAGCAAGCAGGACTATGAACTTGCCGTGCAGGCATACGAGAATTCCAAGGCAGATTGGGAGTCATCGACCGCTGCTCGCATCACCCAGCAGCGCGAACTCGCCTACTACAATCTGACTGCTCCGTTCGATGGCATCGTCGGTGACATTCCGGTGCACCTCGGGGATTATGTCTCTTCACAGACGTTGCTAACCACTGTGGACGAGAACGCCGAGCTGGAAGCCTACATCTACATTCCTACCGAACAAGCGGGAAGCATCCGCATGAATCTTCCCGTCGAGATTGTGACCAGCAGAGGCGAGCTGATCGAGAAAACGATGGTGTATTTCATCTCCCAGCAAGTGGACAATTCGATCCAGGGCATTCTGGTGAAAGCTCCGATTCATGCCTCGCTTGATAAGTTTCGCAATGCGCAATTGGTCAAAGCGCGAGTGGTGTGGAGTTCCGCTCCCACGGCCACCGTTCCCGTGCTGGCGGTCACGCGCATCGGAGGCCAGTCTTTCGTCTACGTCGCGACCGAGGCCGGCCAGGGAACAGTCGCCAAACAGCGTGCCGTTGTCCTTGGCGACACGATTGGAAACAACTACGCCGTGACCGATGGCCTGAAAGCTGGGGAAAAGGTCATCACCTCCGGTATCCAGTTCCTGATTGACGGCTCGCCCGTACAGCCGATCAGCTAAAGCCAAAGTGAAAAGTAATGCGGTTGCTGCCCTTGCCGGCGGCGGGAAGAGGATGTGCAGTTTTGGTTGACTTTTTCATCAAGCGACCGATTTTTGCGACAGTCTGTGCGCTGCTGATCATCCTGGCAGGCGCAGTCTGCATTCCAACCCTGCCTATTTCGCTGTATCCGAACCTGGCGCCCCCGCAAGTCACGGTCACCAGCAACTACGTGGGTGCAAACGCGCGAACGGTCGAGTCGGCGGTCACGATCCCTCTTGAGCAGCAGATCAATGGCGTCGAGGGTATGCATTACATCACTTCGACCAGTTCCAACGACGGCACCAGCAGCATCAACGTAACCTTCCGCACGGGATACGATCTGAATATCGCGGCCGTTGACGTGCAGAACCGCGTGGCCACAGCGCTCGGTCGTCTGCCTCAGGAAATCAAGAATACCGGCGTGACCATCACCAAGGCGAATCCTAACTTCGTGTTCGCCGCCGGATTCTACTCCCCCGACAACAGCCTCTCTAATCAATATATTTCCAACTACCTTGACGTTTACGTGAAGGACGCACTGAAACGAATTCCGGGCGTGGGCGACGTCGTGATCTTCGGAGAGCGCAAGTATGCCATGCGCATTTGGCTCGATCCGACGAAGCTGGCGGCGCGCGGGCTGACCGCGGCGGATGTGGTCGCGGCGCTGCAGGAGCAGAACGCCGAAATACCCGCAGGACAATTGGGCCGTCCGCCCGCAGATCCCAAACAGGACTTTCAAGTTACGCTCCGTGTGGTCGGGCGGCTTTCTGAGCCCAGGGAATTCGAGAACATTATTCTCAAGAACACGCGCAACGGCATCGTGCAAATCAAAGATGTTGGCCGGGCAGAAATCGGGGCAGAGAGTTATGACACCAATCTCCTCTATAGCGGACATGAGGCGATCGGCGTCGGCGTACAGCAGCTTTCAAACGCTAATGCGCTGCAAGTGGACAAGCTGGCCAAGGCTGCGCTGGTCGAGCTGTCCAAGTCCTTCCCGCCCGGAATTAAGTATGTCGTCGCCTTCGACACGACCACCGTCGTGGGCGACTCTGTCAAGGAAGTGGTTAATACGCTGCAAGAGGCAGTCATCATCGTTATTCTGGTGATTTTCCTGTTCCTGCTGGACTGGCGTGCCACGATTATTCCAGCCGTCACCATTCCCGTCTCGTTGATCGGCACCTTTGCCTTTATCAAGATTTTCGACTTCTCCATTAATTCCCTCACCCTGTTTGGCATTACTCTCGCCACTGGGTTGGTAGTCGATGACGCGATCGTAGTCATCGAAAACGCGCAACGGCACATCGACGAAGACAAAACCGATCCGCTCACTGCAACCTCGGTCGCGATGAAGGAAGTGTCCAGTGCGGTGATCGCGACCTCGCTGGTGCTGATTTCCGTCTTTGTGCCGGTGTCTTTCTTCCCCGGGACGACGGGAATTCTCTATCGCCAGTTCTCGTTGACGATTGCATTTTCGATCGCCATTTCTCTCTTCAATGCGCTTACGCTTTCGCCTGCATTGGCGGCTTTGCTGCTGCGCGGGGAAGAATACAAGTACTCTGTCTTTGATTGGACGCATATCGGATGGCTCTCGCGAGGCTACAGTAAGTTCGCGCACGGCGTTGACGCAGCAATCCGAGGCTTGGCCGCTGGATACGGAAAAGCCATCTGCAAGGTATTAAATTTTCGCTATGCGATGGTCGTGCTGTTTGTAGCCGGACTTGCGGCCACCGGCTACATGTACGTGCATGTCCCCACCGGCCTTGTGCCTCAGGAGGATCAGAACTATTTCATCGTGGTAGTGCAAGCCCCGCAAGGCGCATCGCTCGCCTATACCACAAACGTTGCGAAGCAAGCGGAACAGATTCTGCGTGCCGATCCGGACGTCTTCGGCACCTTTGCGGTTCCCGGCTTCTCGCTTTCCGGAGGAAGTTCTTCAAACTACGGCCTGATCTTCGCGCCGCTCAAGCCCATCGACGATCGCAAAGCCAAAGGCCACGCGGTTAGTGATATTGTGGCCCGAGTTGGGCCAAAACTCTTCGCTGTTCCCGGCGCCATCGTCGTGCCATTTGAACCACCTGCGATTCAGGGGATCGGCAGCTTTGGCGGATTTCAATTCGAGCTGCAGGATCTGGGCCGCAATACCCTGCAGGATCTCGACGGCGTCGCTCACAAAATCGTGTCCGGCAGCCGTCAGCGTTCCGACCTGCAAGGTCTGTTCACCAGTTTTACCGCCAATGATCCTCAACAGTTGGTGCAGATCGATCGCGAAAAGGCTAAGGCGATCGGCGTCCCTATCGACCAGGTCTCACAAGCTCTGGGCGTCTACATGGGATCAGAGTACGTGAACGATTTCGACTTCAATAATCGTTCCTACCGCGTTTACGTGCAGGCCGACCAGCCGTTCCGCATGAATGCGCGCGACTTGCGGCAATATTATGTGCGATCTGACAGCAACGGATTAGTGCCGCTTGGAAACATCGTGTCGCTCCAGGAAACCTCCGGCCCGCAGGTCATCAATCACTACAATCTATTCCGCTCGGCGGAAATCGACGGCGCGGCCGCTCCCGGCTACAGTTCGAGTCAAGGTCTAAATGCCATGCAGGACTTAGCGAAGCAGAACATGCTGCAAGGCATGTCGTTCCAGTGGACCGGGCTGGCGCTCGAGGAAGTAGAAGCCGCAGGCAAGGCGATCATTATCTTTGCCCTTGGTATTTTGGTGGTCTATCTCACGCTGAGTGCACAATACGAAAGCTTTGCGCTGCCTTTTATTATTCTGCTTGCGGTGCCGACCGCGGTGTTGGGAGCGCTGCTGTTCATCAACATGCGTGGAATGGTCGACGACGTTTACGTGCAGATCGGCCTCGTCATGCTGATTGGCCTTTCGGCGAAGAATTCCATTCTGATCGTAGAATTCGCCGAGCAGTTGATTGGACAAGGCCGCAGCATCATCAACGCCGCGATCGAAGCGGCCGAATTGCGCTTGCGCCCGATCCTGATGACGTCGTTCGCCTTTATTCTCGGCGTCCTGCCACTCTATTTTGCGACTGGAGCCGGCCAACTCGGACGGCACTCGGTGGGCACCGCAATCGTTGGCGGTATGTTGTTCTCTACCGTGCTGAATCTCTTTTTTATTCCCGTGTTGTACGTGATCGTCAAGACTTTGCTGACCCGGTTCTCAGCCAAGAAACCAGAAGCCTCAGCGGAACCGGTCAAGGTTTCATAAATCCAAAGCACCGGGGGTCGCGATCACGGCTGTAAAGTTTCACCCGCCACTACGCCCGTCAGCTTGTGCGCGGACATTGCGCTGTTGAAGGCTGCTGCGTCCGTCTGCACGAATTGATTGAACCTCTGGATCGCCGCTTCGTACTCGGGCTGAAGAAACTGCTTCTGCTCGAGAACGGCCGGCCTTGGAGCATAATCTGCGCCTTCCAAAAGACCATCCAGCGCTATCAGGTGTTCCCGAATCTTGTCCGGCATTTTCACTGTCGATTCTGCCGCCGCCGCATTGCTGGTAATTACCGCGTGCACGGCCTTCATCTGCTTCTCGAAATTCTCAACAGCCGCTTTTACATCCGGTTCGTCAGGAGATCCCTTTGCGACCAATTGCAACGCTTTCACTTGTGCCTCGATTGCGTCCATGCGGTTCAAAGCTACATCGAGCTGCGACACTTGGTGCAGAACCGCCTGCGCGGTTTGATACAGCTGTTCGATTTCCGCTGGATCACCATGCGAATGCGGGTCGTTAACGACCGTGATCTTTTGCGAGCTGGATTGTCCGGCAACCGTCATGGTTAGCGTGTACTCGCCGGGAGGAACCAGAGCGCCCGATTTTGGTCCTTTGTTGAAATCCTTTGCGCTTTCCCAACGCACCGGGCCGTCGGCGCGCAGATCCCAGTACATGCGCTGCAATCCTGACTTCGTTGGAACCCAGGGAAGCTTCTTCGGTTGTTCGGATTCGGATTCCTCTTCCTCGGAACTCTTCGCCGGAGTGGTTTGTTGTTGGGTTTGCGAAGGCGTGGCTGGCTGCGCCGGTTTCACCTCCTGCTGTTCAGGCCGTTGCGCCTTGCCCGATGACGGCGGTTCGGTTTCCATTGCCGGAGGAATATCTTCGTCGGCGGGCGGATGTTCGCCCTCGCCCAGTCCGTATGTGCCTTTCATAGTTCGGACGGTACGGCCTTGCGAGTCAGCAATTACGAGTTGGCCCGGTTCCTTAACCTCGCGGGCGAGAAAATAACTAAGCTGCGCGCCATACGTCGGATTCTTTCCGTAAAACTCGCTGTCCCCCAACTCTTCAACTTGTGACCACGGCCAGAAACGCAACGCCGATGGCGGCGAAAAGAGATGCACCGAGCTTTGTCCGATTTGCGGGGTGAATTGCTGGAATGGCGTTAAATCATCCAGGATCCAAACCGAGCGCCCGTGACTGCCGACCACAAGATCATTCTCCCGCTCTTGCAATGCCAGGTCATAAACCGACGCGTTCGATAAACCCAGCCCGAAGAGAAACCAATGCGCGCCTTCGTCCCAGGAAACATACAGCCCATTTTCCAGGCCGGCGTAGTACATCCGCGGATTGCGCCGATCGCGTTTGGCCACGTGCGCATACACCTGCGGCAGGTCGCCGCTGATAGATTGCCACGCGGCACCGTAGTTTGAAGTGCGATAAAGATACGGCTTGAAGTCGCCGTTGAAGTGGCGATCCACGGCTATAACCGCCTCGCCCGGATTTTCTGCCGACAAGTCGATGGACTCCACACGGCCCCACGGCGGAAGGCTGGGAATGTGCGCGGTAACGTTCATCCAGGTGGCGCCGCCATCGCGCGTAAACTGCACCTGGCCGTCGTCGGTGCCAATCCAAATCAGATTAGGATCTTTCTCCGACGGCGTAATGCGAATGATGGCGTCGTAAACCTCCGCGCCCGAGTTATCCTTCAACACCGGCCCGCCTGAGGATTGCTGCTTGGCCTTGTCGTTCAGCGTGAGATCGGGACTAATCGGCTTCCAGGTGCGTCCCCGATCTTCGCTCTTAAAGACCACGTTCCCACCGGCATAAAGAACCTGAGGATTCTGTGGCGAGACCGCAAATCCTGCATTCCACGCAAAGCGGTAGGGAAGGTCCGCAACACCGCCGCCGTTGAAGTCACGCGGGTAAGGCTCGATATCGCGCGCCTGCTCGGCCCCGCGATCAAAGACCATGAACGCGCCGTTCTGGGTATTGTTGTAGATGAGGTTCGGATTATCCGCGGCAGGAATGGCGTACATGCCGTCGCCGCCATTCAGATCGAACCAGTGGCGATCCAGAATGCCCGAGGAGTCCTTGCTGCGGCTCGGTCCGCACCATGCGCTATTGTCTTGCAGCCCGCCGCAAACCAGGTAAGGCCGCTCGTCATCCGAGCTGACGTGATAAAACTGCGCGATTGCGATGTTGTGCAGGAAAGCCCAGTGCTCGCCGTTGTCACGAGACAGGGCCACGCCTCCGTCGTTTCCCTCGATGATGCGCCCGCTCCCCGCTGGATCAATCCAGATCGTGTGATGGTCCACATGCACTTGTTTCGCGACGATGCTGAAATTTTGTCCGCCATCTCGCGATTCCATGAGGTTATTTGACAAAGCCAAAATGTGATCCGGATTCACTGGATCCACGGCAATGTGCGAGAAATAAAACGGTCGCACGTCCACTTCTTCATCTTTGCTGACCCGGCTCCAGTGATCGCCGGAGTCGTCCGAGCGCCACAACACGCCTTCGTTCGAGCCCATCGTTGCATAGACCACGTTAGGTGCGCTTCCGGCAATGGCAAGGCCGATGCGCCCGACAGGTTCTTTGGGAAGCCCGTGACCGCTAAGCCGCTTCCAGGTCTCGCCCTGATCGACAGATTTGTAAATCGCGTCCTCCGGGCCACCATCGGAGTAACTCCACGGTGTGCGCCGAAACCGGTAAGCGGCAGCAAACAGGATCTGCGGATTCTGCGGATCCATAGCCAGATCAGCGATGCCCACGCTCGGCCCGACGTACAGAACCTTTTGCCAACTCGCGCCGCCATCCGTGGTGCGGTACACGCCTCGCTCTTCGCTGTCAGCCCAGGGACTGCCCATGGCAGCCACGAGCACCGTGTTGTTGTGCGCATCAATTACGATGCGCGAGATCTGGAAGCTGCCTGGCAAGCCGATTCGCTTCCAATGCGCTCCTCCGTCGGTCGATTTGTAGACGCCGTCACCAAAGGAAACATTGTTGCGAACATTCGCTTCGCCCGTCCCCGCCCAAACGATCTCCGGGTTCACAGGATCGACCGCAAGCGCGCCGATGGATGCAACGGTCTCATGCTGAAAGAGCGCTTTCCATGTCATGCCGCCGTCATTGGTGCGAAACACGCCGCCGTCGGCTGCGCCCACATAGTAGATTTCGCTGTTGCCCGGTACGCTCGCGACTGCGCTCACCCGTCCGCCGGAGATCGCCGGTCCAATCTCCCGGAAACTGACGCTTTTGCGCACTTCCATGGGCAACCGCGTACGGCCTTCGTCATCTGCTTTCTGCGGACCCGCCTGATCGGGAGTGACGGGCAGGTTCTCGAGTGCCTCGCGTTCTTTGGCGGTGGTCTTGCTGGCGGCAGTCGGACGGGCGTGGCCGGAGCGCTGGTTTGCGCTCGGAGCGCTCTGCTGTGCCAAAGAGTTTGCGGTTATGCAGCAAAAGAGACAAGCGACTACTATCGGCCAGAGAAGATGGCGATGGTCCATAATTTTGTCCGGGACAGCTTGCAGATTGAAGTCAGTAGGTTAACACGCAGAGGCTACGCGATGACTTAGGTGCGACTTTAGAGGAAAAAGCGATGCCCCACCCCCGCCGGGATCCGGCAAAGGTGGGGCTGCTGCGAAAGGACGAACAGAAGCGAATCTATCTTCTTCGAATGCTCAGTTCAACTGCCAAAACTGCCAGTTCCGCCCTTATATTCGTTTGCATTTCACTAGAGTGAACCCCGTCTTGTACTAAACAAGTCGAAGCCACTTACTGCCCAGCCACGCCCTTGTTGACCAGAACCTTGACTTCGACGCGACGGTTTTCGGCTCGACCCGCTGCGGTCTCGTTGGGCGCTGCGGGATCCGCCGTGCCCATCGCTCCGGGTGCGATGATGTGCCGGATTGGAACATTGCAGCTCTGGATCAGATAAGCAATCACCGCTTGGGCGCGATCCATGCTCAACTGTTGATTCATGGCGGCGGCGCCCGACGAGTCGGCGAAACCCTTGACGTCGATGATGTAGCCAGTCGTACCTACGGCATCTTTCGCCAGCTTCGCCAGCGCAGCTTTGTCGCTCGCCGAAATGACCGATTTTCCGACAGCAAAGTTCACGGTGATGTCAGCCTTGGTGTCATACTCGCTCAGTTCGGAGAAACGCTTGGTGGTGTCGGCGATTTGCTGCTGATTCGCCGAAATCGCCTGCGCATTGGCGGAATTGGCCGCCTGATTGGCTGAGATATCTTGCGAGTTGGTCTGAATGGCCGCCGCATTCGCCTGGGTGGCCTGTTTGTTCGCCGCAATGTTCGACGCGTTGGCTTGGACGGCTGCCTTGGTTGGCGTCAAGCCGGCTTGAATGGCTTCGGCCATTTCCAGATCGTCTTTGTCGAAGGTAATCGACTTCGCTACCAATCTGTTCTGTGCATCGCCTACCCCATCGGCCGTGATTCTAAGGCCGGGGACCAGAATGGTGACGGACATCTGCTTCTTGCGCAGGCCGAGACCCTTGGGCTGTTGCACCTTGGTGTCGTCGGTTAGAACCACAGTGACATTTCCGCCATCGGCGCTCACCACCAGAGTCTCTCCGGTTCGAGTAGCAATCACGCCTTTCACTTTGGCCTTCTCGCCGTTCGTCACACCGAAGGCCGATACAGCCAACAAGCAGCACAGCATTGCGGTACATCCCACCATCGATTTCGATCTTCGAATCATATTGAGTTGTCCATCCTTTCCATCGGTTATGCGCAGTCCGCTCGGAGCAAAGCGAGTCTGTGCGGTTAGGCCCTCGTTGAGGGCAAAAGCACTCCCACCACTAATCAAAATCACGGGTCTACTGTTCAGCATTATTCATGTCTCCGACCGGTGCGCAACTAGCAGTTGCTATAGGTAGAGCAAAATTGGGACCGGGCAGAGCGGCGAACCTGGGCACACCTGCAACAAAAACTTGAAAGGCGCTGAAACCTTATAAGGAGCTGTACTCTAAAACTGAGTGACCCAGTCTACCATGTAGCAAGGCTAACGTCAGTCGAGGCCGACTTGAACTGGCTAGACTGCTAGTTATTCACTGGAAACTCTGCTAATTAACCTCCGAGATATGTGACAAGGCGTGAATTTGAACCTTCGCGCTAGGATTCCAAAGGCTTTCGGCCGGACCACCGCGTTCATGCCCAGGGCAAGACCGCTCTTACTGGATAGTTGCTGCCGTCCTGAGCAGCAATACCAAGGTGTACAATGTTGCGACTTGGGAATCGAATAGGCAGACTTTGTTGCCCATCCGCCCTTCGGTTCTCCGCCCCCAGGCCATTGTTCCTGCAGCACCTAGCTGACGACCCAACTGCCGTCTCATAAGGCGGCTTTGAAGAATGAATATCAGAGCCTCCAAATCGCTCGCTCCTTCTGAGGTCAGGACTCGCCTATACTCGTGGCCGGCCGCCTTTATTGGATTACTGGTCATCAAGGGCGCTCTTTCAGTCACCACCACCCCGAGTGCAGGCGTCGCCCGATTCGGGACCATCCTCTATTTCCTCCTGCTGGTCCTGGGCGGCGTCTTCGCCACAAAGAAGGCCATTGCTCAACCTGAGGGCAGCCGCCTGTTCTGGGCGTTGATGGCCTGCGGCTATGCGCTGTGGGCGTTGGATCAGTGGCTTTACCTCTACTACGTAATCGGATTGGGCACGGACGTCCCGGATAGCTCGATTGCCGATCCGGCTCTCTTCATGCATGTGGTGCCATTTATGGCTGCGCTGGCCACGCAACCGCATCTGAACCGATCCCATTGGCGTACCTCCCGTGCCAGTTTGAACTTCTTTCTGTTGCTCTTCTTCTGGGTTTTTCTTTACGCTTACTTTTTGTTTCCTCATCAGTATCTCTGGAATTCTGACAAGTACGGCGTTCGCTTTGACATCCTCTACGCCATTGAAAACATAACGCTAGTCGTGGCTGCGGCGGTTGTGACCCTGCGCGCGCGCGGAGAGTGGAGATCGATCTATCTGCAATTATTCGGCGCGTCCGCCCTCTATGCCCTGAGTTCCACGCTCGCCAACTTCGTCATCGACACTGGACGGCAATACAACGGAAGCTTCTACTCTCTGGCGCAAACTGCAGCGGTTTGCTGGTTCGTGTGGCTGCCGTTGCAACCCGGGCTGTCAGCGCCGGCTAAGGAAATCTCAAACCGACCCGATGCCGGATACACCGATCTCACTTCGCAATTGGCCATGCTGGCCGTAATTGCAATTCCACTCATCGGCATCTGGGAAGAATTTCGCCCCGGGCAACATCCGGGGATGCATTCATTTCGCGTGGCCGTTGTGCTGGTTTCGAGTGCTCTCCTGGCCGCTTGCGTCTTCCTCAAAGAACACCTGATGAACCGTCAACTGGCGGCCGATGTTCGAGTCGGAACCCTGCAACAGCAATTATCCGAAGCGGCGCTAAGCGACAGTGAGGCCCTTAAGGGATCCATCCTTTCTTCGCTTGAGAATCTGATCGCGGTGCTCGATAAGAGCGGAACCGTTATTGATGTAAACCAAGCCTGGAATCGTGGCATGAACGAAATCGGCCTGCCCTCCTGGTCGGCCGGCATCGGAACCAACTACCGTGAGACTCTGCGGCGCTCGGCGGATTCCTGGCCTGACGCGCTCGAAGTCCTTGCCGTTATTGAAACCGTGATGAACGGGTCAGTTCCAAGGCTGCGCTACGATTATCGCTCCGATTCGTCGCCCCAACCGCGATGGTTTGCTGCGACCGTGACCCCACTTCGCACCCGCGATGGTGGAGTTGTCGTCTGCTTCAAAGACATCACCGACGTCAAGAAGGTTGAGGTTCGCTATGGAGAACTTGTCGAGACGGTTCGAGCCATCGTGTGGCGGGCCGAGGCGCCGACGTTTCAAGTTACCTACGTCAACAAGCAGGCAGAAGAGATCCTCGGCTATCCCGCCGACAGCTGGGTAAAACAGCAGGGCTTCTGGCAAAACCACATTCATCCCGACGATCGGGAGTGGGTGGTGGCGCTGACCACCAAAGCGATTCGCGAGGAACGCCGGCACGACTTCGAATGCCGGATGCTGGCCGCGGATGGCCGCTGCATTTGGCTCCGTAACATTTTCAACGTCATTGGCGGCGACGGCCTTGCCAGCGAACTGATCTGCCTCTCGGTGGATATAACGGAGCGCAAGCTGGCGGAAGAGAAATTGAAGGCCAGCGAAGAGCGTAGCCGCCGGCTGGTGCAAAACTCCAGTGTGGCGATGGTTGTGTGTCGCGGGTTGGAGCAAAAGGTCGAGTTCCTTAACCACAAGTTCACCGCGTTATTCGGCTACACGGCCGACGACATTCCCGACGTCGGTCACTGGTGGCCTCTCGCCTATCCGGATGAAGCCTATAGAGAAATGATCAAGGCTGAATGGCAGGCACGAGTGGTGAATGCCATCAGCAACGGTACCGACATCGAGCCAATCGAGGCGAACGTAAAGTGCAAGGACGGCTCAACCCGTCACATTGAAGCTCACCTTGCCTGCATGGGAGATACCAACCTCGTAACCCTAATCGACCTCACCGAGCGGAAGCGCGTCGAAGTAGCCCTGCGGGAAGGTGAGGAACGCCTTCGCCTGGCGGTCCAGGCGGGAAGAATGTACGCCTACGAATGGGATGTTGCTACCGACATAGTAACCCGATCCCCGGAGTGCGTTGACATTCTCGGGGAAGACGAGTCGGAGCAAACGACTCGCATGGAATTGATGGCTCAGGTCCACCCGGACGACCAAAAGCGCGTAGAGATCAGTTGTTCGCAATTGACCCCGGACAATCCCGACTGTCAGGTGTCCTACCGCCTGTTCCGTAATGATGGCAGCCTGATCTGGGTGGAGAAGAGCGCGCGAGCCGTCTTTGACGAGAACGGCAAATTGTTGAGAACGATTGGCGTCGTCGCCGATATCACCGCGCGCAAGTACGCTGATGAGACCCGCTTCCGGCACGCCGCCATTCTGGAATCCTCCGACGACGCAATCATTTCCAAGAACCTCGATGGCACAATCACGAGTTGGAATGCCGGCGCTCAGCGAATCTTTGGATACTCCGAAGCGGAAGCGGTCGGGCAGTCGATTGCAATCCTGGTCCCGTCCGAACTGCGGGACGACGACAGCAGACTTCTGCAGCGCTTGAGATTGGGTGAAACCATTGAACATTATGAAACTGTCCGCGTCACCAAGGCAGGCAGAAAAGTAAATGTGTCTTTGACTATTTGCCCGGTAAGGGACTCCGCGGGTATGATCGTCGGCGCTTCCAAGATTGTGCGGGACATCACCGAACGCAAGCTGGCGGAAGTTGCATTGCGCGAGAGCGAAGGCCGCTTCCGGTTAGTTGCCAACACAGCTCCGGTGCTGATCTGGATGAGCGGTCCCGACAAACTGTGCAACTACTTCAATCAACCCTGGCTGGATTTCACCGGCCGGCCGCTCGATGCAGAACTCGGAAACGGCTGGGCAGAAGGCGTTCATCCGGAAGATTTGAAAGCTTGCCTCGACACTTACATTCACGCTTTTGATCGTCGTCAGCAATTCGAAATGCAGTATCGCCTCCGAAGGCACGATGGAGAATATCGCTGGATATCGGATACCGGCGTTCCCCGGTTCAACCCTGATCGCTCTTTCGCCGGATACATTGGCTCCTGTATCGACGTTACCGATCACAAGCGTGCGGAGGACGCCCTTTCCACCGTAAGCCGCAGGCTGATCGAAGCCCACGAAGAGGAGCGAACGTGGATCGCGAGAGAGCTTCACGACGACGTGAATCAGCGAGTCGCGTTGCTCGCGATCGAGCTGGGCGTACTGAAACAGAACCTTCCCGATTCGTCCCGTGAAATTCGCGATCGCATTCAGAAGGTGGGTAAAAGCGTCTCCGAAATCGGAAAAGACATCCAGGCTCTTTCGCATCGTCTTCACTCCTCGAAGCTGGAATATCTCGGCATCCTCGCGGCCATGGCCGGCTTCTGCAAAGAATTGTCCGAGCATCAGAATGTGGAGATCGACTTTAACCATTCCAATGTCCCATCCATGATTCCGCCGGAAGTCGCACTTTGCCTCTTCCGGGTCTTGCAGCAAGCCTTGCACAACGCCGTCAGACACAGCGGCGTGCGCAGTTTCCGAGTCGATTTGCGCGGAGCATCGGATGAAATCGAACTTACCGTGAGCGATCTCGGAGTTGGATTTGACCCGAAAGTGGCAATCCACGGCAAAGGTCTTGGCCTGATCAGTATGCGGGAACGACTTCACTTGGTCCGCGGCGAGATTTCAATCGACTCCAAGCTCAACTGCGGAACCACGGTGCACGTTAAAGTGCCTGTGCGGTCGACAGGACGGAATGGTCACGGCTTGAGATTCGCCTAATCTAAGAAATTCCACTCTAACTGCACCCCTCGCCGGTTCCAGCGTCCCGCTCTGGTAGTAATTATCATTCGGCCTCGTACTTCTGCTAGTTCCCGTTCGAGTGTGATTGTTTTGTACTCAAGCAGTCGAAGCTCGTGTGAACCGCAGCGTCGATGTCTCGAGAAGCCGAATAAATCAACCGCGGAGTAGAAATCATGAACGGAAACAAAGTTGGACGGATCGCGTTCGTCGCCGGTTCGTCATTGCTCGTATTCATGCTGGGCGCTGGAATTGCCTCCGCACAGAACCTCCAGGGGGTGATCAACGGACGGAGCGGTGCCACTATGACACTGCAGACTCAGGATTCCGGAAACGTCGTCGTCGTCCTCACCCCTTCCACCGAGGTCGACGAGGTAGAAGGGCTGCTTCACGCCCGCAAAAAAGAAATGGGCCTAACCGCGTTGGTTCCGGGGCTCCCGGTGCAAGTGCAGGGTTCTTACAATGGTCAGAACCAGCTGGTGGCGGACACCGTTAAGTTTAAAGGTTCCGACCTCAAAGCCGCCGAAGACATGCAGGCGGGATTAACTCCGACCGAGCAGCAGGTCCAGGCCAACCAGCAGCAGATTCAGCAGAGCGAACAGCAAATCCAGGCCGAGAAACAGCGAATTCAGCAACAGCAACAACAGCTCCAGGCTGAACAACAGAAGACCGCCGCGAACGCAGCCGCAATCGCAGCAAACAAAGCGGCAATTGCGGCGGACAACAAGCGCTTCGGCGAACTCGCGGACTATAACATTCTCGGCGAGGCGACGGTTTACTTCGGCAACGGCAGCACGGTGGTGGAATCGCAGTACAAAGCACAACTCCTCAAGCTGGCGCAGCAGGCCAAGGGAATCACAGCTTACATCATTCAGGTGCAGGGCTACGCTTCGAAGGTTGGAAGCGCCGCACTCAACCAAAGGCTGAGCATGGAACGCGCCGAGCACGTGCTCGAATTTCTGGAACAAGACGGAAGCATTCCGCTGACGAACGTGCTCGCTCCCGGCGCGATGGGCACCAGCACGCAAGTAGCGCCCGACGCGACCGCCGAGGGTCAGGCTGAGAATCGCAGGGTCGTGGTCCGGATTCTGCAGAACAAGGGCATCGCCGGGACATAAGCCGCGACTTGTTATCAACTGGGAAACACGGCAGGAATTAGAACCAGAAAAACCAAGCGCCCCACGCTCTGTTAGGAGTCGTGGGGCGCTTAGTTGTATGCAAAACGAACTGGCTAGTCACTGAGCTTAGTGCCGATAGCCTCGCCCGACACGATAATCTCAACCCGCCGGTTCTGCTGTCTCCCAGCAGCAGTGTCGTTGCTCGCCACCGGATCAGCCGATCCCATTCCCATCGAAGTGACCGAATCCGGGCTCAATCCCTGTTGAATAAGGAAGAGGCGCACCGCCCCCGCCCGCTGCTCCGAGAGTTTCAGATTCGTAGCGTCGCTGCCCGTGCTATCGGTGTAGCCTTCGATCCGCAGCTTCAATCCCGGATGAGCCAGAATCACGCCTGACAATTTGGCCAGCGCCAGATTCGCGTCCGGAGCAAGTTCATATTTCCCGGTGGCAAACAGTACATCCGCCATCGTGGCAACCAGTCCTCGCGGCGTATCTTTGGTTTGCAGGACCGAGTTCAGTTGAGCGAGCAGTTGTGCGCGCAACTGTCTTTGCGCTTCGATTGCCTGGTTCGCCTGCTCCGCCGACTTGCGCGCTTGTGCGTCAGCCTGCGCTTTAGCCGCTTCCGCTTCCGCGCGAGCCTGCGCCTCACGGGCCGCCATAGCCTCAGCTTCCGCGCTGCGTTGCGCCTCGGCTGCCTGCGCCGCCTTCGCTGCGGCAATCTTGTCCGCCTCCGCTTGTTTGGCTTGCGCGACTCTTTCCGCCGCCTCGGCCTTCACGGCAATGGCGCGGGCATCCTCCGCCTGCTGCGTTGCGCTTCGCGCCGCCGTCAGGATCGGATTCTTCTGCTTTCTCGCGAGATAATCTTCCATCTGCGCTTCGGTAGCTTTGGCCGTACTCCACGCACTCGAAGCGTACTTTTCCGCACCCTGCAATTCCGCGATCCGCAAAGCATTCCGCGCCTCATACACCGCCAACGGAACTTTCGGATCCATCGTCATAGGCTGCAGCTGCGATTCGTGGTAAGCGCTGCGGCTGAGAAGCTGCGCCACTACCGGCGTAGTCTGGCCTTTGGTGTCGCTGCTCGGAGCGCCCTGCATTACCACCTCTTCGCTCGGGATCGAAACCGCAAAGTAAGGCTCGGCCGTGACAATCATCGCGAAATTCGGAAGCCGCGTGGTCACGCTCAGCTTGCTCTTGTCGCCATTCAACTGAAACTCGCCCAGATTGCTGGCGCGGCCTTCCGGAGTAATCGCCCACAGTACATAAGTCAGGAACTCCGGGCCCAGGGTGTTGGCCGCAGTCATCTTCTGCAACTCGGCATCGATGCTGATGATCCCTTTCTTGTTTTCCACCTTCGCCTGCCCTTTGGCGTACGGCAGTAAGGGCGTAGGCGAGAAATCGATCTTGCTCGAGGTGTTGGTGGGATAGCTCACCGCCTGCACCGTCCGCGATACATTGATATTAATGTTGATTACCGGCGGCTGCGCTGCGCTCTGGTCTTGAGAAAATACGAGCACACTGCAGCAGCATAAGACGGCAACTAATAATGCTGTTTTCTTCATGAAGTTCCTCTCCTGACAACGCGTCCCGTCGGACGACAACTCGCTGCTGTCGCTTGGCCCGGTTGGTGACCACTCATCCTACCAGAGGAAAGCGCCGTCTTTGCAGACAATAGCCCCCCGCGAGATTTTTACAGGCCGCTTTCGGGAAGTGCGCCCGATGCCCTTTGTCTCCTGTAAACTTACTCCGTGATTGCAAGGCCATCCAATTCGGCGAAGGGGTCACGATGAAGCGTCTTCCCTGTCTGATTTCGATTTTCATCTTAGCCATACTGAGCGTTGCCCAGGATCAGAGCGGTTCCGTCGCGCCCTACAAGAATCCCGCTCTACCAGTCGACCAGCGCGTTCAAGATCTGCTCGGCCGCATGACCCTGCAGGAAAAAGTTGCCATGCTGAGCGGCGCCAACTGGATGCAGACTGTTCCCAACGAACGGCTCGGTATTCCCTCGATCAAAATGGCCGATGGCCCTCTCGGAATCAGATCGTGGGCTGGACCTTCCGCCGAAACTGGCCCGGATGCTTCCAAAAAACAAGTCCCTACAACGGCCTTTCCAGCAGGCGTAGCCATGGCCGCGACCTGGGACACAGAGCTGGTTAAGAGTGAGGGGCAGGCGATTGGGCAGGAAGTCAAGGCTCTGGGCCGCGACATGATTCTCGGACCTACCGTAAACATCAACCGCACTCCGCTCTGGGGAAGAAACTTCGAGGGCTACGGTGAAGATCCCTATCTCACCTCTCGTCTTGCCGTTGCTTACATCGAGGGAGTCCAGAGCGAAGGCGTAATTGCGACCGTCAAACACTTCGCCGCCAACAATCAGGAGTTCGAACGCCACCGAATCAATGCAATCGTTGATGAGCGCGCTTTACACGAAATCTATTTCCCGGCATTCAAAGCCGCGGTCAATGAAGGCGGCGTCTGGTCCGTGATGTCGGCTTACAACAAACTCAACGGGGTCTACTGCGCCGAAAACCCCGCGATCTTAAAGGATGTTCTGCAGAAGCAATGGAACTTTAAAGGCTTCGTCGTCTCCGACTGGGGCAGCACCTACAGCACCGTCGATACAGTAAATGCCGGCATGGACCTCGAGATGCCCGGCGGCGAGCCGATGAAAGAATGGCTGGTAAAACCGAAGTCAGTGGCGGCAGGCAACGGCGGCGGCTGGCTGGTCCCTGAGAAAGTGCTTCCAGAAATCTCATCCGGCAAAATTTCTCCCGCCACCATCGATGACAATGTCGGCCGCATGCTCCGCATCATGTTCGTCAGCGGGCAATTCGACAAGCCCCACGTCGCAACGGGAGAGATAGATACCCCGGCACAGCGCGCTCTAGCGCGCAAAGCTTCAACCGAGAGCATCGTGCTGCTCAAAAACGCTGGCGATTTGCTGCCGATCGATCCGGCGAAAATCCACTCCATTGCGGTCCTCGGGCCGAGCGCCGCAGTAGCCAGAACCGGCGGCGGTGGCAGCTCGCTGGTCACTCCCAAGTATTCCGTAAGCCCGCTGAAAGGTATTCAGGATCTCGCTGGCAACCGCGTGCAAGTTACCTACGCGTTGGGCGTTTCCATGGAGGGCGAAGACCCCAGCAAAGACACTCCTGAGGCACAAGAACAACTGAGAAATGAAGCCGTCAGCGTCGCCTCCAAGGCAGACGCCGCTGTCATCGTTGTCGGCAGGTCGGCAAAACTCGAGTCCGAGGATTTTGATATCAAATCGCTCGACTTGCCTTCGGGGCAGGATGAACTCATCCAGGCCGTGGCAAAAGTCAACAAGAACACCATCGTCGTGATCAATGCCGGTGGTCCGGTAATCATGTCCAAATGGATCGGGCAAGTTCCCGCAATACTGGACTTGTGGTACGGAGGACAAGAAGGCGGCAACGCCATCGCAGATGTTTTGTTTGGCAATGCTAATCCTTCAGGGAAGCTCCCGGTTTCGTTCGTGAAAGAGTGGAAGGA
>Ga0210383_10000980_pt1 | contig 26329 bp, 22 predicted proteins | sample IncBWC14OmetaG_FD_160072 | JGI IMG/M metagenome (GOLD analysis project Ga0210383, IMG submission 160072) | Forest soil microbial communities from Barre Woods Harvard Forest LTER site, Petersham, Massachusetts, United States - Inc-BW-C-14-O ... | reverse complement strand
GGCGGAATGGGCGTGGCGGTGGAAATCGAACCGGTTTAAGGTAGAAGCCGGAGCGATTTCATGGGACTGGGGAAAGATATCCGCAGCGCAGGGCACGCAGAAGGGCGTCACGGCAGCGTGGAAGTTCTCGGCACGCTCGCACTGATGGCGCCGAAGCTGGAAGAATTCGAGTTCGTAAAATTCCGCGTGGAGAATGAAGTTGCGCGGCTCACGCTCGATCGTCCCGACCACAATCTTTTGAACGAACGGATGCTCGCGGAAGTCGCCGCGGGCATCAACAGCGTGAGCGAGCAGCGCGAAATCAAGCTGATCGTCCTCGATTCGTCGCAGAAAGCTTTCTGCGGCGGCATCGAGCTCGGCGAATACACGCAACGGCGCGTGTTCCAACTGCTCGACGCCTTTCACAATGCATTTTCGGCGATGCTCGATACGTCGAAGCCCGTGATGGTGGTGGTGAATGGTCCGGCGTTCGGCGGTGGCGCGGAGCTGGCAGCGCTGGGCGATCTTGTAGTCGCGACGCCGAAAGCGAAATTCGCGCAGCCGGAAATCAAGCTGGGCGTGTTTCCTCCACTCGCGGCTGCAATTCTCCCTTACATCTTGGGACCGAAAATAGCGCTGGAACTGGTGCTCACCGGCGAATCCATGACGGCCGAACGCGCTCGCGAAGTCGGTCTGGTGAACGTGCTCGTTCCCGAAGCCGAACTAGAAAAGAAAGTGGAAGACTTGATCGCGAAGGTCACGGCGCAGTCCGGTCCCGTGCTCACGATGGCGAAGAAAGCGATTCTCGGCAGCCTCGGCTTGCCGCTGCGCGACGGCGTTCGCAATTCAATGAAAGTTTTCTTGAACGAGCTCGCCGACCTCGAAGATTCGCAAGAAGGCCTGCGCGCCCTCGTCGAAAAGCGCGCCCCGAAGTGGAAAAACCGATAGAACTCCGCGAGCCTATTGCCGTATGAAATGGATCGCTCGAGCGCTGATTTCCTTCGCCGCCGGCGCGGTTGGCGCGGCCATCGGCTGGTTTGCGATAGGGATGGGGGCAGACCTGATAATGTCTCGGGACTTCGATCCATCGAGATCGACTGGACTCGGTGAGGGAGTGGCGGTTGTGGGGTTGGCGTACATCGGAGCGATCGTCTTCGGCATTGCTGCGTTCGTGCTTTGCATTTTGTGGCTGACGGTCTGGCGACCCAAGAGAATGCAGGCGCTTTTGGCTACTCCACGTTAATTGACAGGCCCGGAAGCGCGGCATACACTCCCAATCGACAACTTAACTGGTCTCGGGAATCTGGAAGGCCGTGAAAATCGGCCACGGTCCCGCCACTGTGATCGGCAGCGCTGAAGGAAAGCGAGCCGAAAGTCAGGAACAGCCCGAACCGGTGAGAGCGCGCACTTTTCGCGAGAGAGAGTGCAGCTGTGAGCCTCGCCACTTTCGCGAGGCTTTTTTGTTGGAGAGAATCGTGCGCGGTGACAAGAAATTCCGGCGAATCGCGGCATGGTCAATCACGGCGAGCGTGATGTTGCTCGCGGCTTCCGTGATTCCGACGCCGGCGCGCGCGACTGCGGAGAAAACGGCGCAGACCGGCGCAGTGGAGCCGAAGCCTGCGGCGACTCGCACGGTGATTGACGAAGTCGGGCGAAAGGTGACGGTGCCGGCGGAAGTACAACGCGTCGTCTCGCTCGCGCCGAATCTGACGGAAATGGTCTACGCGCTCGGCCTGCAAGACAAACTCGTGGGCGACACGGACTATTGCGACACGCCACCGGCGGCGAAATCGAAGCCGCACGTCGGCGGTCCGATGAGTCCGAGCCTGGAGACGATCGTAGGGCTCCGGCCGGATCTGGTGCTGGCGACGACGTCGATCAACCACGTGGAAACGGTCGACGCGCTGCAACATCTCGGCATCCCCGTCTACACCAGCGATCCGCAAAGCGTGGAAGGCATGCTCGCTTCGACGCGGCGAATGGCGGACCTGATGGGCGCGAACGAAAAAGGCGAGGAAGTCGTGGGGCAGTTGCAATCGCGGCTCGACGCACTGAAGGCAAAACTCGCAGGCCGGCCCATGGCGCATGTGTTGTTCGTGGTGTGGATGGATCCGCTGATCACGATCGGACAGAACACCTTTATCGCGGACGCGCTGAAGTGGGCGGGGGCGGAATCGGTGGTGATGTCGGACCAGAAATGGCCTCACCTCAGTTTCGAAGAAATTGTGCGCGTGCAGCCGGAATACATCGTGCTGACGCCGGATCATGCGGAGTCGAATGCGACGGGACTTGCTGATCTGCGCTCGCGCAACGGATGGCGTGAACTGGACGCAGTAGTGGCAGGACACGTGATCGTGATGGACTCGGCAGTGAACCGGCCATCGCCGGGAATGATTGATGCAATCGAGCAGGCGGCAAGGATGTTGCATCCTGACGCGTTTACGAACGACGCAGAGCCGAAAAGCGCAAGCCCGGATGGCAAACCACAGTCGGCGACGCCGCCTGCTCCTCACGTCAAGCAGCGAAATCATGAGGAAACGGAGTGCACCGCGTGCGCCCGCTAACGCCGAAGCGCATTCTGTGGACGTGCGGCTGGCTGGCGGCACTGCTTTTCGTGACCGTGGTGCTGGCCCTGCGGATGGGCGCGTACTCGATCTCAGTGCCGGACATCGTGAAGGCGCTCTTCAACGGCGTGATCGGACACTGGCAGGAAATTCCGGCAGAGCACCAGATGGTGGTGTTCGGCCTGCGGCTGCCGCGGATCGCGCTGGAGATTCTGGTGGGCGCGTCGCTCTCCGTGGCGGGCGTGGGATTCCAGGCGCTGCTGCGAAATCCGCTGGCCGATCCTTACGTACTGGGAGTATCGAGCGGCGCTGCGCTGGGCGCGATCGTAAGCCTGATCGCAGTGCCTCACACGCCGGGCGCGATCCAGGTGGCAGCGTTTCTAGGCGCGGCGATCACGATCGGCATCGTCTATTTCCTCGGGCGGCGTGGCGGCCAGCTCGACAGCGCGACGCTGCTGCTGGCGGGAATCATCTCGGCATCGCTGCTTTCCTCGATCATCATGTTTCTGATGACGACGCTCACGACGCGCGATTTTCGCGGGATGGCGTTCTGGCTCATGGGCGACCTCTCCTCGCCACCCCCAGTGACGAACGTCTTTGGCTGGCTCGGATTTCTTTTTACGGTTTTCCTGATTGCGGCCGGCGCGATTTACACGACTTCGTCAGATCTCAATTTGATTTTGACGGGTGAAGAAGAGGCGCGGCATCTGGGCGTGAACGTGAGACGGGTTAAGCTGGTGGTTTACGTGGGCGCGTCGATCTTAACGGGACTCGCCGTGAGCGTGAGCGGCGCGATCGGCTATGTCGGTCTGCTGGTGCCGCATGTGATGCGGATGCTCTTTGGAACGGATCACCGGCTGCTGATTCCCGCGTCTGTGATTGGCGGCGCGATCGCAATCGTGGTGGCGGATACGCTGGCGCGGACCGTAGCCGTGCCGACCGAAGTGCCGGTGGGAGCGATGACGGCTCTGGCGGGCGCGCCGGTGTTTATTTATCTGATGAGGCGGCGAGTGCGATGAGCGGGACGGTGGGAATCGGGCCGGCGTTGGCGGCGAATCCGGGTGCGCAAGAAGCGCCGAGGCCGCTGCGGCTCAACGCCGAGCAGGCGAGCTATGCCTACGCCGCGACGGATAAATCCGCGCCGAAGTTCACACTGAGCTCGACAACGTTCACAGCGGACCAACGCGAAATCGTCGCGATTTTGGGTCCGAACGCAAGCGGCAAGTCCACGCTGATGAAGTTGCTCGCGGGGTTGATCAAGCCGCTTTCCGGGCGCATCGAAGTGGACGGCACGGAAGTGAGCGAGATGGATCTGAAGACGCGCGCGCAGCGCATCGCGCTGGTGCAGCAGGAAAGCGAGCTGCTGTTTCCGCTGCGCGTGTGGGAATACGTTCTGCAAGGGCGCTATCCGCACGGCAGGAGCCTGAGGTTCGAATCGGAGGAAGATTGCCTGCTGGCGGGAAACGCGCTGGCGCAGGTGGGCGCACACGCGCTGCGCGACCGCTGGATGGAGCAGCTATCGGGTGGCGAAAAGCAGCGCGTGATTCTGGCGCGTGCTCTGGCACAGCAGCCGTCGCTCTTGCTGCTCGACGAGCCGACGCAGCACCTCGATATCGGCGGAAAAGTGGAATTGCTGCGGCGTTTGCGGAAGCTCGCGGACGAAAATCGCTACACCGTCGTGGTGGTGACGCACGAGCTCAATCTGGCGGCAGAGTTTTCCGATCGGATTGTGCTGTTGCACAACGGCAAGTGCCTGCGTGTTGGAACAGCGGCGGAAGTTTACCAGCGTGACTTGCTGGAAGAGGTGTTTCAGGCGCCACTGGACGTGGAAATCCGGCGGAACGGCAGACCTCGTGTGCTTCTGCGAGGGGTGGAGTAATGCTCGGTGAGTAGCGAGTGGCAATTGGTGAGTGGTGATTTGGCGAGCCGTGACTCGGAGCCTGTGGTGGGTGACTCGTGACTTGCAACTCGTGACTCGTGGGGCTTCGGTCAGGCTCGACTGGAAGCGGTCGACTACGGCGACATCCGAATTGTGGCGATTGAAACAAGTCGCCTACAGAACGGTTGCTGGGCATTCGAATGTAGTGATGCGGTAGAAGAGCGATAGCGGCGGCGCGGTAGGTGAAAGCGCGCCGTAAACAATCATCCGAGACTCCGTGACGGGAAGACGGTGAAAAGCCGTCGCCGCCGCGCGACTGTAAGGCGAAGAAATTCGGCGCGAGCCACTGTCTGAACGGCGAAGCAAGAATTCGCCGGACGGATGGGAAGGCCGGGCCGGCGTTCCGGTGGCAATTGCCGCAAGGGCAGCCAGCGTGAACGCGATCGCCGAAGCCAGGAGACCGACGGAGCCTCAACCCCGATTGACACCCTCATCGGATGCCAATCGTGGGCAACCTTCAACTCCCGCGCGAGAGGGAGAGGAGGAACCATGAGACTTCGAAAGATCGCATTGGCATTGGCAGCAGTCGTTTTCGCAGTTTTGTTTCTTCCCGCCGTAACGATTCAAGCGCAATCAAACGCGACAATTCAAGGAACCTTGACGGACCCGAGCGGCGCAGCCGTGGAGGGTGCGGTGATTTCGGCGCAGTCGCTCGACTTGGCGGCGACGGCTATCGAAACACGGAGCGGGCGCGACGGAAAATATTCGGTGGGCCTTGCACCCGGGCGCTACCGGGTGACGATCACGAGCGCGTCATTCGAGCGGATGGAGCAGGAGTTCACATTCGCGAAGGGCGAGACGCGGGAATGGAGCGCGCGGCTGGTGCTGGCAACGTTTTCGGCTCATGTGGTGGTGACGGCGTCGGCGGAACCGACCACGCTTGAAACGACGGCAGCGCTGACAGACACGATTACCCGCGACGAGATCGACGAGCGGCAACAGATCTGGATCACGCCGCTGCTCGCGTCGCTGCCCGGAGCGAGCTTTTCGCAATTGGGGCCGATGGGCGGTTCGACGACATATTTTCTGGACGGCGGAAATTCGAATTACACGAAAGTGCTGGTGGACGGCGCGCCGGTGAATCAGCCGGGCGGGCTGATTGATATTTCGAATTTGACGTCGGACAGCGTGGACAAAATCGAAGTGGTGCACGGAGCGTCGAGCGCGCTGTATGGCTCGGATGCGATGGACGGCGTGATTCAGATTTTCACGCATCGCGGAACCACGCGGACACCCGAGCTGATTCTGGATGCGGAAGGCGGCAGCTTCCAGACAGGGCACGGCGGCGGACAACTGAGCGGCCTGGCCGGGGCGTTTGACTATTCGCTCGATAGCTCTAATTTCGAGAGCAACGGCCAGGGGCCGGACAATTTCTATCGCGGTACGACGCTCGGCGGAAATTTCGGCTGGAAATTCTCGCCGAGCGACACGCTGCGGCTTTCGGTGCGGAATAATTCGAGCGATGCGGGGCAGCCGGGGCAGACGCTGCTAGGCCCGGATTTCACCGACCTCGAGCAAAGCACAGGGCTGCACGATTTTTCGTCGGACCTGATGTGGAATTTTTCGACGAGCGACAACTGGCACTATCAACTCTCGGGATATGAGACGCGATTCTGGGAGCTCGAGAATTCGTCGTTCGGGCCGTTTGAGAGCATGTACAACCGCGCGGGCTTCGATGGGCAGGCGACCTATTTATTCCACGATGGCGGGGTGACCGGCGGCTACATGTATGAAGTGGAGAATGGCCCGACCGAGGGACGGCATAACCAGGCCGGATACGTGGAGACGCATTATCAATTCACGCGGCGGCTGACGGCGATTGCAGGAGTGCGCGCGGAAGACAACGGATTTTTCGGGACGCGCGTGGTGCCGCGTGTGGGAGCGAATTACGCGTTGCGCTACGGAAGCGGATTCTGGGGCGCGACGCTGGTGAGAGCGTCGTGGGGACTCGGCATCAAGGAGCCGGAGATGCTGCCCGAGGATTGCAGCCCGACGCTCGCGCCAGAGCGGAGCAACACGCTCGACGCGGGAATCGAGCAGGCGATGGCGTCTGACCGGCTGCATGTGTCGGCGACATTTTTCCACAACGACTTCCGCGATATTGTGAGCTTCGCGTTCGGAGGTGCGAACCCGAATTGCTTGGCTTTCGGCGGGAGCTTCTTCAATACGGACAAGGCACGCGCGGACGGAGCGAACTCAACGATTGAAATCAAAGCTACGAACTGGTTGCGCGTGCTCGGGAACTACACGTATGACGATTCGAAGGTGCTAGCTTCGCCGAATGCGTTCGATCCGTCGCTGGCGCCGGGAAACCGCCTCTTCAAGCGGCCGCTGCATTCCGCCAACCTGATCGCAAACGCTCACTTTGCGAGGATGAACTGGAACCTCGGAACGTATTATGTGGGCCGGCGAACGGACAGCGACTTCGACGGCCTCGGCATCACGAGCGACGGGAGCTACGTGCGCGTGGACGTGGCGAACAGCATCGAACTCGGGCACGGATTTACGACGGAGGCGCGGGTGCAGAATCTTTTCAACCGGCACTATTCGGATGCGGTGGGTTATCCGGCTCTGCGGCTAAACTACATGCTGGGGATGAAATATAGATGGGGAGGAGCGCACTGAGTTAAGAGCGGCAGAGTTTTTGCGCGGATGGCAAGAAGGGGCAGGGGGCCTCCCTGCCCCGAAGTTTTCCCAGCAAACCAAAGTAGCGATTTAGAGCGTACGAGGATTCACGCGCCGACGGAGGACGCGACGAGCAGCAGGGGCGCTGCGCCTGCGGACTTGGCGGCGGATGGTATAATGCGGGTTTTCTTATGAGCCGGACAACACAAGAGAAGCCGGGAGTCGCGCCGGAAGTGATGGCGAACTACGAGGCCGTGATCGGCCTCGAAGTACACGCGCAATTGCAGACGGTGACGAAGGCGTTTTGCGGCTGCTCAACGAAGTTTGGCGCGGCGCCGAATTCGAATACGTGTCCCGTATGCCTCGGCTTGCCGGGAGCGCTGCCTGTGCTGAACCGCAAGGCGCTGGAACTGGCGATGCGTGCTTCACTGGCGGTCCACTGCAGGATTCAACCGATGTCGCGGTTTGCGCGGAAGAATTATTTTTATCCGGACCTGCCAAAGGGCTACCAGATTTCGATGTACGAGTTGCCGCTGGCGACGGGCGGTTGGCTGGATGCGGTGGTGGAAGGCGAGAAGAAGCATATTGGAATCACGCGCGTGCACATGGAAGACGACGCGGGGAAAAGCCTGCACGAAGGTTTCCCGGATTCCGACAAGTGGAGCTACATCGACTTCAACCGCTGCGGCGTGCCGCTGATCGAAATCGTGTCGGAACCTGATATGCGGACGCCGGCGGAAGCGTATTCATATTTGAACACGCTGAAGCAGGTGCTCGAATACACGGAAGTGAGCGACTGCAACATGGAAGAGGGGTCGCTGCGGTGCGACGCGAATGTGAGCGTGCGGCTGCGTGGGGCCGAGAAGCTCGGCACGAAAGCGGAAGTGAAGAACTTGAACTCGTTCCGCTATCTGGCGCACGCGTTGGAATACGAGATCGAGCGGCAGATCGGCGTGATCGAAGCGGGCGGCAAGATTACGCAAGAGACGCGGCTCTGGAACGTGGCAGCGGGGCGCACCGAGCCGATGCGTTCCAAGGAATTCGCGCACGACTACCGCTACTTCCCGGATCCGGATCTTTTGCCCGTGACTGTGACGGATGCGGAAGTCGAAAATGTGCGCGCGGCGATGCCGGAGTTGCCGGATGCGAAAATGGAACGATTTTTGCGCGATTACGGGATTACGCCCTACGATGCGAGCGTCCTGACGGCCACGCGCGTCCTAGCGGATTATTTTGAGGCTACTGCCAAAGCGGGCGCGCCGGCGAAGGCGGCAGCAAATTGGATTTCCGTGGAGCTGTTGCGGAGGCTGAAAGACGCTGGGAAAGAAATCGGAGACAGCACGGTGAAGCCAGCGGCGCTGGCCGAGCTGATTTCGAAAGTGGAAGGCGGCGAGATTACGGCGGCGAGCGGGAAGAAAGTGTTTGCGGCAATGTTCGAGACGGGCAAAAGCGCCGCGGAGATTATTGCAGCCGAAGGGCTGGCGCAGATTTCGGACACGAGCGCGATCGAGAAAGTGGCGCGGGCCGTGGTGGCGAAGAGTCCCGATAATGTGGCGAAGTACAAATCGGGCAACGAGGGCGTGTTCAAATTCTTCGTGGGGCAAGTGATGCGGGAAACGCGCGGACAGGCAAACCCGCAAGCAGTGAACGAGATTTTGAAGCGCGTGCTGGCAGAGCAATAGCGGAGAGCGAATGCTAAAAGAAGGCGACAAGGCGCCGGCGTTTCGCGTGACGGCAGACGAGGGCCAGCCGATTTCGCTCGCGGATTATCACGGGCAAAATCTGGTGCTCTACTTCTACCCGAAGGCGAACACGCCGGGTTGAGTGACGGAAGCGTCCGAGTTTCGTGACGCCCTCGCGAAGTTTCGGGATGAGAACACGTCCATTCTGGGCTGCAGCGGGGATAGTGTGGAATCGCAGACGAACTTCAAGGTGAAGCACAAGCTGAACTTCCCGCTGCTGGCGGATACGGAATTCGAGGTGATCGAAGCTTACGGCGCGCGGCGGATGAAGAGTTTTCTAGGGAAGACATTTCTCGGCATCGTGCGCATGACATTCTGGATCGGCACGGACGGCAAGATTCGCAAGATTTGGGATAAAGTCACGCCGAAGGGACACGCCGCGGAAGTGCTGGCGGCGATCGAGGCAGGATAAAACCACACTCAATGGTGTTTCGCAGGACTCCTCAATTCCTCAAAAGCAAGTCAGAGAATCACGCGCAACTGGTCGCCGTTGGGCTCTAAAAGGGCGTTGTCGATGAGCCGCGTGGAGCCGACGCGGGCGGCGAGAAGCACGTAGCACGCGCGGTGCAGGCCGGCGGCGGGCTCGAAGGAATCCGCGTCAACGATTTCCGCGTAGTCGAGTTTCACGCTAGGCTCGGCTTCGATGACGCGGTGCAACGCCGCGAGAAGATTCGCGGGATTGCGTTCGCCCGAGGCGACTGCTTTGCGGACGGCATCGAGCGAACGGGAAAGCGCGAGGGCGGCGCGTCGATCGGCGGGGCTGAGATACGCGTTGCGCGAGGAGAGCGCGAGACCATCGGGCTCGCGGACGATCGGACACGAAACGATTTGGACGTCGAGATCGAGATCCGTGGCCATCTGGCGAAGGATGCGGAGCTGCTGTGCGTCTTTGCGTCCGAAATAAGCGAACGAAGGCTGCACTATTTCGAAAAGCTTCAGCACTACCGTCGCGACGCCGCGAAAATGACCCGGCCGCGAGCGGCCTTCCAGGCGTTCGCTGAGCCCCTCGACATTTACGTACGAGCGAAATCCCGCGGGATAGATTTCTTCCGGCGAGGGCGCAAAGAGATAGTCGACGCCGAGAGCTTCGAGCGCGTCGCGGTCTTTATCCATCCGGCGCGGATACTTCTGCAAATCCTCAGAAGGCCCGAACTGCTTCGGGTTCACAAAGATTGAAACGACGACCGGTGCACACTGCTTACGCGCCTCGGTCACGAGCGAGAAGTGGCCTTCGTGGAGCGCGCCCATCGTGGGAACGAAACCGAGGATGCGGCCTTGCGCGCGGGCGTCGCGCGCGATCTGCTTCATCCAACTGGCGGTGTGAACTGTTTCCATCGCTCGGAGCGTGGCTCGGTGAACCGCCCGGCTAAGCCTTGGCCTGCGCGGCGCGCTCGCGGTAGAAGGCAATTAGGTCCGTGGATGCAGCTTTCCCACCCAATTGGCGCAACATCGTGGCGATCTGGCCGCGATGATAGGTGCTGTGATTCGCCACGTGCTGGAGCATTTGCCAGCTCGGCTGCGCTTGTGGAACGCCGGCCGTCGTCTTGTAGTTGTGTACTCGCTGCAAATCCTCGTTGGTGAGCGACGCGACGTAATCCACGAGTCCGCGATCAATCTCTAGGAGCAGACGCCGGGCGGCCTCGAGATTCGCGCAGTCCGTGCCAGATGGAGGACCATCGTGCGAGCGGCCGTGCCAGCGCTCGAGCCAAACCCATTCGGCGCCGTAGATGTGGGCGAGCGTATCGCGCACGGAGCGAAAGCTGGAGCCGAGATCACGCAGGAATTGCTCTTCGGTGAGCGCAGCGCAGGAATCGAGCGTGCGGCTATTGGCCCACACGTTGTAGTCGTAGAGCAGGCGGAAATCTTCGACGTTCATGCGAGGAGCCTCCTGGGCACATGCTACGGCGCGGCACGCGCGGATGCGTCAGGTACGTTGCCGGACGGGAGAATGATCGCGCAGTTCGGCCGGAGAGTGAAACGATTCCCCATCCGAGGGGAAGCGGCCGGCACGAACGTCGTCGCAATACTGCGACGCGGCGCGGGAGACTTGCGCGGCAACGTCTGCATACTGGCGCGCGAATTTCGGTTTGTGGCCGAGCGTGAGGCCGAGGAGATCGTGAATCACAAGCACCTGGCCGTCGCAATCCGGGCCCGCGCCGATGCCGATCGTCGGGATGCGGAGCTTTTCCGTGATGCGCGCGGCGAGTTCGCGCGGCATCGATTCGAGCACGACGGCAAAAGCGCCGGCGGCTTCGACGGCGCGCGCGTCGCGCTCCACCTGACGGGCAGCATCCGCGCTCTTGCCCTGCACCAGGAAACCGCCAAGCGTATTGACGGACTGCGGCGTGAGTCCGACGTGGCCCATCACCGGAATTTCCGCTTCCACGAGCCGCGCAATCAGCTCGATGCGCCGCTCACCGCCTTCGACTTTCACGGCTTCGACGCCGCCTTCTTTCACCAGGCGCATCGCGTTGCGCACGGATTCGTCGAGCGAGACGTGGAAGCTTCCGTAAGGCATGTCTGCAACTAGAAGGGCGCGCTTCGTGCCGCGGCGAACGGCGCGAGCGTGGTAGACCATATCGTCGAGCGTGACGGGCAAGGTGCTGTCGTAACCCAGCACAACCATGCCGAGGGAATCGCCAACGAGGAGAATATCCACGCCAGCGTCGTCAAGCAGACGCGCGGTGGGATAGTCGTAGGCGGTGAGGCAGGTGATTTTCTGCTTCGTTTCGACAGAATTCGGGACAGCAAAATTCTTACGAGAGAGAATTTCGGGCACGGTGACTTTCGCGTTGCCCGAACGGGGTAGGACGCTCATCTGTACCTCCGGTGCCGCTCCCAAGATTCAGGATGCAACCCGCAGCTACTCAATGGAAACATGAATTTTGGCCGATGGCAAGCTCTGCATGAACCAAAATGGCGTATTGATATTGGCGGGCCTTGCTCGATTCGAATTGGAGCGGAAATTCGCGGAGGCATTTTTGGAGATAGTGCGTTCAGGTATTCACGCGGGCCCGCTGGTGTGAATCCTCTAAAGCGAAATTCCACGATTATGTCGAAATTGCACGCCGAGAAGCTGTCACGCACAGACGGCCCTTGCTGCAACTTCCCTAGCGTGAGTAAGTTCCGTTTTTCCTGATGACGTTTGGCCCCGCGGTTGCACCCCACTCCCGCTGGTGACACATTCACCGAAGGGGGCCGAAGTATGAATCAGCTACGACATCTTCAAAAGATGAAATGGCTGGCCTTGCCTGCGGCATTCATCATTTCCTGTGCAGGAGCGCCAGCGAGAGCACAGAACGCCCCAGCCCAAAACGCCGGAAACCCCGGCACAGTTCAAAACCAAAACATGCAGGATCAGAACCGCGATCGCGACGACGACATTCGCTACCAGGAAGTCGCAACGTTCGACCGGTTCCTCGATAGCCATCCCGAGGTAGCGGAGCAGCTTCGAAAAGACCCTTCCGTGGTCGACAGCAAGGAATACATGGATGACCACGCCGCATTGAGGGACTTTCTCGAAGATCATCCCGCGATTCGGGCGGAACTACAGCGAGATCCGAACGCCTTCATGCGGGACGAAGCCCGCTATGAGAGACACGAAGATTTTCGCGACGACCATCACGACTCCAACAACGAACCCAGGCGAGAGGACGTGACGCGATTCAGCCAGTTCCTCGATAGCCATCGGGAAATCCAGGCACAGCTCATGAAGGATCCCTCGCTCGCAGACAACGAGACATATTTGAGGGACCATCCGGAGCTGCGGGATTACTTGCGAGACCATCCGGAAATTCGCGAAGCCCTGCAGAAGAATCCGGACATGTTCATGGGTGAAGTGGCCCGCCTCGATCGACTTGACGATCGCCGCGACGATCGCGCCGACAATCGCGACAATAATCGTAACGACGACCGCAATCGCAACGACGACCGTAACGTGGATCGCGACCGTGGCACGGATCGCCGTGACATGGATCGCACGCGGTTCGATCAGTTCCTCGATTCGCACCGCGAAACAGCCGAAGCGCTTCGCAAGAACCCGGACCTCTGCAACAACGAGGAGTTCTTGAAGACGCATCCGGCGCTACAGGCCTACTTGCAGCAGAACCCAGACATCCGAACTCAACTGAAGGCAAATCCGAGCGCATTCGTGCAGCAGCCTACTTACGAACATCGGGAAGGCGGCGATTCAGCGGCCGGCTTTGCAAGCTTCGGCGCATTTCTGGGAGGGCACGCCAATATCTCCGACCAACTCTCCAAGGACCCGACGCTCGTGAAGAACCAGGAGTTCCTGCAGAGCCACCCTGAACTTCGGACCTACTTGAACGCTCATCCCGAAGTGCAGCAGCAGCTGTTGCAGAATCCCGAGACTTTCGTGAAGTCTGCGCAGCAATTCAATTCAACCAATGGTGGGTCGACCGTAAAGAACCCCACCCCTAACCCAAAGCAGCCGCAGTAGCGTCGACTCGCGCGCCGGACGGGAAGGCCGCAGAAGAGGCCTTCCCGTCCGCTTTGTACGGCAAATCCCCGGCACGCAAAGGAGGCGTCATGAAAATCAAAACGTCAGTGATCTTAGGACTCGTTCTGCTGTCCGCCGTGCCCGTAGTGGCCGGAGGAGACAAGAAAAAGCAGCCCGAGCGGGCGATGCTCGAAAAAATGGAAGCGGTGCCATGCGGCGCCAAGCAGAAGGGTTTGACGGGACTCGGGACTTTCTGGGCTTCGGCCGGCATTACTCATGTGAATTCGGATGAGAAGCTGTGCCCGCAGTATGTGTTGCTCACCGACGAGATGGAGTATCACGTCCGGCCGATGGATTTGAAGCATCCGGTAATTCTGCCGGTGGGCCAGGAAGTCCAAATAAAGCTAAAGAAAGATCGAATGTTCGTGGGAGCTCCGGACGGCGACAAGAAAATGCGCGCCTACGAAGTGGTGGCGATGACGCCGACAAATGGCGACACGACGGCACAAAATTCGTCGAAGACCGACCAGCGGTAGCACGTTTGATGCGAGGAGTAACGGAGAGTTAGAATGAAAGTTGTAACGATCCTAAGCGCACGGCCAGCACCGGCGGAACGGAGCGATGCAAATCTTCCTGATCATCGTCGTGGTGTTGGCCGCATTGATCGGGCTGGCGAGCGTGGTGCGCGCGGGCCGCTACGAGAACATGACGGATGAGGAATTCGAGGTCGAGGCTAAGCGGGCGTCGCGCGTCGGCGGTGCACTGCTCGAATTCCAGAAGGCCGTCGACCCAAGCCACAAAGTTGAGTATGTGCAGATGAAAGAAAAGCATGCAGAGGCAGAGAGCGCGGAGTCGGGCGATAAGCCGGAATCGGACACGGGACAACCGAAGTAACGCTCTCGCTTACTTGACGGCGAAATATTCGCAGGTCTAAGAAAAAACGGGCCGCCGCAATCTCGGGCGGCCCGTTTACTTTTTTTGCCAGTAGCGGCTGCTTGGAAATTACCGGAAGCCGCCGCTGGCGATCAGTTGCTCGCCGGTAAGCCAGCGAGAATCGTCGGACGCTAGGAACGTTGCGATGGACGCGATGTCGCTTGGCTGGCCGATGCGGCCGAGTGGAGTGTTCGCGATGGCCCACTTCTCGAAATCGCCACCAACGAAACCAGCGGAGTGAGTGCCTTCGGTTTCAACCATGCCGGGATTGATCGAGTTGACGCGAATCTTCTTCGGCCCCAGCTCGCGAGAGAGAACGCCGGTAATCGCGTCGAGCGCAGCTTTACTCGATGTGTAGACAGCCGAATTCGGAGGCGTCGCGCGGCTCACGGCCGAGCCGATGTTGATCACGCTGCCGCCCTCGCGAAAATGCGGGACGGCGGCCTGCGTGGTGAGAATCGGGCCGAGAACGTTGACGTTGAACATGCGGTGAAACTGATCTTCGGTAACGTCTTCGATCGGCTGAAATTCGTAGACGCCGGAATTATTGACGAGAATATCGAGGCGGCCGAAATTTTGAATCGCGGCGTCCACGAGGCCCTTGGCTTGGGCGGCTTTGGAAACGTCGCCGCCGACCGCGACGGCCTTGCCGCCGGCCTTCGTAATTTCGGCGACCACCGTATCTGCGCCGGCTTTGCTCGTGGCGTAGTTCACGACGACCGAGGCACCCTCCGCGGCCAGCGACTTTGCAATGGCCGCGCCGATGCCTTTCGAAGCGCCGGTGACGACCGCGACTTTGCCCTTCAGTTTGCTCATGTGATGCTCCTTTTTATGCTCTTAGTAATCACAAATCCCTAGAGAAAATGCCTTAACGGCTCTTCCTGCGAATCTGCGCCACCATGTCTGCCAAGCTGATTCGCGCCAGCGACTTTTCGAAACTGCCCTGCGCGCGGCGCAAGACAGATGACAGTCCATCCTTAATCGAACAACTGACGACGCAGGCTTTATCCGGTGGATACGAGTGAATGGCGAAGGCCGCCGGGGCCTGGCTTGCGCGATAAATGTCGAGCAAATTGATCTGCCGGGGCGAGCGCGCGAGGAGACTGGCGCCGCCTTTCCCGCGATGCGTTGTAACCAAGCCGGCCTTCGCGAGTTTCGAGAGAGATTTGCGGACGAAGCTCGGATCCGTGTTCACGCTGGCGGCGAGGAGCGACGAAGGAATTCGCTTACCCTGGTGAAATGCGAGAACAGTCATAAGATGAGCCGCGACTGTGAATTGGACGCTAGTTGCTGACATGGCTTTATCTTCGCGCTCCTTATGTGGTGCTTAAAAGCACAATTGGATGCAATGATCTTTCAGACGGCAGCGCATGGAGCAAAAGTGGGTCAGCGTCAGAACTTTTCGCGCAGGCGGGTAACCCGAAAGAACGAATTTGGGCCCATGACACAAAACTGGCGCAGCATCAGGCTGCGCCAGATTGCACGCCAACTACGTATTCGAACTTCGGAAAGCTTACTGCGCGTCAGTCACTTTGCCGTTTACGAACGTGACCTTCAGATCCTTGTACACGTAAATCTGCTTGGCACCGAGAGTGATGATTTTATCGGGCTGGCCGAGCGCGGCGACCACCTGGTCCGGAGTCTGCCCGAGCTGCACGCTGGCGGGTTGGGCCTGCTGTTGCTGATTGCCGCCGTTGCCCTGATCGTTGCCATTTGCGTTGCCATTGCCATTTCCGTTGCCGTTGTTATTGCCCTGATCGCCGTTGTTGTTGTTCCCATTGTTGTTGCTGTTGTCGTTGTTGTTGCTGGTGTCGGCGGCGAAAAGCTTGTCAATCGTGTCTTCCACCTGGTCCGACGCGGCGGTGGCGAGGTAGCCCTTCGAGAACTGGAAAACGACCTGCGCGTGATAGTAGGTCGGCGGATCGGTGTTGTTGCAAGTGTCGCATTCGAGAACGACGAAGGAGACTTCGTCTTTTTGCAGATTGACGTCAATCTTCATCGGATAGACTTTGTCGCCGTTGGGAAAGTCCTTCGAATTGTTGCGAGCCGCGGCCTTGCACATCATGTTCGGAGCATGGAGCGTGCCGTCCTTGAAGTGCGCGGCGCACGGAACCAGCGAATTCGCAGGCAGTCCCAGCAAGCCCGCCTGCTGGACCACGAGCACCTTGCCCTGATCGGTCACCGACGTGGAGCCCTGATTGTTGCCGAGCTTTACCAATTTATAGTTTTTTACCAGATCGTCTCGCAGGGTGCTTCCCGTTCCAGCGCCTTGCTGGGCCTGAGAAAACGCGGACGGAACGAGTGCGAGCGAAAGAGCGAGGATTCCAATTGCCGCGCCGAATTTCACTTTCATTGCGTAACCCTCCCAAGAAGCGTTTCAATTTTCGAGTATGAGTGCGGAAATCAACCGTTCCAGCGAACTTCTATTGCAGGCCCGGCGGGAATCCGGGAGCGCCGGGCTGAGCTCTTCAGCGCTCCCGATTCCTCAACCGATAAAGCCGCACGCGAGACTCGGTCCCGCGAGCGGGTGAATGTTAATTGCCTCCGCCGCTCGAGTTGCTGGCCGAGACGTCCTTTTCGGCATCGTCAGCGTCCTTCTGCTGATCCGCCAGTTGTTGCGCGGCGTCCTGATCGGGCTGAGCTTTCACGTCGGCGTTCTCCTTGGTTGCAGTGGAGGGAGAAGCCGGCAATCCGTTCTTGCCCTGGTTGTCCGCGAGAGTCTTCAAGCCATCGTCGATCTTTTCGCGGAACGCGTTGTGCATGTCTTGCAGGTCGTCAACGGCCATGGAGAGCTTCGCACCGTTGCCGCAGTCGCCCTTTTGGCTGCTGCTGACGAGCACGCTCACCTTGTTGTTGGCGTCCGGCGAATCGTCAATGCGCGTGAGAACATCGCCTTGCGAGAGCGAGCACTGCGAACCGTCTGCCATGTCTTCGCTCAAGGGAGCCGAGACGACAAATGTGCGGTAGTTGGGATCGAGCGCTTCGGGCAGCTGATCCGGCTGCTGACCGCCGCCATTTCCGCCACCATTGTTATTGCTGGCCTGCGCCTGCGATGTGTTTGCGGCTTCGTCCTTCTCCTTGGCGAGCTCGGCCTTCACTTCGTCCGCGATGGCCTGCTTCACTTCGGGAGTCAGTGTGACCTGCTGATTGCCTCCGCCGCCGTTGTTATTGGACTGGTCGCCGCCGTTGTCGCCGCCGCTGTTATCGCCACCGCCGTTGCCGGAATAATCCGCCGGCACCTGGCCGCCAGCGCCGCCCGCGCTTGCCTGACCAGCCGCCACACCTGCTTCGTAGGAGGCCATCAGGTTCGCAGAAAGCAGATAGTCGGTGAGCCAGAAGTTAGCGGAGGCATACACGGGAAACGGATTGAAATAATAGCCGTAGTAGCCGTACCACGGATTGCCGGTCCAGCCCCAGCCGTAGTAGACGGGCGCGGCCCACGGATTGTACGCCCAGCCGTAGTAAGCGGGACCATACCAGTAAGCCGGCGCATAGCCGTAATACGCGTAGCCGTGATAGTAGTAGCCGGGATAGGCGCGCGCGTAGTAGTGGCCGTCACGATAGTACGTGCGTCGCATGTACGGATGGCCGCCCCGCATATACGTGTGGTCTACGTAGCCGTGACGACGATCGTAGCTGACCGCCCGGATGTGCTCACCGCGAGCATTGACGTGCTCGGAACGAATCGTCCGAGACCCGTGCGCACCGTGGGAGACCGTCGCGCCATGGGCCGTGTGGATCGACGTAACGTGACCGCGCGAATCCATGTGCGCTGTGTTGCCGCCCTTGGTGGTGGTGCTGACGGTATGGCCGCTGCGATTCACTTCGCTGTGGCTTCCGTTCGTGTGGCTGACGGTGTGCGTGCTGGCGTTCGAGTTCGAACCGCCGCGGGAGTTGTTGCTCGCGTTCGTGTTGTGCGAGCCGTTGTTCGTTCCGCCGGTGTTCGAGCGGCCGTTGCTGTTCCCCGTCGAACCGCGATTACCGTTGTTGCTGCCGCCGGTCGTCGTGTGCGAGCCGTTGTTCGTTCCGCCGGTGTTCGAGCGACCGTTGCTGGAGCCGGTCGAGCCGCGATTGCCGTTGTTGCTGCCGCCGGTCGTCGTGTGCGAGCCGTTGTTCGTCCCGCCCGTGTTCGTGCGGCCGTTGCTGTTTCCCGTCGACCCACGATTACCGTTGTTGCTGCCGCCGGTGTTCGTGTGCGAACCGTTATTCGGCGTATTGGTGTGCGAACCGCCGGAGTTGTTGGGATGCGAGCCACCCGAAGTGTTCGGATGCGACTGATTGCTGCCACCGCTCGGGTGCGATGCACCGCCGCCACCGCTCGGATGCGGCGCGGGAGCCGCCTTCGGTGCGGGCGCGGAGGGCTTCGACTTTTGCGCGAAGGCTGGTGCGGCAAAAGCGATGAGCCCAACGAGTAGAGAAATCTTACTCAGGGAATACCAAAAACCGACTCTTGAATTCATATTCTTCTCCTGATCGCGTGTGAATCTGGAAAGTGGTTCAATCCCGGAAAATCTGAAACCAGTAATGTTTCTCGATGCGAATTTGAGCAGTTGTGGTTGGTGGTGAAATCGAGAAGGGTTTCGGATGAATTGGAAAAACCGGTGGATGAAGACGGAATTAGGCCGACCTGCATTTCCCGTGTGACGCATTTTTTCCTTGTTCGCTGCGAAATAGCAGGGACGGCGGCTTTCCAGTTCGTGGTGCCTTGTGACATCTCTGCCAGCTTCAAACAGTATATAACCAATGCTAGAAATCGAGCCCGGTCTTGTTCCCTGAGTCGGGAGCGGCTACTTCCCCTCGCGTGGCCTCCGCAGCCCGATACGGCGGATGCGCTGGGACCACTCCCAAGTGCGGGAGAATATATTCCCGCCGTTACACACCTGTCAATAAAGATTGAGATTTTGCGGCTTAACAGATGGGAAACAGCGGGTTGGAATTGCGACGTGCACTGCCCATCCATTGCCTTCCCCCCAGGAATCCAGACCCGCGAGCGTAGTTGCATGCCTCGTGCCAGAAGGGGCAGAGGAGTGGCGGCTTCGGAGCCGGCTGAAAGCGCGAGGGTTAGCGTTCCCATCCGGCACGACCCCGACAACGCGGGGCTCCCGGATCGTTGAACAATTCAACCATCATTGAAAAACTCAACGGCGATACCCCAATTGAAAATCGATGAAAAATGGGATGCCGAGAGAATCTCGTCCCGCCTGCTCCCGAGTTTGCTTGATCCTGAACTTGAGTTGCGACGCTAAGCCTGCGTGACGGGAACAGGCGCTTGCGGCTCCACGCCGCGCCAGCCCACGGGCCGCCCCTGCACAGCTTCCTTGAGCGCGCGGAAAAGAACCACGTACATCATCTGACGATAGTAAAAGCGCTGAAGGAGCAGCGGCGCGAGAAGCGTCCAATCCTCGTGGCGCTCGAGCGCGAAGGCAACGACGCAGGTGAAAAGATCAATCAGCATGAATGCGGCGAAAAAAATGAGCGAGCGCTCCACGTCTTGCGACGACCAGAGCGGCGGCAGGCTCGCGATGCGCAGCTGGCCGAGCCCCCAGAGAACGAGAGTGAGCAGGAACAGCAGGTCAATCACGGGCGAGACGAGCGGAAGAATAATTTGGAAGAGGAAGATGTTGGGCACCGCGATCCAACCTAGCGTGCCGTAACGCGGTTTGCCAACCGTGTCGTGATGTTTCCACACGGCTTGCAGAGTGCCAAAGGTCCAGCGGAAACGCTGCTTGATGAGCGCGTCGACTGTTTCCGGAACTTCGGTGCGGCCGATCGCGTCCTCATCGTAGAGAATTTTCCAGCCGTCGCGGCGAATGGTAAGGGTGAGGTCGGTGTCTTCTGCCACGGTGTCGCCGGAAAATCCGCCCGCGGAACGGAGCAGCTCCGTGCGCCACGCACCGGCGGCGCCGGGCACGACCGGTATGCAGTTCAGCAAATCGAAGGCGCGCTTTTCGAGGTTCTGGCTTGTGATGTATTCGAGCGCCTGCCAGCGCGTGATCCAGCGATTCCGATTCATTACTTTTACGTTTCCGGCCACGGCGCCAACTCGAGGATCGGCGAAATGGCGGACGAGGCGCTGAATTGCTTCGGCGTCTATCACCGTATCGGCATCGATCGAGACGGCGATTTCGCCCTTCGCTTCGCCGAGCGCGTGGTTAAGCGCCGCGGGCTTGCCGCGATTGGGCTGCATAATCAAGTGGACGCGCGGGTCGCCGCCGAAATATCCGCGAACAAGTTCTGCGGTGCGGTCGGCGGAGCCATCATCAACCACTAAGACTTCCAATTTCGGATAGGACGTGGCGAGCGCGGCGCGGACCGTCTCCACGATCACGGATTCTTCGTTGTACGCGGGAATCAGCACACTGACTTCCGGCTGATACTCGGGATGTTCGGCGGGCGCTGGCCGCAGTTTTTCGATGAGTGCGAGCAAGCCGATGATCAGTGCACGCGCGCTGACCAGCAAAATTCCCGCGATGAAAATGAACGCGATGCCAGTGCGCATCCAGCGAAATAGATCGAAGGTGAACGCGTCCGCGCGAGCGAGGAGCCATTCTTCATGGCTCAGCGGCGGCATCACCTGGGCGCGCGTCTGGCCGAGCAGTTCCGAAACCGGCACGAACTCGTAACCTTTGGCGCGCAGGCCATCAATAATTTGCGGAAGCGCCTCGACGGTGTGGCTGCGGTCGCCACCGCCATCATGAAGCAGAATGATGTTGCCTTTGTTCTGCGAGGAAGTAGCGTCTGCGAGGACGCGCTGGACGATCGTATCCGCCGGCGGAGGCGCGCCGCCGTTGGCCTCGCCCCAGTCGTGAGGATCGACGCGTGCGCCGACGATGATGTAACCCATGGACTGCGGGATGGGCAGCATCTGGATTTCGCTCGCGGTTTCGGGTTGATGGTCGATGCCGTACGGGGGCCGGAAATAAGTCGTCTTAACGCCAAGGCTGCTCTCGATCAGCAGCTCGGTGACGTTGAGCTCGAGCTGAAGCGTACCCTTGGCGATATCGTTGAATTCGGGATGCGTGAACGTGTGATTCCCGATCTCGTCGCCATCGCCATATTCCCGCTTGACGATCCCCGTCTCCTGGTTTGCCGCCTCACCGATAACGAAAAACGTAGCGGGCACTCTCTTCTGCTCAAGGACGTCGAGGATTTTTGGCGTCCACGTGGGATCAGGCCCGTCGTCGAAGGAGAGCGCCACTTTGTGCGGCACGGCGCCCATCTGCTGGATGCGCCAGGAAAGCGGATAGCTTTGGAACGTTTCGTCGTCGAAGAGATCGCTGTCCGCGTCGTAATCGAATGTGCGCCGGCCGCTCTTGGGCGTGGCGGTGATGCGCCAGATGTCGCCATTGCCCTCGAGGATTAGATCGTAGCCGGGCGGAACTTCTTCCAGCTTGCTGCGAATTTCCGGCGTGGGATGTGTGGCGTCCCAAATGGACCAGATCGAGGGATCTTCCTCACCCATGCGCCAAAGAGCCGTGCCGCGGACTCCGGCGCGCTCAGCGGTGCGGAGCTCGTTGTAAGCGGTAAGGCCGTCGAGCATCCACACGTTGTGGACTTCGTTGTTTTCGTCTTCGTAGGAATAGTGCGGATTGAGCGAGTCGTTATCGAACTCGATATCGGCTTCGGATTCCTGCGCCGTGACGATTCCCTGCTGGAACGTGATCGCTTGCGCCACCGGATGCGGATTTTTCTTCGATTTCGCCGGCCAGTCGTAGCCGTAGTTGGCGATGCCGACGATGAGCTTTTCGGGCGGCACGACTTTCACGATGTTCTGAATATTCGTGGTGAACCAATCCTGCGCGACGATCGGTCCGGGCGGCGACGTCTGGTAGTGCTCGTCGTAATTCATCCAGATGATCGCGTCGCAATGGTCCGCTATCGATTTGTAGTCGTAGCTCCAGTCCGCTGCAGGGAGCGCGACCATGAATTTGAGGCCGGCGTCGTGTACAGCCTTCTCCATTTCCGCAACGAAATGGGTGAAGTTCACCTGATCCACGTCCGGAATGCTCTCCAGATCGATCACGATTCCAGTTTCCTTTTGCGCGAGCGCGTATTGGACGGACGTCTGGATGAGCCGGCGGCGCGCGGCGGGCGAGGCCATCATCGCGGAGAGCTCACGCGTTTGGAATACAGTCCCGTCCGAATTGTTCATCAATCCCATCACGGGCAGCTCCACGCCGCCCTTCGCAATGGACGCCATCCAGGCCGTGAGCTTCGGATCGGGATCGATTGAGATGCGGCCATCGTCGGGAACGGGATGCAATTTGCCGTCGGGCGTGACGACGTCAAGAGTGCCGTCCGGAGTGACGGTGTGCAGCGTCTCGGGAATCAGCACGTCAATATCGTGATAGTGCAATTGGAGCGACGCGAGGCTATAGGGATCGTAGGGAACGTAGAACGCCGCGCGGATCGGATCGTAATTCTGCGGAAGCTTCCCGAGTGCGGCCACGCGTTTGTGGCGTCCCTGCCGGACCGGCTTGAGCTTCTGACTCGCGCGCGTCGGAATCGCGTGCGGGCCGCTGTGCGTGCCGGAGCGCAGGATTTCAGGCAGTTCCGGCTTGCGGACCACGTTGATCGCGAAAATAATCAGGACGAGTGTGAAGAATCCGCCGAGAATTTCCAGCGCCAGACGCGTGCGGCGCCAGCGGCGGCGCTCCTGATCGTAGAAGATGGGCTTGCGTTCAGGCATCGGGACAATTCATGCTAGGCCGCTCGACGGCCCGGCCAGATCGCTACCGGATCGGGCCCGTGTTTCATCAGCGTATGCACAAGTCCGCCGTTTTGCAAGACGCACCCGCTTGGTGCCTTCGATGACCCGCCGACGCGCGAAAAGCGCGCCACGCGAAATCTCACACGATTCCGCGGGACTTCCCCTATGACATTAGCTTCGGCTTCGAAGGTGCGAATCAACGTCGCACTTGCCGCGATGGCAGGACTGGGACTGCGGCTCTTCTTCGTGCTGCGATACCCCGTAACAGATGCCGGGGATGCTCCATTTTACATTGATCTGGCCTGGAACTGGGTGAAGAACCGCGTCTACGGATTCGAGATCGAGGGGAAACTGACGCCGGTGGATATGCGCGTTCCGGGTTACCCTTCGTTCGTTGCAGCGGTATTTGCGTTCGCGGGGCAATCGTCGCGCGCCGTAATGTTCGCGCAGATTGTGGTGGACCTGGCCACTTGCTTCATCATCGCCCTGATTGCAGCGCGTTTTGCGCCGGCAGCGTATCGAAGGCGCGTGGCGTTGGCTGGGCTCTGGCTCGCGGCGCTTTGCCCGTTCACGGCGAATTACACGGCCGTGGTGCTGACGGAGACGCTGGTGATTTTCCTCACGGCGCTCGCGATTCTGATCGTGTTGCAAACCGATCTGGCGGGAATGCAGGACTCCGCCGCGGCGAAGGGCCAGAGCGGCTGGGCGTTGAACCGTTGGTTCCTCGCAGGATTGGTGGTCGGCTTCGGCACGCTTGTCCGGCCCGAAACGCCGCTGCTGCTTTTCGCCGCGGGGCTCGTGCTGCTCGTTCGATGGCGACGCCCGGCGGATTGGCAAAAGTTGATTCGCGCGGGGATCCTAATGTCGGTTGGACTGGTGCTGCCCCTTGTTCCGTGGGCAGCGCGCAACTGGCGAACGTTCCACGAAGTTCGTTTCCTCGCGCCGCGATGGAGCGAGCTGCCCGGCGAGTACACGCCGCACGGCTTCAACGACTGGACGAATACGTGGATGTGGCATTTCCGGGACGTCTACACGACGCAATGGAACGTGGACGTAGCCGAAATCCAGGTGGACCAATTACCGGCATCCGCGTTCGATTCGCCCGAGGAACGCGCCCGAATTTCGGAAATCCTTGACGACTACAATACGTCGCTGACGATCGGGCCGGAGATCGACCAGCAATTCCGCGAAATCGCCCAAGAGCGGACCGCGCGGCATCCGCTGCGAACGTACGCGAAGATTCCGTTCTTGCGCTGCCTGACGCTGTGGTTCACGCCCCGCATCGAGCTGCTGCCCTTCTCCGGCCATATCTGGCCGCTGCGCGAAGAATGGGAAGACGACCGTAAGGATTTGCTCACCACGCTCGCGATGACGCTGCTCAATACGATCCTTGTCGCGCTTGCGCTCGTGGGCTCATGGGTAGCGCGGCGGCATCCCGCGTGGTGGTTCCTGATTGCGTTTGTGGTGATTCGCACGCTGTTCTTCGTCTATTTCGTGGAGACGCCCGAGCCGCGTTACGTGCTGGAATGTTTTCCCGTGCTGCTTGCGCTAGCGGCACAGGCGTTTACGGGCAGCGCTCAGCTTTCTTCCAAAGGCTCGGGATGAATCGTGAGGCGGAAGATCTGCGGGAAGTGCTCCTTCACGCGATCTTCGAGCGCCGCCGTGATGTCGTGGACTTCCGTTATCGGCAGGCCGCCCTCCATCGCGCAGTGGCAGGAAACGAGAATCTTGTGATCCACGCTGCGGACATGCACCTCGTGGCAGTTCGTCAGCTCGTGATACTCCGATTGCAATGAATTCAGGTAGTCCTGCACCGAGCGCGAAAGATCCTTCATTTCATCCGCACCGCCGATGCGCTCACCCTGCGGCTCGATATGGATGTTCACGCGCGCGTTGTGCCCGACGGCGTCGAGAATATCTTCCTCCAGCTCCGTCGCACGGCGATGGCCTTCCCGCAGGCTCGCGCGTTCGTCGACTTCCAAATGCAACTCGATGAAGAGGCTGCCTTCGTAGTGGTGGGCCGAAAGTTCGTGAATCAAAAGGCCGCGGCGCTGTGCGATGGCGCGAATCGTGTCGAAGAGATTCTCGTTGGATTGCGCCCGCGGCTCCATGTGCACCACCACGTCCGCGGGAATGATTTCGGTGATGCGCTTTTCGACGGCGTCACTCGCGCTGTGCGCCTGCTCGAGGCTGGCCGTGCGCGGCACGCTGATCGTGACGTCCACGAAGTATCGCTGGCCCGCGCGCCGCACGCGCACGCGCTCCGAACGCAATACTCCCTCCGTCGCATCCACCGCGGCTTCGATCTTCTCCCGCAGACCGCTGGGCGCCACGTCGAGCAGCGCGTCGAGCGTGCGGCGGCCCAACCGGGTTCCGATCCAAATAATCACGCCCGCGACGGCAAGTGCGGCCACCGCGTCGAGCGAGCTGAGCCACGGGACGTCGTACTTCATTCCCAGCCACGCGCCCGTGATGCCAAGGATCACGACGAATGTGCTCCACACGTCCGTCGAAAAATGCAGCGCGTCGGCTTCGAGTGCCTCGCTGGGATACTTCTTCGCAACGCGGCTCAGCGCACGGGAACGGACGAAATCCACGCCCATGCTGATCGCCAGGATGCCGATTGCCAGCAGGCTCGGACGAATGTGCACCGCATGGAATATCAGGCGCTGGAACGCTTCCCAAATAATGTAAAGCGCGGTGAGCAGAAGAAGCGCCGTCTCGACGAACGCCGAGAAGCTTTCAACCTTGCCATGGCCGTAAAGGTGCTGCGCGTCGGCAGGCTTATCGGCTACCCGAACGGATAGATACGTAATCACCGCCGCCACGAGATCCAAAATCGAGTGCATCGCCTCGGAGAGCACGCCCAAGCTGCCGGTGAGCACCGCAAGGAACACTTTCAGTGACACGAGCACGATCGCCGAGCCGACCGACGCCAGCGCCGCGAAACGCTTCTCGCGCGACATTTCCTCGGTCGGCGCAGCGTCCGCTGCGGCGGTAACCTCCACGTATGCGGGTGCTTTAGTCATGCTTCGAGGGATTATACGACGGAGATGTGAAGCAATCGCCGCCACGCCACCGAATGTGCGTGGCACTGCGTACGGCATTCAGAGCTGGCACGCAACCTGGATCGAGCTATTGCAGCGGAGGAGGAGCAACGATCGGCAGACGCCGCGGTTCGCCGTGGAAGCCGCGCACCTCCACGTCGTCGAGCAAAATCGAAGGCGCAATCACTGTGCTCGGGATGCCGTTCTGCGCCGAGCCGAATTCCCCGAGTGCAGTTCCGGCAAATCCCACGTTCGGGTTTTGCATGTACGTGAACACGGAAGCATCGTCGCCCACGGCCGTCATGTTGCGCAGCGAGCGCGTGTTGAGCCC
>Ga0210383_10000979_pt1 | contig 26332 bp, 25 predicted proteins | sample IncBWC14OmetaG_FD_160072 | JGI IMG/M metagenome (GOLD analysis project Ga0210383, IMG submission 160072) | Forest soil microbial communities from Barre Woods Harvard Forest LTER site, Petersham, Massachusetts, United States - Inc-BW-C-14-O ... | reverse complement strand
CGGAGAGGAGGCCAGCGCCCGCAGGCCGGTGGGGAAGGGCATGCCCATCACAAAGCCCAGCGGTGCCAGCAGCACCGCGCTGATCACCAGCCGGTAATTGAACGCCAGGCCCACCAGCGCTGCCAGGCGGCCGGGAAGAAAAATTACATCCACGACAAGAACTAAGACCACCAGCGCCAGGGGGATCCAGCCTTGTTCAGTTCGCGGCAGCCAGACGCGTGAGAACAAACTTCCTGCGCCGCTCGAGAGCATAAGCAAGAAGATCACAACCGTGAGCGCATAAGTAGGGTGCCCCAGGAAAAGCACGAACCGCTGAATGAAGGCGATCTCCACCAGAATATAGCCGAGCCCCACCGCGATGAAATACAGCAGCGGAACCGGCGACTGCCGCTCTGCTCCGCCCTTGAAGGCCAGAGGCAGAATCAGAAACGCCAGCACCGCCACCACCGAGATTCCAAAAACCAGAAGCAGCACAAGCACGCCGAGATTCACCTTCCAGTCCACACCTTCCTGCAAGCCTTTTTCCCCAAGAATCTGCCCCGGCTTGAGCGTGAAGAAAAAAAACGGCGCATTGTCGGTCACAGGCGAAACGTTGTAGGCATACGTGCGGGCAAAACCGTAAGGGTCATTACCGGCGATCAGCTGCGAGAACGGGTTATCGGGCGGCGCCGAGGGCATGTAGAGCGCGGTGAGCGGAGCATGACCTGCGAAGTGCGCCCGTACCGCCATTTCTTCCTCGAACGTGAATGGAGTCTTCTTGGCCAGCACCACCACCGGGATGCCGTCTTTATTCAGCTCACCGAGCGATGCCACGATGAAATGCCGCGCCGGATTCGCAATTCCCATGCCGTGCAGCGTCTCCATCGCCACCGAAACCACTCGCAGCGCCTCGCGAGGATTCTCAAACTCCCAGCGCGTGATGGCGATCATGCCGTCGGGCTTCAAGTGATCGAAGTACTCGCGGAACGCCTGCACGGTGTACAAATTATTTTCGCTGAGCGCGAAGGCCCCGGCCGCCGTCGAAGCCCAGGTATCGACCAGCGTCATCTGCACCACGTCGAAGAGCTCCGAAGTCGACCGCAGATACGACCGTCCGTCTGTGACGTGAATGTGCACGTCCGGGCGCTCGTAAAGGTGCAGCGAATAATCGAGATAGCGCCCGCGCATAATAGCGGTAGCAATAATGGGATTAATCTCAATCCCGGTCACGCTCGGGCTGCCCTTCGCCAGCGCTCGCAGCACATCCACGCCTCCCCCCGGCCCGATGATGGCGTATTCCCCGTGTGGCCGCAAAACATTAACCAGCGCGGGCGGAGCGGTCATCAGGTTGGTTTCCCACTCCGTCCCCGCCCAGTGCGACAGATCCGCATTCATGATGTAAGTGGAGGCGTCAGCGTCGATGACAATCGACTTGGAATACGCTGTCTGCCGGTCGACCTCCACTCGCGAAATCGCGTTCCAGCGCGCGTACTCCACCCAAGCCGGATTGCGATACATTCCCTTGGCATAGACCACATCAATGAGACGGCCGGAATGATTCACCGCGATCAACGCCACCATCGCCAGAACCAAAATCCCCGCGATGCGGCGTTCTGAATTCATTTCTGACCACACGATGGCCGCAATCCCCAGCGTGGCCGCGGAAATCAGAATCGCATTCGGCCCGCCCAACCAGTTCAGCAGGGGCACCACCGCCAGGCAGGCCAGCGCGCCTCCGCCCAGGTCGGCTCCGTAGAGCCGCGGGATGCGATGAGGCTCACGCGCAAACACCACTGCAAACAGCAGCCCCGTCAGAAAAAAAGGAACCGCCGCCGTCAGGTAGATCACAGTCAAGCGCAGAAAATTTCCGTAGCTGACCTCAAGCGCCACGGGCACGTGCAGCACAATCTCCAGCATCACAAACACGACAAAAGAATTCGTCATGCACAGCCGGGACGCCAGCGTGCGGGTGTCGACGGCTGCGAGGCGCGACTTCAGCAGGTAGGCGAACACTCCGCCGGCACCGAGCCCCAGCAGTGCGATCGAAATCGCCAGAAACGCGAAATGATAAAAGAGAATCACGGAGAAGAGGCGCGTGAGCGCCAGCTCCAGAAGCAGCGCCGAAAAGCTGGTAAGAGCCAGCCCCGGCAGCACAATCTTCCCAGGGATTTCGCGATTGCTCGGTGACAAAACTGGAGTCGGAGCAGTGACGGGCATAATTTTCGTTGAAGGCGACAGTTTAGCAGATGGCAAAGGAAGCGTGGATTGTGTGGGGACGGGCACTCTTGCCCGTCCGGCGCGCGCAGCTCGCCTCCTGCCGACAGCTCCCCAACCGCCGCAGAGATCGGCCGGGCTCTGCTCGGCGGCCGGGCAAGAGCACGTCAGCCCTCCAGAATCACCTGCGCGATGGCCTGCTCGGCGGTGTGCGAAATAGAAAGCGCGGCGTTCTTCACTCCCAGCCGTGCGGCGAACTCTGCCGCGACCCCGTGAAATGAAATCGTCGGTCGCCCGCCCGGCCTTCGCGTCACTTCGCAATCCCGCCAGCGCACCCCGTGATTCCACCCCGTGCCCAGAGCCTTCATCGCCGCTTCCTTCGCCGCGAAGCGGGCAGCATAACGCTCCATGCGATTCGCCTTGGAATCGCAATAGCGCATCTCGCCCGCGGTGAAAATGCGGTGAAGAAAGCGGTCGCCGAACCGCTCAATCGCCTGCCGAATACGAGGAACTTCGGCAATGTCGATGCCCGTACCGACGATCATAGGAAGATGACCACAACGGGACGATCGTAACAGCACGATCGTAATTAAAGACCCCTGTAAACGGCGACGATCCCAAGCCGACTCGATGATGTACGATCACGCCCCGATTTGATGTAGCGCCGCCGTGACCAGTTCCTCCTGCTCTGGAAACACGGTTCGCAGATCGAGCAACACGCGCCCCTCCTCAACCCGCGCAACGACCGGCGTATCAGCTGCACGCAGTCGCGCAGACAACTCGTCAGCGCTCAGGCCGGCGCAACTGAGCGCAATCAGCCGCGTCGGCAAAGCTGCAGACGGCGCAGCCCCGCCGCCAATCACGGATTCGCCGTCGATGATCTCCACTTGCAATTTCGGCGATGCCACTTTCGCCGCCAGTGCCTCCGCCCGTTTGCCGATCTCCTGCTGCGTGAGCCGCATCATGCGCAGCGTCGGAATGGCATCGTGGTCACGCTTCACATAAGCGAGAAGAGTGGCTTCCAGCGCAGCGTAGGTGAGTTTGTCCACACGCAGCGCCCGGAACAGCGAATTCGCACGCATCCCTGCGATCAACTCGCGGCGGCCACTGAGCAGTCCCGCCTGCGGCCCGCCCAGCAACTTGTCGCCACTGTAGCTGACCACGTCCAAGCCGGCGCGCAGACTGTCGATCACGCTCGGTTCGCCGCCGATCCCAAACGCCTGCAGCTCTACCAGCGCTCCACTGCCGAGATCCTCCATCAGCGGCAGGCCACGCTCGCGGGCCAAGCCCACAAGATCCGCGGTGGAAGCCTGCTCCGTAAATCCGCTGATCTCAAAATTCGAACGGTGCACCCGCAGCAGCAGTTTCGTGCGCTCGTTGATCGCTTGCTCGTAGTCGGCAACCCGCGTGCGATTCGTCGTGCCAACCTCGCGCAGAATCGCGCCCGATTTCGCCATCACATCCGGGATGCGGAACGACCCTCCAATCTCCACCAACTCCCCGCGCGAGACAATCACTTCCCCGCCATCAGCCAGCGTGTTCAACGCCAACAAAACCGCGGCCGCATTGTTATTCACGACGATGGTAGAAACATCAGCTCGCGTAGCGACAGCCACCTCGGCTGTCCCGCGTGGGCGAAGCCCCGCGGAAGCTCCCGGATCCACGCCATCGCCAAGCAGCCTGCGCAGCAACCGCTCCGCGTGCACATCGCGCTCACCGCGCTCGCCGGCGACAGCATCAAATTCCAGATTCGAATAAGTGGCGGAGGTCTTGCGAATGTGGTCAAGCGCAGCTTTCGCCAGCGGTGCGCGTCCCAGATTCGTGTGCAGAATCACTCCCGTGGCGTTGATCACCGCGCGCAGCGAGTAGCCGAGCGCCCGCCGGAGTTGCTGTTCCACTGCGCCGTCCGCGCCCGACAGCGCCAAATCCAAAGCCCGCTCATCGAGCAGCCCCGAGGAAATTTCCTCCCGCAACCGGCCAAGCACGGCCCGCACTGCATCCGCCACGGCGGCAGATCCACGACTGGTCGCCAGTGCAGCAACCACCGGAGAGCGAAGCAACTCGTCCACCGCTGGCAGTTTTCGAAAAAGCTCCGACTTGGTCGTGCTCTTCACGGAAGGATTATCCCACGAGAACCGCCGCGTGGTCCTTCACCGCGCACCGGACACAACCGGGCGAGACTCTACAGGGTGTGCAAGTACGCCAGCAGTTCGTCAACGTCCTGCTGGCTGAGCGTCTGGCTGTACCCCGGCATTTCTTTGCGGCCCAGGCGAATGATGTCGATCACCCGCTCGTCGTTGGCGGGAAGTCCGCTCACCGAAAGGTACGGCTGCTTGAAAACGCCCTTCAGTCCAGGACCTTTTCTGCCGTGGGTGGAGTAAGGATCGTGGCAGCGGTCACAATGAGAATCGTAAATCTTGCGCCCTGCGGCCTGTTCCAGATTGAGCCCAAGTTCCGCATCTGACCTGCGGCGTTCGACGTCACACCCACAACCTACCGCCAGAACGAACAGAGCAAGGCCCGCCAAGAAAACAGTCGAACGAAATGAACGAAAATACTTCTTCATGCGCCAACGCCCGCCAATCGCCCGAAATGCCGTCCTGCCCGCAGACAGAGCGGGCACAATCCCCTTACAATAACAGAGCCAAGGTCGAGTAACGACCGAGCCGCGGGGAGATACAAGAAGCCCACAAGAGAGTCGGCAGCGAGAGTACAGAGAATGACGGTCGCGATCAAACGAGTCTACGAGCCGGCAAAGCGCGGAGATGGAGTGCGCGTGCTGGTGGACCGTCTGTGGCCCCGTGGCCTGACCAAGGAGCGAGCTGCCGTCCACGAATGGCTCCGCGATCTTTCGCCGTCCGATGAATTGCGCAAGTGGTTTCATGCCCGGCCCGATCATTGGCAAAGTTTTCGCAAAAAATACCTGAAAGAACTCGCTCGCCCCGAAGCCGAGACCGAATTGCGCCAGCTCTACGTTCTCGCGCACAAAAAGAAACAGCTCACGTTGCTCTACGCTTCGAAGAACGAGCAGCATAACAACGCATTCGTCCTGAAGGAACTGCTGGATGGCATGCGAAAACCCCCGACTGGCACCGGCCCGGGCGCGGTTGCCCTGGGCAGGCGGAGCGCCGCAGTGCGGCGCAGGTAAGACTTGTGGGGGGCGGGCACTCCTGCCCGCTACGGCTGCGCCAGCGTCCGGCTTTTGACTTCGCGCAGGCGAGCGGCGGAGCACCCGCGACTTTCCTCGCTCCGGAATTTACTCACCCTCGGGAATGTCCTCACGCCATTCGCTCTCCCCTCGCGAGGAGTCCCGTTCATTTAGAATCGTCCGCGATGAGAGCAGTCTTCCAATGGAGCCTGGGCTCGCGCTCGCTGGAACTCGGCAAGCGCACGCTGATCATGGGTGTGGTCAATGTGACACCCGATTCTTTTTCCGATGGCGGCCTGTATCTCGACCGCGACCAGGCCCTCGCACACGCTCAACGCCTGCTGGACGAAGGCGCCGACATCCTCGACATCGGCGGCGAATCGACGCGTCCGGGGGCGCGAGTGGAGACGTCTGCCGCTTGGTCGTTGAACGATGCCAATAAGAATCCCGCTAAACCCGCGATCCCCAAAACCGCAGTCACCGCTGAAGAAGAATTGAAACGCGTGCTCCCGGTCCTCGCTGAACTGAAAAAGAAACATCCCGCTGCAGTACTCTCCGTCGACACTTACAAAGCGACCGTCGCCCGCGCCGCGGTGGCTGCCGGAGCCGAGATCGTCAACGACGTCAGCGGTTTTCGCTGGGATCGCCAGATGTCGAAAACCGTAGCCGAATTAAAATGCGGCGCCGTCCTCATGCACATGCGCGGACGCCCGGAAGAATGGCGAACCCTGCCGCCGCCCGGCGATATCGTGCTGCTGGTGAAACGTGAGCTTAGAGAATGGGCCGAAGCGGCCGTGCTCTCTGGGGTCCGGCGCGAACGCATCGTGCTCGACCCCGGCTTCGGCTTCGGCAAAAGCTTTGACGAAAATTATCCCCTGCTGGCGCACTTCAACGATCTGCAAGCCCTGGGCTTCCCACTGTTGGCCGGAACGTCGCGCAAGTCCTTTATCGGCCGAACTCTGGAGAAAGACGGCAAAGACGCATCCGTCTCGGATCGCCTATTCGGAACGCTGGCCAGCCAGACGGCGCTGCTCCTCAAAGGCGCGCACATCGTGCGCACGCATGATGTGAAGGCAGCGGTGGAAGCGGCGCGCATCGCCGATGCAATTCTTCAGGCGCGTTGAAGCCCGCTCGAAACTCCGTCTCTGCCCTCGATCTGTCGATCCGTCGATCAGAGACCGAACAGGAACGTCCGCTACTTCACCGCGGTCGGAGATGTCGGATAAATTCCCTCCAACGGTTTCGCCAACTGCTCCTCCAGTTCGGGATGCGGCATCGGTTTGCGCGGCAGCATCGCATCCCGTTGCGCCGCGTTGTAAACGAAGACGGCCATAATCACGGCGGCCTGCTTCAGGTCAGGCTCCGAAAGGCGTTCGTAGGTGTCGAGATTCGTGTGGTGGCTGCGCGTCCCGTAGTCGCGCGGATCCTGAATAAACTGGAAGCCAGGAAGCCCGACCTGATCGAATGAAACGTGATCCGTAGACCCCGTGTTGCGCAGCGAGACGGTGCTGAAACCGAGGTCGCTTACGGGAGCGGCCCACTGCTGAAAGATCATCGAAGCCGCCAGGTTGCCCTCGGCGAAGATGCCGAGAAATTTTCCGCCGCCGTTGTCGGCGTTGAAGTAGGCGTCAAGCCGGGCGTGTTCCGGCTTGATCGTGATCGGGCCAGTTTGCTGCCGCAGAAATTCGGGCACCACTTGTTCTTCGGCTTTGGTGGAGTAGGAGCGCACTCCGTAGTGGTTGCTGACGTAACCAGCCGAACCGAAGATGCCCTGCTCTTCGCCGCCCCACAGACCGATTCGAATCGTGCGGCGCGGCTGAATGTTGAGCGAGCGCAGAATACGCATAGCTTCAAGCGCAATGATCGTTCCAGCACCGTTGTCGGTGGCTCCGGTGCCGGCGATCCAGCTATCGAGATGGCCGCCGAGCATCACCACCTGGTCTTTCAGCGCGGGGTCGGTGCCGGCGATCTCGCCAATCACGTCGCTGCCCGGCTCGTGGTCGCCATAAAACTTCGTCGCGATGTTGAGACGCACGGTGACCGGAACGCCATGCGAAACCAGGCGATGCATGCGGCCGAACGCCTCACTCGCGATCGCCGCCGAAGGAATCGCCTGCTTGTGTTCGGGGCGATACACGAACCATCCGAGCGAAGCGCCCGTGTCATCATGAAGGTCTCCGCCGAAGCCGCTGGGCCGCAAGACTACGATGGCATGCTCGTCTGCGAAAAAGTGCCCGACCTTTTCCAGGAAAGCCATCTCTTTAAATACCTTTTCCCAGAACGCAGGATCGTTAGGAAGAACGAAACTGTCCCCCTGGTCGCCGTCGAGTGGATAGGAACGGAAATGGTCGAGCTTGGCCTGGTCGTAATGTTCGAGCGGGTTCGCTGGGTCGGGATTAATCTTCGGCGCGTCGCCGTAAAGGATGATTTTTCCCGTCAGCTTCCCCTTCCAGGCGTCGAAGTCTTTCTCTTCTTTAAGCGCGGGAACGGCAATGACCTCTGCCGTAACTTCGCCGGCCGTCGCGGGCGACCACGGCGTAGCTTGCGCCAGAAAAGTCGCAGTACCGGGCGTCTTCATCTGCGCCGAGGTCCCGACCTGTTGCCAGCCCATCCCGAACTCGCCCCAGGATTCGGCGTGAACGTTCGTGGCTCCCATCCGCCGGAGCTGGTCAAGCGACCACTGTTCGGCCTTCGCAAAATCGGGCGAGCCCGTGAGGCGCGGACCAACGCCGTCGAACAATCCACTGGCGTATTCCATGATGTGCGAGTGGTTGAAGCCCTCATCGCGGATGCGCGCAATCGTTTCGAGGTCGAGAGTTTCAGTAGCGGCCTGGGCGGGCGCAGGCGCAGCCTTGGGTTTTTCCACGGCGAACGCAGAGAGCGACAGAGCTAGAAAAAGAGCAGTGACGATTTTCATGGCCCGTCGATGATACGGTAGCTAAGTCCGGAGTCACAAATATGTCTTCTTGCCGCGGCCGATCGGCGAGGTGATTGCATCGGCAGCCTCTGCCAGCCGAAACGCGGAAATTAAGGGATTCTCACATCCGTCCGGGAAACGAACACTTTTGTACATCCGCCTCATCTCCAGAGGCGTAGCATTCAGACTCAGTCTGCCTCAATCTACGTATTTTCTAACAATGCTTGGGATGGCCGGAAACGTGCACACCAAAGCCAGAGCTTCATCTCCTTATATGTCTTCTCCCACGAATCCGGTAGCGAATACAGCTTCTTCCGCCCCGCGCACGGCTGCCGCAGCCGCCCCGGCCGCAGCTCCCATGTCCACTCCGGCCTTGCTGGCGGCGATGCTAAGAACTTCGCCGAAGATTAGCGATCTCTTTTTTTCGCCGGGGAAGCCGCCGCTGGTCGAAGTGAATGGGAAACTGGTCCCCGCCGGGGCGGCGCGTTCGCTCACCTGTGAAGACACCCGGCGCATCGCTTCCGATCTCATGGGCGACAACCAGGATGCGGCGGAGAACTTGAGAAAGCTCGGATCGTGCGATGTGTCCTTCAGTCTGCCGGGTTCCAGTCGCTTTCGCGTGAACATCTTCATGCAGCGCGGCACTTGTGCCGTCGTGATGCGCGTAATTCCCGGCAAGGTTCCGGACTTTGAATCGCTGAATCTGCCTTTGGAGCTCGGCAAAATTGTGGGCCTGCGCAATGGAATCGTCCTCGTGACCGGACCCACCGGCTCCGGCAAGTCGTCCACGCTCGCCGCGATCATCGACAAAATTAACAAAGAGCAGGCTTATCACGTGCTCACCATCGAAGATCCTATCGAGTTCCTGCACCCCCACAAAAACTGCATTGTTCATCAGCGCGAGTTGCATGCCGATACGCCTAGCTTCGCCCTCGCCTTGCGCGCCGCGCTGCGCCAGGCGCCAAAAGTGATTCTCGTCGGAGAAATGCGCGACCGTGAAACCATCGAGATCGCCATGGAAGCCGCGGAAACCGGCCACCTCGTCATGTCCACGCTGCACACCATCGACGCCTCGAAAACCATCGAGCGAATCGTCGGAGCTTTCCCCATGGCCGAACAGCACACCCTTCGCAATCGTCTGGCCAAAAGTTTTCGCTACATCGTTTCCCAGAGGCTCATTCCTCGCAAGGACGCCACCGGCCGCGTCGCTGCCTTCGAAATATTAAAGTCCACTCTGCGCACTCGCGAGTACGTGGAAAAAGGTGAAGGTGACGGCAAGACTTTGCTCGATGCCATGCGCGTCGGCGGCCAGGACGGCATGCAGACTTTCGACGGCGAAATCGAGAAACTAATCCGCGAAGGCATCGTCGATATGGATACTGGCCTGGCCTACTCCACCAATCCCGGCAATCTTCAACTGGAGTTGGCCGATCTGGCGCAAGAACTCTCCGACCCGCTGCTGGAAAGTGGCACAACCTAAAGCGGGTTTGGGAAGGACACGAGTTCACTCGTGGCGTTAAGCCCCTGAAAAACATCGGCGCTATAGCGCCTGAGGTGTGCACTTTCTCAGGAGACTAAATTTCCCGGGGCAGTCCCGGCATCAGGTTGCGAGACGCTCTAGCCCATCGGCATCGGCGTCATGGTGAAAGTCCCATTGCCACTGCATCCCACGGTCCCCGTCACGATCCAGGAGCCGGTGATCTGGCCGCCGCTCACGGTGCCGTCCAGAGTCAGCACGTTCATGTTTTCTCCCGTCGAGCTGACCACGTAATGGAAATGGCCCGTAACCTGGCCGTTGAAATTTCCGCTGAGGGTGAATGAGCCGCTCTCCGCCACGGCGGGGAATGTACAAGGCGCCATGTTGTTGACCGTAAAGTTGAGGCTGCTCGTGCCCAGCGAACCATCGCCATTCACCGTGATGTCGGTCACAAATGCGAACGTTTCGTTCCCCGCACTGTTCAGAGTCGCGCGCCAGTTTCCATTGATGTTGCCGCCCACATGCGAACTCGATCCGCATCCGGAAAGTGCCAGACCCGCCGCAAGCAATACGAGCACTGCGATTTTGTTCATAAAGAAGCTCCTTATGACCTTCAGAAATTCCGAAGCGGCGCGTTCTGGAAGGCCGCCGCCCGAGCGAAGCATTGTCGGGCTGCGAAGCGGCTGATCGTTCTCTAAGGGTTAGAAACCCGGGTCCCACGGAAAGGTTGCTGTGCAACTCCCAGGGCAGGTTTTCGGGAACGGTGGGTTTGGGAAGGGCATCGCAGAAGATTTGCCCCCGCTTTCGCGCCCCTAGGGGTGGCCTCCGCTGCGACTCGTTTCGCTGGCCTCCTAAGCGGCTGGCACCGGCCCGAACTCCGGTGACTCCAGTTGCAGCAACTTATACGCCGCCTCCAGCGTCCGAACTACGTGCAACTCCGGGCGGGTTTTTTCGCCCAGGACCTGAAACATGCGCGCCGTTCCGTACACCACATCAGTCGGGGTGACGAATACCCGGACATTTTCGGTGGGGATTGCGGGCGAACCCGACGCCAGCCGCCTGATCACGTCGCTGGATACTTCAAACTTCGTCACCTTCGAGAAGTCCACAATGCCCCGACACGGTGGATGGGACGCATAATACCGTGCCACGGTCGCATTGCAATCCGATAGACCTTTGTCCGTCAACAGGCCATCTACGGTCACGCGCAAAACGGCGTTCTTTGCGTCAAATTCCAGGACACAGCCCACGGAGAACCTCCTGCTCAGCGTTGCTCCGCCCCTTCGCGGGAGCCTACCCCATCGGAAAAGTTTTTCCAACGGGATTCATGCTGATTCATGCTGATACATTAGCGGGATCGCCCTGCCGGTCACCAGTTCCCTTCACGATTCACCGGAAGTGTCCGGTCTCGCAGCGCATCCCCGCCGCTGGCGAATACGCGCAGCCGCAGAGGAGTCCCGCTGCTCTGTCACTCGCCTCTAAGATTCCCCGTACCGCTATATAGCGCAACCGCAAACATTTGCGCCTATTGCCCACGATAAGTATTTTCTTGCATGGTCTGCTATATAGTTCTATACTTCGCGCCGTCAGCAATCTACCAGTTCTGGAGGTATCTGTTATGACCAGCAAGTTCCCGCTTCGCCCGTTCCGAGTGGTATTGACGACCATCCTGGCGCTCGCCGCCTGCGTTACTCCCTCGGTTGCTCAAAGCAGCGATCACGCCAAGATTCTCGGAGGATACTTCGAAGAGTGGAGTATCTATTATGCCGGCTACAACATCGCAAATCTGCAGCAGAATGGTGTTGCCGACAAACTGACACACCTCCTCTACGCCTTCGCTAACGTAACCACTACGCCTGCGCCCGCATGCGCCATCGCCGATACCTGGGCGGACTACCAGAGCCCCTATCTTCCCAGTGTGAGCGGTGTCGCCTACCTGGGCCCGCTCTATGGAAATTTTGCTGCGATTCAACAGCTCAAGCAACTGCATCCGGGGCTTAAAGTTCTGATGTCGATCGGCGGGGCGTCAGCTTCGAACACTGCGGCCTTCGTGACCGCTGCCAGCACCCCGGCGGGTCGCCAGGCGCTCGCTGCTTCGTGCATTGATATGTTTGTCAGCGGCAACATCGCTGCCGGAATCACAGCTCCGGGCTTGTTTGATGGCTTCAATATCGATTGGGAATTCCCCACAGCGACCGACACACTGAACTTCACCGCCCTGCTGCGAGAGTTCCGCATTCAACTGGAAGCCCTCACGGCAACCACCGGCAAGCATTACACCATGTCGTTCGACGGACCGGCGGGCGCCCAGAACTATGTGAACATCGATCTCAAAAAAGCCGCCGAGCAAGTGGACTTCATCACCATCGACGGCTACAACTACGCCGGATCATGGGAATCGCAAACCAACCACGCTTCCCCGCTATTTGATTCCAGGCAGGATCCTTTGTACGGTCAGGATCTCGACATTGATGCAACGGTAGATGCCTATCTTGCGGCCGGCGTGCCGCCGCACAAGTACACGATGGGTTTGCCTCTCTATGGCGCCGGTTGGACTGGCGTTCCCAAAAGGAACCATGGCTTGTACCAGAACTCAACTGGCCCTTCTCCAGTCCTCTGGGCCAACGGAACGGGCTTGTGTCCCGATCTCAGCGGCAACACCGCCGGATGTGACACCCTGTTGACCCCCGGCCTCGCCACCTATTCCACCCTTGCAAATCTCACCGCCAACGGGTACACCAGCTACTACGATCCCAAAAGAGTCGCCGTGTCCCTCTACGATCCAACGGGTGGAACCTTCTATACCTTCGACGACCCCTCCACGGCGCTTCTGAAAATGCTTTACATCCAAATAAAGGTTCCGGGAGGCCTTGGCGGCGCTTACGTGTGGGCGGTGAAAGACGACGATGCCAACGGAACCATGGTAAAAACCATGGCCGCAGGACTAGGCCGCTAGCGATACAGGCCCAACGTCCAAAACGGAGCACCGGAACGAACCCACCACGGCAGATTGGCTAGGGAAGCCAGTCTGCCGTCATTTTCTTGCTTGACAGGACGAGTTCGGAAGGACGGCAAGGAGAGCACCAGAAGATTCCGTGGCTCGGAATCCGGACTTTGAAGGGATTCCTGGGCAAACACGTTGCGTGGTTTTTCCTTGGCTTTTTACGCAAACTGCCAGAAGGGCCACTCAATCATGAGACACCTCGGCCTGAGAACTCCCTGGCCGAATCCAGCGACATGCCAAAAAATAGTGCGTCCCGTTCGGAATGATTTATCCGTGAATGAGAATCAGACTGCTCCACTGCTGAAAGTTTCTTGCACATAAGTTTCTTGCACATTGACACCCGCCGGGGATCGAGGGGACAATACCCCCGCTTTTCAGGTTGCGCAGAAATCTTCGGATTAAACGACAGGTTCAAATCAGTCTCGTGATTTTGAGAGGAGATCTCTAACATGCCAGCACGCTCCATGCTCTCTATGCTCTTGGCCCTCGCCACATCGTTGGGCGCTAACGTTGCGTTCGCGCAGGACGCCCATCAGGTTCCAGCCGACCATCTCTCGAAGGCTCATGCCAGGTTTGTTGCCATGCCGCCGCAGAATCGTTCCGGCGTGCAGAGCAACGCCAACGGAACTCCAGGAGTCGACTCCCTTTCTAACTGGAACGGATCGTTTAAGACCCCAGGGTTTGACGAAAACGGCAATTACCGGGATAGCTGGGTCTACAACATGGTGGGGAACCCGCCCCAGAAAGGTGGTACGACCAACATCAACGCACCGGTGGTGCCAGTCTCCCTCGATTTGCTCAATCCAGACGGCACTGTGCTTTTGCACTACGAGGTTAAGCCGTTTGTCCTGCGCACGCTGCAATCCCCTTTGTTCCAGAACTCGACTTTCTCCAGCAGCCCGGCACCGACGCAAATCACCGATGCCATTATGCGAGCTGAGTTCTGGAGCGTGATGGCGCCTGACTGGCATACCATGCTTTTGGGCAGCTTGAAGCAAGAGCGGACTATGCAGGTTCCTTCGGGCTTCTACTACTACGCGCTGAAGGGCAACGGGGATTGTTGCTTGTTTGTGCTGCTCGATATCAACGAGTTCGGCAACCTGCTTTTCCCATCGGTCCCGACCGACACCACCACGCCCATCGGCGCGGCCGAGAACGCAGGGGATATCACGACCAAAGACCTTTCCACCTTCTTGTTCCCCAACACCTACCTTTACTTCGGGAATCCCAACAACTGCTGCGTGCTCGGATATCACAGCTACGATGTTGAACCCGGAGATTCCACCAATGGCAACAAGCAGCGACGTTACGTGGTGGCCTACGCGTCGTGGATCAGCCCCGGGTTATTCGGCAGCTCCTTTGTCGATGTGACCGGACTCGGTCACGAGATCGCCGAAACTTTCAACGATCCTTTCGTGGTCAGCGACAACAAGCACAACCTCACCCCTTGGTGGCTCTCGCCCAACGGCAATTGCCAGGACGATCTGGAAGTCGGCGATGTCATCGAGGGTCTGCCCCACGCTGGCTACCCGATCACGATGAATGGCATGACCTATCACCCGCAGAATGTAGCCCTGTTGCCGTGGTTTGAATTCCAATCGCCGTCCACGGCCATTGATGGCGCCTACAGCTATCCGGACGAGAGTATCCTGCCCAACCTTTCGCCGATTGAACTGCCTGGTTGCCCCACAAGCTAACGCTCGCTGGCAAATGAGGGTGAGGCGCATCTGCGCCTCACCCTTATTCGCTTCACCGTATTTGCTATAGCGTGGAGAGGCCAGTCTGTCACGGCATCAGCCCGGCCTAGAATGCCTTCGCCGAATCCAGCAGAATCGTCACCGGGCCTTCGTTCGCCAGTTCTACTGTCATCATTTCCTGGAAGCGTCCAGTCTCGCAGCGCAAGCCCGCTGCGCGGAAGCGCTCGACGAATAACTCATAAAGCTGACGCGCCTTCTCGGGCGCGGCAGCCGCGTCGAACGATGGCCGCTTGCCGCGGCGCACATCTCCGTAGAGCGTAAACTGCGATACCGCCAGCACGCTGCCACCCACGTCCTGCACGCTGCGGTTCATCTTGCCTTGCTCATCTTCAAAAATTCGCAGACCGGACACTTTTTCGGCGAGGTACGCCGCGTCCGCCTCGGTGTCCCCATCGCCAACGCCGAGAAACACCAGCAGCCCCATCCCAATCTCTCCGGCGACATTTCCGTTTACCGTAACCTGCGCGCGGCTAACGCGTTGCACAACAGCTCGCATAAAATTCTCTACTCCTGAATGTCTGACTGGCTGTGCGAAGAAAAAAGCTTAAACCATGAAGCACACGAAGTATCACGAGGAACGTCGGAGTCCCTATGCCCGAAGCCCGACGCCCGAAGCCCGAAGCCTGAACGTTTGACCACCGCAACACCGAACCGTTAGGATTCCATTTGGGCAGCTTCGATGCCAGAGGCTCTGTCCATTGCGGCAGGCCCCATCCTTTACACTGATTCGTTGAGACAATTACACTACACACTCGCCTTTTTTGATTTTCCTGAGAGGAGTTTTGCAATGGCTGATGAGAAAGTAAACGAGAAAGACAAGCAGATCGGGGAAAAGGTAAAGCAGATCATTGTCGAGCAGCTGGGCGTGGACGAGGGAGAAGTGACTTCGAGCGCCTCCTTCGTGGACGACCTGGGCGCGGACTCGCTCGACACCGTCGAACTGGTCATGGCCTTCGAGGAAGGCTTCGACATCGAGATTCCAGACGAGGACGCGGAGAAAATCCGCACCGTGCAGGATGCGGTTGACTACATCCAGAAGCACTCGAAAGTCGCCAAGTAGCGCGCAAGACGACGCAGCCCGGCCCTGAAGCAGCAGCGACGAATCGAGGCAAGCGAGGAAAAACATGGCAGCCGTTGATGAAAAAGTAAAGCAGATTATCGTAGAGCAGCTGGGCGTGGATGAGGGCGAAGCGACCCCGAGCGCCTCCTTCGTCGACGATCTGGGCGCGGATTCTCTGGACACGGTGGAACTGGTCATGGCGTTTGAAGAAGCCTTCGACATCGAAATTCCCGACGAAGACGCCGAGAAGATTCGCACCGTGCAGGACGCGGTCGACTACATTTCCAAACACGCGAAAGCGGGTAAATAAGTTTGGGACGCAGGGTGGTAGTGACGGGCCTCGGACTGATTTGTGGCGTGGGCAATACCACAGAGGATGTCTGGAGCGCGGTGCTGGCCGGCAAGAGCGGCGTGGCCCGCATCTCCCATTTCGATTCCACCAAATTTGCCTGCCAGATCGCCGCTGAAGTCAAAGGCTTTGACCCGCTGAACTTCATCGAAAAAAAAGAGCTGAAGAAGATGGGCCGCTTCATCCACCTGGCTATCGCCGCCTCGGATGAAGCCATGAAGATGTCCGCCCTGAAAGTGACTCCCGAAAACGACGAGCGCGTGGGAGTGCACATTGGTTCCGGGATCGGCGGGTTCGACATTATCGAACGCGAGCACACCGCCCTGATGGAAGGCGGACCGCGCAAGATTTCTCCATTTTTTATTCCCGCCGCCATCGTTAACCTCGCGGCCGGCCACGTTTCCATGCGCACCGGCGCCAAGGGACCCAACGAAGCGACCGCGACGGCTTGCACCACCAGCGCCCATTCCATCGGCGATTCCTTTCGCATCATTCAACACAACGACGCGGACGTGATGATTGCCGGCGGTTCCGAGGCTGCCATCACTCCCATGGGGGTGGGCGGATTTGCTTCCATGCGCGCGCTTTCCACGCGCAACGACGACCCCGAGAAGGCCAGCCGGCCCTGGGACCGGGATCGCGACGGGTTTGTGATGGGCGAAGGCGCGGGCATCCTGGTGCTCGAAGAGCTGGAGCACGCCCGCAAGCGCGGCGCAACCATCCTGGCTGAAGTGGCTGGCTATGGCATGTCCGGCGACGCCTACCACATGACGCAGCCGGCTCCGGAGCACGAAGGCGGATTCCGCGTGATGCGCAATGCCGTCCGCGACGCCGGCGTGACCGCCGACGTGGTCGGCTACGTCAACGCCCACGGCACATCCACGCCGATTGGCGATACGCTCGAAGCGCATGCCATCCGCAACTTTTTCGGCACGCGGAAAATTCCTGTTAGCTCCACGAAATCCATGACGGGGCACCTGCTCGGCGGCGCCGGCGGGCTCGAAGCCGGCATCACGGTGCTGGCGCTGCGCCATCAGATTCTGCCTCCCACCATCAACCTGGAAAATCAGGACCCGGAGACCGACGCGATGGACTTCGTCCCCAACCAGGCGCGCAAGGCGGAAATCGAATACGCCATGTCGAACTCGTTCGGCTTCGGCGGCACCAACGGCGCGCTGCTGTTCCGACGCTGGAGCGAGTAGGACGTTCGTTTTCGCAATCCCACCTCGGCGCCCGTTCTTTACAAAACGTTCCTGAAGGAACACACCCTGCGATCTGTAAAAGTGTTCCTGCAGGAAACCTGTGGAAAAGCCGAAAAAAGTGGAAGGGTGGTAAGGCGTTTATCGCGAGTGCCTTATGGGCAAGTGCCGATATATCGGCAGCGAGTGTAGCGAAGTAGCCACGGTGAAAAGGGGCTCTCGAGGTGGATTGTTTTGAGACGGAGGGCGAGAAGGGCGGGGGTCAGGGGGGCCAGCACATGCCACCGGCCCGCGCCAGGAAGATTTCTACTTTGCGGTCTCAAGAAATGCCCTCCCGTCCGGAATCGAGTGGAAGGGCATGCCTGTTGCGGTCGAAGTTGGGATAGATCCCGCTACTGCTTGTCATAGACTGCACTGTATTTGACGGTGTTGCCACTGGGGTCGGTTCCGGTCACGGTGACGGTGCGGGTTTTGCCGTCCGCCGACATGACAATTCGACCTGTGGCAGTAACTTTGCCGGCCTTCTTGTTGGTTAGCTCCGTCGTGCTGTCATCGACCTTCTGGTAGGAGCGCGTGTCTGCGCTGGGATCGCCGGTGAGGGGGTAGTCTTTCCCGTCGAACTTTCCCGTCCACTCGTTGTGCGCGGGTTTACCCTGGCTGTCGGTGCCATCCACCGAGACTTTCAGGTTGTCCCCCGTGGCCTGGTAGACCACTGTGCTGTTCTTCGGTGCCATGCTGGGAATGTTCGACTTGGCCTCGTTCAACTTCCAGGTGCCGATATTCGGGTTGCTGGCGAAGCCCACCGCCACTGCAACAAAGCACAGAGCCACAGTCAATACAATCGTTCTAGTTTTCATGTCTCTCCTGATCGGGAAGCAGATTTTCGGACTGATTGAAGCGGCGGCCATTCTAGTGGTGCGTGGCACATTCAGCAAATTGCAGGTTCTCCAAATGCTGGATGAAGAGTGGAACGATGAGGAAGACAACGGATGGGGGCCGCGAGGGCGGGATTCGGCGTGGCCTTCGTGCATCGCACGACGGTCTGACGGCATCATTCCCCTAGCGTCAAATACCTTGCTGAGGAGCAAACTTTGTGAGCGGACCGGCGCGGCGACTGGCGATGGCACAGTGGGACGTTTTTTCTTCGCGGCCTCTGGAGGGGAATTCTCTGGCGGTGTTCTTCGATGGGCGCGGGTTGAGCGACGCGGAGATGCAATCGATCGCGAAGGAGATGAACCTTTCGGAGACTACGTTCATTCTGCCCGGGGATGCAGCGGTCGAGACAGAGCGCGGCGTGCGCGTCAGAATATTTACCGTGCAGGAGGAATTGCCGTTTGCCGGGCATCCCACGCTGGGAACGGCTTTCGCTTTGCGTGGGCAGACCGGCACGCGCGAAGTGAAACTGAACCTGCATGTGGGTACGGTGCCGGTGCGGTTTGAGGATGGCGCCGGGCGGCCGACGTTTGCTGAGATGACGCAGGTGGACCCGACCTTCGGAGTTGTGCACGCTCGCGAAGCGGTGGCTCAGGTGACGGGACTTCGACTCGAGGACTTCGACGAATCTTTGCCCATCCAGACGGTCTCGACCGGGCTGCCCTACATGGTGACGCCGCTGAAGTCGCTGGCGGTGATTCGAAATCTGCGCCTCGACATGAACCGCATGGCGGAATATCTAGCCCAGACTGACGGGAGGTTTTTTTATTTTGTGACTCGCGAAACCGTGGATCGCGACGCCCGGCTGCATGCGCGCATGCTTTTCTACAATGGCGAGGATCCCGCAACCGGTTCGGCGGCCGGGTGCACCGCGGCGTGGATGGTGGCCCATGGCGTTGCCAAACCCGACGAGCAGGTTTTGATCGAACAGGGCCTCGAGATGAAACGGGCGAGCCGGATTTTCGTGCGGGCATCGCGTGACCATAGCCTCGACAACATGCTCGACAACATGAGCGACCGCACCGGCAGCAATAACCGGATAGTTAACGTCCGGGTTGGAGGCAACGCGGTGGAGGTTTTGCGGGGCGAAGTTTTTCTGTGAGTAATCTTGCGCAAACAGCGGAAAATGGCGCAGACCACGAGCGCGAGAAAAGAGCAATAGCCAGAAAGGTCCATTAGCGTCGGCGGCACTTTACAGCCGCGCGCTCCAACCGTTAGCATGCAGGTCGCTCTTACATTCTTCATATAGAGAAAACCATCCGCTGGCGCGCGATTTCTTTTCGTGGAGCGGCGGATTGCTAAAAGGATTGATGAAGCCAAAGCGCACTATCCTGTGTGTCGACGACAACGAACAATCGCTTTCCCATCGCAAGATCATGCTGGAAACGCGGGGCTACCGCGTGGTGAGTTTCTCGCGCGGGGAAGATGCGCTGGAGCGGTTCCGACAGGGAGGCATTGACCTGGTGGTGACCGACATGGCGATGCCGGGCCTGGACGGGCCGCAGCTGATCGCGGCCATCAAGAACCAGTCGCCACAAACCCCTGCCGTGCTGATTTCCAGCAAAGTGCGAATTTACAGTCACGAATCGCAAGCCGACGTGTTCCTCACCAAAGGCATGTACGCGCCGGCGGACTTGCTGGAGCGGATTCGCATCCTGCTGGTGCGGAAGCGCGGCCCGAGGCGCATGCAGCAGCGGCCCGTGCAGGTGTCATCGCAGGCCGGCGCGGCCTGAAAGGCCCCCGGCCGGCCCGCTTCGTGTAAGATCATCCGTGGGCATGGCCGGCGCATTTATCGAAGCGAAAGAACTGCGTAAGACCTACCACATCGGAAAGATCGAGGTTGAGGCACTCCGAGGCATCTCCTTCAGTGTGCAAAAGGGGGAGTTTGTCAGCGTGGTGGGGCCTTCGGGCAGCGGCAAGTCGACGCTGTTCTACCTGCTGGGAGGACTCACCCGCGCCGACTCCGGCAGCGTGGTGCTCGATGGAGACGATTTCGCGGCGCTCTCCGACAGCGAGCGCACCCGCATGCGAAAGCGCAAGATCGGGTTCGTATTCCAGAAATTCAACCTGCTGCCTACCCTCGATGCGCGGTCTAACATTGCGATCGCGCAGGAGATTTCAGGCAACGGCGCGGGCGATCCGGTGCATTTCAATCGCATTACCGACCTGCTTGGACTCAGCAAGCGTTTGATGCACAGGCCCGCGGAGCTCTCGGGCGGAGAACAGCAGCGCGTGGCTTTGGCGCGAGCGCTGATCAACAAGCCGGTGGTGGTGCTGGCCGACGAACCCACGGGCAACCTGGACTCGAAGAACTCCGAGATCGTGTTGAAAATGTTGCGGCAATCGAATCAGGAATTAGGACAGACGGTTCTGATGATCACGCATAATCCGGAGGCGGCGAAGTATGGAGACCGGATCATCCACATGCGTGACGGGCAGATCGTGAGCCCCGAACAGGACCCGCAATGGACGTCGCACTGACAAGTTCGCCGTCACGACGCGGCCTTACCGGCGCGGTCTAGCCGACGTCGTGCTCCGCGTGCGCTTGCTTCAAGTGCGCATCGAACTGCTGTTGCAGCGACTTCGCGTATTCCTCTTGGTTTGGGCGATGACTCGCAGAGATGGCTTGGAATGTAACGCCGGGACATGCGGTGCATTCGGCTTCTACCGGTATGGTCCCGAGCCACTTTATGCCGCGGAGGGAAGGCTTTTTTGTTGGCATGGTTCGCTAAGAGGATACACCGCTAGGGCGCTGGACCTTCGGCAGGAGCCACTGGCGTTGCTCCCCCGGAATGGGTCATTTATAATTCGAAATGCTGAGCGGGAGTAACTCAGTGGTAGAGTGCGACCTTGCCAAGGTCGAAGTCGCGGGTTCAAATCCCGTCTCCCGCTCCAGATTCCTCAATTTCGAAGTCCTCCCGATGGACTTTTTCCGCCCGGAAAGCTAACGTAGGGACGAGGGGCGCGGTACCCAAGTGGTAAGGGAGAGGTCTGCAAAACCTTTATGCGTCGGTTCGATTCCGACCCGCGCCTCCAGATTTTCCTGCAATTGCTTGATTTCACTCAGCTCCGCTCACTTCCACCCTTCGGGCTCGATCGGCCTCGATGGGGCAAAAAAGGCCTGATTCGGGGTGGGGGGTACGTCAAAAAGTACGTCAAAATTTCTTCCGTTCATTCCAGCGTCTCCCCGCGCCCAGCTTGGGCCCGGGCATGATCCGGGCCTCGTGGGTTGAGCAGAAACGTGATAGAAACCTCGCTTCAATTGAGCCTCTCGGCCTGTTCGGCCTGGGCCCGCGCCATCTGAGCCGCTTCGTACCGGAGCATAGCGCTCTTCTTGTGCTCAGCCGTCGGATGAACGTAGCGCTCGACGATGCGGATCGAGCTATGGCCGAGGATTTTCGCGAGGGTCGCGAGGTCGATCCCCTCTTCGGCCATGCGAGTCGCGAAGGTGTGACGCAAGTCGTAGAGAACCAAATTCAACTCCACGCCAGCCGCTTGCGCCTTCTCGCAGAGACGGTCATGTGCGTTGTTTACCCGGGTGACGTGCCGGCCAGGATCCCGCCTCGAGGGGAAGATCCAGGGAGACTTCGCGACGGCGATCGCTTTGTCGATCTTTGCGAGCTTCCGCTTCTTCGCGAGTTCGTCCCCTTTGAGATCCGCGGAGGGAGCCGCGACGATCGCCACGCGTTCACGCTCGAGGACGGAGACATCGCCGGCCAGTCGCGCGGCGAGGATCTGGCAGCTCTCGACCGTGAGATCGAGTTTTCTTTTCGCCGCTCGAGATTTTCCTTTTCGGATTTGAAGCTTCCGATGCTCCAGGTCGACGTCGACCTTCGCGAGTGACGAGACCTCGTCGGGGCGCATGCCCTGATTCAGCATTAGGCGCCCGAGATCATGAAGGTCTGGATGCTTCGCAGCGCGGGTGAAATATTGGTTCTCCTCGATCGTGGTCAGAACGTGCATCCGGACTGCATCTTCGTCCGAGGGGATCTCGACGTTTCGAATCGGGTTCTCCCGAGTCCAGTGTTGCTTAAGCGCATGGCCGAAGAATTTCGAGAGCGCGTGCAGATCGTGACGCAAAGTTATGTCGCGAACTTCGTGCTCTCTCACGCGCCAGGACATGTAGGACTCGACCCGCGCTTCGTCGATGTGGCTCACCGTCTCGCGTCCGAAAAATTCCTTCGCACTCGCGAAACTCGTCGCGATCCGGCGGTAGCTGTTCGGGTGTGCACGATAATGGGTTTCCGCCCACTCGAGAAACGCCTTCGCCGCGTCACTGAACTCGCGGATCAGAATCCGGCGTGGACCTCGGCCCTCTCGCAGTTCCCGACGATGTTCCGCCTCTTTGTCGCGCGCCTCGGTCTCGTTTCGTTGTGTGGCGGCCAAGCCGGTTGTTTTGGTGTACCGCTTTCCGTCGAGTTTGAAATGGTAGTGCCACGTCCCGCCCCTGATTCGCAGTGCCATCGCTCGTGCTCCCTTCGCGCATTTGCGCTTCGATCCACGCTCTGACCCGATCCTTCGGGTACCAGATGACTCGCCCCGTCTTGAAATACGCTGGGCCCTTGCCTTGCGATCTCCAATCCGCAAGAGTCGCGGGCTTGAGCCCGAGGTTTTGTGCCAGTTCTTCCGGGGAGAGCAATCGTTCTCGCAAACTGAGGTCTCCGTCGAATTGTGCTTGCTGCGCGGTCATGTTAGTCGATCGAGGTCACTTTGTCTCTGGGGCGAACGTGCCAGATCCCTTATGTGGCGCGGTTTCTAGCACTTCCCCGCGAACTTTTTCAGCGGGACGAGGGAGCTCACTCCCCGCCCCGCCTTCCGCGCTCTCGCGGGGAGACCCAAGCCCCGCGATCACGCCTCGGCCGGCCGCTTTCCCAGCCACGGAGATCCTGGGAGCGCGCCGGCCACCCCGCGACGAGAAACAGAACAAAGCGCCGCGGGAACTCGTTTCTCAAGAGGTTTGCCTCTCAAAAAAAGTCATCGTACGGCCATCGAAGAACACCGCCTCATTGCCGACCGGACCGTGACGCTGTTTCGCGATCACGATTTCGTCGTCTCCGGTCGGGCGCCCGCGGTCATCTGAGGGACGGTAGATCAGCAAGATCGTGTTCGCGTCGTTCTCCAGGCTCCCGCTTTCCTTCATCGAGAATTTGTTCGGCCGCTCGTTTTGAGTTCGGTCCTTCGGCCGATTCAACTGACTCACCGCCACGATCGGAACTCCGGTGTCCTTCGCGAGTGCGCGGATCTGTCCCGAGATCTTTGTGATCCGCTCGCGCTCGTTTGGGGCGATCGCCGAGACGAGCTGCACGTAGTCCACGACGAGTAGGCCGATCTTCTCTTGACGGATCAGCAATCGCGCCTTCGCGATTAACTTCTGCAGCGACAGCGATCCGTCCACCGCGACGAACAGTGGCCACCGGCCGACTGTGACCATTGCGCGCTCCACCTCAGATCGCATCTCGGCGGTACCCCAGCGGGGATTGCGGATGTACCCGAAAGAGATTTTCCTCTCGTGCGCCCAGAGCCGCTGCAGCAGCTCGCTCTTAGTCATCTCGATCGAAAAATAGCCGACAGCCACGTCACGCCGACAATTCGCGGCCGCGATCTGCAACGCGAGAGAAGTTTTCCCGTCTCCGGTCCGTCCTCCAATCGCCCAGGTTTCGCCGGCGCGGATCCCGGTCGTCGCGAGATCCACACGATCGATCCCGGTCGTTAGGCCGATGACAGCGTCCGTGCCATTTGCGAGCGCTTCCCACTCGGTGTAAACCGCGTCCGAGAATTTCAGAACTCGCTCCGCGGGTGCATCGTCCGAACCGGTCTGGATCTGAAGAAGGCGCTCACTGAGATCGGCGATGCACTCGCGCGAGGACGAGCCGTCCGAACTTGCCGCAACGGTCGAATTGCATGCGTGGATGAGTTTTCTAAGATCGGCCTTCTCGCGCACGATCTTGACGTAGTGCTTGATGCTCGGCCGGTCAGGGACGCCGTCGGCGAGACGCGACACATAGCCGACGTCGCCCACTGTTCCGAGCTCTCTGTGTCGCTCCAGCTCTTCGACCAGGGTGATCGTGTCGATCGGCCGTGACGATTCCGCGAGCTCGATCATTCGCGAATAGATCCGCCGATGCGAATCGAGCGAAAAGTCTGAAGCGGTCAGCCCCTCAGCGGCCGCCTCTTCGTAGGCGTTTGCGTCGAGAAGGATCCCGCCCAGGATGCTGCGCTCGGCCTCAGCGCTGACGGGTAGCGACCCAATCGTGTAATCCCTCGCCGCGCTCATCGGCCGACCGCCTGGCGCTGCATCTCTTTGCAAGCCTCCCCATAGAGCGGGCGCGGAGCCGCCGAAGATTTGCTCCGATGGCGCCACTTCGTGTCTACGAAATACCACTTGTCGATCGCGACGCCTTGTCCCCTGTCATTCAACGCCTCGTCGGTTATGAACCTCGAAGCTTCTTCAACCGAGTATCCCTTGTGATTCGCTTCGGCCACGATGGCCGCCTCGATCACTCGACTGTTTTCTGTCAGATTTGTGAGCGAGAGGATCCCGATCACCTTTTCCGCGAGCTTTGGGATGTTGAGAGGTTCGGAACGAGGGGACCGTTTTTGCCGTTCCCCTTGTGATAAGACTTTTGTGACCTGTGATCGCGCGCGCGTTCCTCTTTGTGCGCTCACCACTTTTTGGTCAGGTTCGACCAAAATCTGGTGAGGGGGTCGGGGTCCGCTCACCACTTTTTGGTGAGCGGGTGTGACGGATTCACCCTGGTTCGGGAAAGACAAACTGGCTTGGGACTCGGGAGCTTTCGACAGTTCAGTTCGACTCGTTCGCCTCTTATATGCCCATCTCTTCGACTTCGTGACTGTGTAAGTGCACGTCCCCGCGCCAGTTTGTTTCTGGAGAACATAATCGGCCTTCACCAGGCGCGCGAGATTGCGGCGACAGGTCCGCTCTTTGATCCCGAGCTCCTCGGCAATTTGTCGAATGCTGATCGAGCGGCCGTGCAACACGATGCCGACGAAATCGTCATCGCGCTCCTCGTCGCGCGTGATGTGCTCCAGAAACCACAAATAGATCGGCCACGGACTGCTGGGATCGATCGCTTTCACATGGCGCGGATCGAGGAGTCCGGCCGAGACTGGGAAAGTTTGGAGGGGATTCTTCATTGCAGATCTTCTTTCGGGGAAAAAAGTGGGAGCTGCTCTCGCGGATCGGAGTTCCCGTTCGGCGGGATCGTTTGCGGACTGACGACGTCGGCGCGCTCGGCGGCCGCGGCCGGAGCCGCCGACGAAGTGGGGACGAGTCGAAACCAGGAGTGACGGGCTCCGTCAATTTCCTCGGTGCAATTCTCGATCCGAAAACCGAGCCGGCGTAAATCGAAAACTCTAGAGTTATATTGCTGAGCGCACGCCGCGATCTCAGGCGAAGGAACCCAGCCGCCGCGGGCCTCGATCAAGAGGCGAAGGATCCGCGCGCGCTGACTCGAGCTGGACTCCGGAGCCGGCCGCGTCATTGCGTCGCCTCGAGCTGCTCGATCAGAAATTGCAAAACGCCGGCGAGATCGCGAAGGGATCGGACCTGGAGCGGATCGAGGGTCTCGTTAGTTTCGCGGAGGAGAATCAGCCGCGCCTGGGCGAGATGAACCGCGGCCGCGCGGTTTTCAGTGCGCGATAAAGTGTGGCTCGGTCGGGGGTCTGTGCTATGTTTCATCAGTGTGATCCCTCTAGCTCGGGGGTTGCCGTCGTTGCTGTAGGACCTCGGAAGGTCAAAAAGCCTCTCGCCGCGCGGGAGGCTTTTTTTATGGGGAAGACGACTCCGCGGACATCTGTTCCTCGGGCGACGCTTCAAACAGCGCCTTCCGCGGATCCGTCGCCCAGGTTTGCGGCTCGCGGGACTGGAGCCACATGATTGCCGCCTCGAGCTCCTGCCGGCGACGTAATGCGACGCGCAACAGGACGGCGCGGAGTGTCAGGTCCTCACTCCTGGTCGGATCTCGAAGTCCGGTCTCGAGCAGGGACAGTCGCGAGCTGTTTAAGCCAGTAACATCGGCGATTGCGATCGCCTTCAGAGCGAGCAGTTGACGAACGATCCGGAAGTTCATCGGGTTTATGTGGGTCACAGGACGCCTCCGCGAGATTTTCCTTTTTCTCACGGAACTCTGAAACGTCAAGGGAAGCGCTGCGGTCGGAAGCGGTCGGAAGCGGTCGGAAGCGAACTAAAAATTCATCGGGCCTTTCGATCGACAAAACCGGGAGGGTGGGCTTTGATCGAAGCCGCTGTGACGTAGCCCCGCTTTGCCCTCGTTA
>Ga0210383_10000977_pt1 | contig 26359 bp, 21 predicted proteins | sample IncBWC14OmetaG_FD_160072 | JGI IMG/M metagenome (GOLD analysis project Ga0210383, IMG submission 160072) | Forest soil microbial communities from Barre Woods Harvard Forest LTER site, Petersham, Massachusetts, United States - Inc-BW-C-14-O ... | reverse complement strand
GCCCAGCTCGATAGCGGTGACGGCCAGCCCGCGCTCAGCGAGCGGCACGGTCGCCTGCCCGGTGCCACACCCGATCTCGATCACCCGGTCTCCCGCTTCGAGCCCTGCCAGGTCGATCAGGTCATCGAACAGCCGAGGCGGACAGACGGGCCGGGTGCGCTGGTAGTCCTCCGCTGCCCGATCGAACCCGGCACGCAAGCGATGTCGCTCCGGGTCATCCTCCACGAACCCCATTATGGTCATATGACCGAGTTCACCGATGTTTCTGGCGCATTCGGCCATTCGCCGCCGCCCGGCGCCGCCACCGGATGGCTCGCCTGGCGACGCCGCCACCAGGCCCTGTCCGCCTGGTACTACCACCGCACCCGGCTCGCCCGAGACGAAAAGATCGTGCTGCTCAGATAGCCGATGTTGCTGCCGGACCAGCTAGCCGAGGCTGGCGGCCAGGTCCTGATAGGCAGGGACGAGCTCATCCCACCGGGCCTCGGTGTCGCCGCGCTCACGCCCGGCGAGGCAGGCGGCGAGATTCTCGGCGTGGATCTGCCACCCGGCCCCGTAGAAGGCGATCTTGTCCAGCGGCATGCCCCGGACCTCGAGGACCAGGATGGTCTGGCCGCCGTCAGCGGTCAGCGTGGCCTCGATGGCCTCGTCGTGCGGCGGCACCCCCTGCCCGCGCAGGTAGGACTCCTCGGTCTCCCTGGTCGTCACCACCAGCCGCCGCGGGGGCTCGCACGCTTCCACCCGCCCGGCGGCATCTATGTCAGCGGATTCGACGTGCAGGCGGAATTGCCCGCCGGGGCGCAGGTCGCCCTCCACCTGGCCGTACCAGCGGGCCAGGCGCCCGGGATCGGTCAGTGCGGACCATAGGTCGTCGATGCCGGTGTCGTAGCGGCCTTCGATGCGCACCACGCCCGTGCCATCTGCCGATCGCAGGCTGCCCAGGATACGGGTACCCGGACGTGCGTTGCTGGTCATCTGGTGCTCCTTCGTTCGTGTTTGCCCCGGGCTATCTCGGTGTGCAGGGCGTCCAGCCGCTGTTCCCACAAGGCCCGGTACCGGCCCAGCCATTCATCGATCTCGGCGAGCGGCTGGGGGCGAAGGCTGTAGACCCGCCGCTGCGCGTCCTGGCGGACCTCGACCAGCCCCGCCTCGCGCAGCACCCGCAGGTGCCGCGATACTCCCGGCCGGGCGATCGGCAGCAGTGCCGCCAGCTCGCCGACGGTGGCCGGCCCGCGGGACAGCGTCTCCAGCATGGTCCGCCGGCTCTCGTCCGCCAGGGCTCGCAGGGCAGCTTCCACAGCATTAACGTACCGAGATGGTTACGTAACTGTCAAGGTACGTAAGCGGGTGCACCTGCGCCATGTGATTTGCCGGAGATCAGGCCGAAGGCGCAGGTCTGGGCGGCGGATTGCCCCGAACTTGTCCGGCATGGTCGTCGTCCCCACGACGGAGCCGCCCGGGTCACAGCGATCGAGGTCACGCATGGCCGGCCCGGCGAAGGCGTACCGCGCCCGTGCCCTACCTTCCAGGTTTCTGGAAGATCCCTCTCCGATGCGCCAGAGCGGGGCATGACCACCTATCGTGAGGTCGTCATGGCAGGAATCTCTACGTGAAGGTGCCAGGGTCGATGAGTGAGGATTGGCGTGGCTGGTACCAGAACAAGCCCGAGTCCGGCTATGAGCCGACCGAGGCTTACCAGGGTGGCGGGGCGGGCGGCTACGGCGGGGCGGGCAGGACCGCCGCGAACCGGGCCGGGGCGTGGCCGAGCCAGCCGCCGAGCCGGTCCACACCAGGCGGGGGTGAACCAGAACGGCGGGACCTAGGCGGTGGCGGTGGACGTCGCTGGCGGTTCTGGGGGCGCCCGGGGCGGCGCGGCCGGCGGATCGCGCTGATCCTCGGCACGGCCGTGGTCGTGCTGATCGCAGGCGTCGCCGGGACCTACTTCTGGCTGAACGGCAAGCTGAACAGGTCCGTCACGCTGCCGACGACCTCGCTGACCTCGGCGGGGACGAACTGGCTCATCACCGGCTCGGACAGCAGGGCCGGGCTGTCCCGCGCCGAGATCGACGCCTTGCATGTCGGGTTCGACGAGGGCACGCTGAACTCGGACTCCATCATGCTGTTGCACATGGGCAGCGGCCGCCCGGTGCTGATCAGCATCCCGCGTGACTCCTACGTGAACATTCCCGGTCACGGCTACAACAAGATCAACGCGGCGCTGGCCTACGGCGGGGCGAACCTGCTGATCCAGACGGTCGAAAACGTCACCGGGCTGAAGATCGACCATTACATGGGCATCGGCTTCGGCGGCCTGGTCGCCGTGGTGAACAAGATCGGCGGCGTGCAGATCTGCCTCAAGACCGCGATCAACGACTCCTACTCCGGGGTGAACCTGCCCGCCGGGTGCCATGACCTCAACGGCGACCAGGCACTCGCCTTCGTCCGGGACCGGCACTCGTTCGCCACCGAGGACCTGCAGCGGATCCAGGACCAGCGCGCGTTCATATCAGCCTTGCTGAAGAAGGCCACCTCGCCCGGCGTATACCTGAACCCGTTCGCCGCGCTGCCGTTCGGGTCGACCGCCGCGAGCTCGATGTCTGTCGATCAAGGCACGAGCCTGCTCGACCTGGTGCACGCGGCGTCCGCGCTGCGCGACCCGGAGACGGGCACAGTGCCGATCGCCAACAGCAACTACTACACGAGCGCCGGCGACTCGGTGCAGTGGAACACGACCCAGGCGACCGAGCTGTTCAACGCGCTGAAGAGCGACTCGGCCATCCCGAAGGGCTTGCTGGGCGGCACCTCCGTCGGCTGAGTGCCCGCCAGACGGATCCGGCGACCCAGCTGCATGCGCACATCCCATCGGCCAGCCCGGGGGAATACCACTGCTCTTTCTGCCGGCGTGGAGATCTTCGGCCGGGAACGAAGTCCTGGACCGATACCAGGACTTCGGTGGTCCCGATTGACAGGCCTGGCGGGCCGGCAAAGCGGCAGTTCCCGGAAGCGTAGGCGGCTGCGTGGAAAGCTCCGGCCGGCAATTAGCGAAACGAATCGTGGCGCACGCTGGGCCGTCGGGGGCAGAATGGCCGGGTGACATCCGGTCAGTCCGCAATGGCGGAAGTGCTCCCCCTGCGCGACACGGATCCGCGCACGGTGGGCGGATACCGGTTGCTCGGCCGCCTCGGGGAAGGCGGGCAGGGCGTGGTGTTCCTGGCTGACGGTCCTGCTGGAATCCAGGCGGCGGTCAAGCTTCTGCCGCCAACCACGGACCCACAGGTCCGCAGCCGCTTCCTGAAGGAGGTTGCCGCCGCGCAGCGGGTCGCCCGGTTCTGCACCGCGCAAGTTCTGGATGCGGGAATCTTCGAACGGCGGCCGTTCATCGTCAGCGAATACGTCAACGGGCCATCGCTGATAGAGGTCGTCGAGCAGCTCGGGCCTCGCGGTGACGCGACGCTTGAGCGCATCGCCGTCGCAACGTTGACCGCGCTAGGCGCGGTGCATGCCGCCGGGATGGTGCACCGCGACTTCAAGCCTGCCAATGTCCTGCTCGGGCCAGACGGGCCGGTGCTGATCGACTTCGGGCTGGCGACCGTTCCCGGGATGACCACCATGGGTCCTTCTGGCCAGGCCGCCATCGGAACTCCAGCGTTCATGGCTCCTGAGCAGCTGGCGGGGGAGCGGGTGACCGCGGCGGCCGACATGTGGTCGTGGGCTGTGACGATGGCGTTCGCGGGTACGGGTGAGCTGCCGTTCAAGGGCGAGTCGCTGACCGCTACGGCGTACGCCATTCTTCATTCCGAGCCGCATGTGGGCAGGCTTCCCGCATCACTGGGCTCCCTCGTCTACCGCTGCCTCAACAAGGACCCAGCCGCCAGGCCGTCGGCCCGCGGCGCGCTCAGCGAGCTGGTGGCCGCCGGAGCGCTGCTCATCGGCCCGATGCCGCCAGTGGCGTCCGTTCTCGACACAGACGAAAAGACAGCAGCGCTGACCGCCCTGCCCGAGCCGCGGGTCGGCAGCGGCGAGGGCCTGATCGCCGGCGATCTGGTCTCCGGGCCACACCGGAGGCGGCGCAAAAACCGCCGCGCATCGCGGCGCCGGCGGGCAGCTGTGCTGTCGACCTTGATCCTGCTGGTGGCCGGCGCTGGCGGCGTCGCGTTCACTCTTTTCCAGCGCAGCCCACCGGTGGGGCGGCTAGCGGGCCGCAACGTCCAGGTCAGCCAACTCGCCGCTGAGAAAACGGCCAGAACGCAAGCCATCACCTGGATACTGAACCAGGTCAGTCCCGCCGCGGTCGTGTCTTGTGATACCCAGGTGTGCAACGATCTGGCCAGTGCCGGCTTCCCGCTCTCGCAGCTGTCGCCGCTCGGGCCTGGGTCGAACGACCCCTTGGGCTCCACCCTTCTCGTGGCCACGGCCACGGTCCGCAATCAGTTCGTCAGCCGTCTGGCCGTCTACGCTCCGGCCATCATCGCGAGCTTCGGCACGGGAAACGCCAGGATCGACATCTTGTGGCTCTATCCCGGCGGCGCCGCGGCGTATGGCCCCGCCCTACGCCCGGCGCTGGGCGCCAGGAAAACTGCCGATGCCCAGCTGCTGACCAACAGCAACGTCAGGCTCTCCGACACGGCCAGGAAACAGCTCCTCAGCGGGCAGGTTGACCCTTTGCTCCCGGATCTCCTCGCCATCATGGCCCATAGCCATCCGGTGTACGTCGTGGACTTCGCCAGCCAGTCGCCTGGCGGCGGACCCGCCAGCCTTCTGCGGTGGATGGACTTGGCGACCACCGTCAAGGCGGCGCACCTGACGCCTGCCGCATATCTCGGCTGGATGCAGTCGTTCATCGGCACCCAGCGAGCCGAGTACCATCCTGCCTGGATCCAGCCGATCACGCTGCGTACCGGCCAAGGCGTGCTGAGGATCGGATACGGCGCGCCGAGCCCGCTTGGCCCGCTTAGCTAATCGAGGCCCGGCTGCGCGGCCGGGGCGCCCTCACGCTCCCCTCCTCGTAAGCGTGAGGACGCCACCGGCCCGCAGCGCGCCGGGCTGGGCTCACCGGCCCGGGCCACCGGTGCTGCCCATCGAGACTCCTGGCCTAGATCACTGCTCTGACTCCGCTGGATCCCGAAACTGGCAGATCCTGGCAGATCTAGGAAGAAACAAGAAATTATCTGTCGACATAGGCACTCTAGAGGAGCACAGACAGGAAGTAAAGAACATGAATAAGATAAGCTAAGAAGAGAGCGGCAGGTCCGCACCGTTAGCCGCCCGCAGGAGAGCTAGACTCTTCTATCTTCTTCAGGTAAGGATGGTCACGTAGCCGGTGGCGGGGCTGGCGGCGGCTCGTGGGGAGGACGGTCAGATGGCCGATGAGGACTGGCGGCGGCTCGCTGATTACGTCGTCGCGCGCCGGGTCGAGCTGGGCATGCGGGACAGGCGGGCCTTTGCCGAAGCGACCGGGGTAACCGAGCGAACGCTGGGAAAGCTCGAGAACGGCCAGCGCGTTTCCCCCAGCACTCTCGGCATGGTCGAGAACCGGCTCGGCTGGGCCCCGGGTTCGTGCCGGCGGATACTGGCAGGCGGGGAACCTAACGTGGGGTCGCCAGACCTCGGGCATGCCGAGTATGAAGACCCGACACTGTGGCACATCGCGAGTACCCCCGGGCTGCCCCCCGACGTGGTTCGCGGCCTCGTCGCCCTCGCCCGGAACTGGCGGCAAGGCGACGCCGACACAGACGAGCAGGCCCGGGGGCGCGCCTGACCGCCGGTCGCTTGTTAGTCAGTGCGAATCAGGCGAAAACGGTTGTTCGGGAGAAGGAGTATCAGGCTACGGTCTTCGGTATGCGTTCGGTCGACAGCATCGCCGAGGATTATGTGGAGCGGGCAGCCGCTTTGAACCCGGCCCTGGCCACCTTCGCCGGGATCGCCGGGCACGACCATGAGCTGCCGGATCTGAGTGCTGACGGGTTCGCCGAACGGGCCGAGCTGGATCGCGCGACCCTCGCGGCCCTCGACGCGGCCGAGGCTCCCGGGCTGCGCGAGCAGACCGCGCGGGCCGCGATGCAGGAGCGGCTGGCCCTGGCCGTGGAGTGCTATGACGCCGGGGACACCACCAGCGAACTCAACGTGATCGCCAGCTGGGTGCATGATGTCCGCGCACTCTTCGACCTGATGCCCGCCGAGGGCGAGGAGGCCGCCGCCACCGTCGCTACCCGCATGGCCGCGGTGCCACAGGCCTACCGCCAGTTCTCGCAGACCCTGCTCGGTGCGGCCCGCAACGGCCGGCCCCCGGCCCGGCTGCAGGTCGAGGAGGTCGCCAAGCAGTGCGCCGCCTGGGCCACGCCGGAGGACTCCTTCTACGGCGGACTGGTAAAGCGGCTGACCGGGGTCCCGGACTCGCTGCGCGGCGAACTGGACGCGGCCGCCCGCGAGGCGACGGCCGCCACGGCCAGGCTCGGCGGGTTCCTGCGCCGCGAGCTCCTGCCGCTGGCCCGGGAAAAGGACGCCTGCGGACCGGAGGTCTACGGCCGGGCGTCAAGGTACTTCCTCGGCGCCGCCGTGGACCTGGCGGAGGCGTACGCCTGGAGCTGGGAGGAGATCGCCCGGCTGCGCGCCGAGCAAGCGCGCGTCAGCAGCCTGATCCGGCCAGGCGCCACCCGGGAGGAAGCCATGGCGATCCTGGACACGGACCCGGCGCGGCGCATCGAGGGCCGGGAGAACTTCCGCGCCTGGATGCAAGAACTGGCCGAGCGCACCATCGCGCAGCTGCACGGAAAGCACTTCGACATCCCGGAGCCCGCGCAGCGGATCGAGGCCATGATCGCTCCCGTCAACGATGGAGGGATCTACTACTCCGGGCCCTCCGAGGACTGGTCCCGGCCCGGGCGGATGTGGTGGTCGGTGCCGTCAGGTCTTGACCGCTTCGCGACCTGGAAGGAGGTCACGACCGTCTACCACGAGGGTGCTCCCGGCCACCACCTGCAGATCTCGCAGTCCCTGACCGAGCGGGAGAACCTGAACCGCTGGCAGCGGCTGATGTCCTGGGTCTCGGGCTACGGCGAGGGCTGGGCGACCTACGCCGAGCGCCTCATGGGCGAGCTCGGATACCTAGACGACGACCCGGGGGCGTACCTCGGGATGCTCGACATGCAGATGATGAGCGCCGCCAACGTGGCCCTGGACATCGGGGTGCATCTGGAGCTGGAGATCCCCAAGGGCACCGGCTGGCGGGAGGGCGAGCGCTGGAATGCCGGGACCGCCTGGGAGTTCCTGCGGGCTCACTCCAGCTGGGACGAGAAGCGGCTGCGCTTCGAACTGCACCGCTACCTCGGCTGGCCCGGGCAGGTCCCGTCCTACAAGCTCGGCGAGCGAATCTGGCTCCAGGCCAGGGAAGAAGCCAAAGCCAGGGCCGGAGGTACCTTCAGCCTCAAGGACTTCCACTCCAAGGCGCTCAGCCTGGGCGCCATGGGCCTGGACCCGTTGCGTGCGGCCCTGTCCCGCTGACCGGCGGCGCGTGCTGCTAGCGTCGCGGCATGACATCGCTGCCCGACAGCGCCCGGGCCGTGCTGGAGTCCCCGGCCCTGGCGCACCTAGTGACCGTGAACCCGGACGGCAGCCCCCAGGTCAGCGTCGTATGGGTCGGGCTGGACGGGGACGAGGTCGTGGCGGGCCACCTTCCCGAGCACCGCAAGGTACGCAATATCCGCAACGACAGCCGGGTCGCGCTGTCCATCGAGACCGACACGCGGAACGCCATGGGCCTGAACGAATACCTGGTCATCTACGGCACGGCCCGCATCACCGAGGGAGGCGCTGCCGAACTCCTCCAGGGACTCGCCCGCACCTATCTTGGTCCCGATGTCCGCTTCCCGCCGATGGACAACCCGCCGCCCGGGTACATCACCCATATCAGGGTCGATCGGATCTCGGGTGTGGGTCCCTGGGCCGTGTAGCGCTGACAGCAGCACGTGCCGGGCCGCGGGGTGGCGGGCACCGGGCCCGGCCCTCCAGCGGGAGGGCCGAGCGGCCGTGGTCATCAGTTCTGGAACGAGCGCACCTCGATCGCGCGGTACCGGGCGGCCGGGTGCGCGGCCGCTAGCTGGATGGCCTGCTGGCGGTCAGCGCAGCTGACCACGTCGATGCCGGCGATGAACTCCCCGCTCTTGACGAACGGCCCGTCGTCGAGCAGCGTCTTCCCGTCGCGGACGCGGAGCGTGGTGGCCGTGTCCGCGCCCTCCAGCACCCCGCCCAGGACGTGCAGGCCGCGCGCCTGCAGGTCCTGCCGCCAGGCCTCGGCCTCCCGCGTCACCGCCTGATCGCCGTACGGCACCGCCGGGTTCTCGCCCGTCCACACGGCCAGCAGATAAGGGCTGGCGGTGCCGTCCTCGCGACGCCCGAACGCGGACGCCCCCGCGCCCAGCCACGGCCCGTCCGCGAACGGCCGGATCTCGATCGTCTTGAACCAGGACACCGGGCTCTTGGCCGCCACCTCGATCGCCGCGTCGAGGTCGGCGCACTCGAGCAGGTCGAAGCCCGCGATCCACTCCTTGGCCTCCGTGAACGGGCCGTCGGTCACCAACGTCTCGCCGTCGCGCACGCGCACCGTCGCCGCCGTCTCCGGGAGGTTCAGCGGCCGGCCGAGGAGCCGGACGCCCCGGCGGTCCATCTCCTCGACCCAGCCGGGGATCTCGCGCTGCATGACCGCAACGTCCTCCGGTGCCGCCATGCTCTCAGATCCGACGATAAGCAGGTACTTCACCTCAGTCTCGCTTCCTGTAGACCTAGCCGGTGATCGCGTGCTCGCGCGCCGCCCAGGACCCGGCATCCATGCTGCTCCCGCCCCCGGGAGCCGCCGTCGTAGAGGTTGTGCATGATCGCTTCCCTTCATCGTGGCCGTCATGGCGAACTGCCTTCGCACTAACGACGAACGACCGACCGCTGGATCGACACCTCCGGCTCGCCCTATCCTGACCGGGACGGCGAGGAGGCGAGGACAGGTGGCAGACGCCAGCGGCCACGTCGAGGCGATGGTCGAGGCCGTATTCCGTGAGGAGTGGGGACGGATCGTAGCCTCGCTGATCGCGATGACCGGCGACTGGGATCTTGCCGAGGAATGCGCCCAGGACGCGTTCGCTCGCGCCTTGCAGGTGTGGGACCGCGACGGCGCGCCGGCCCGTCCCGGCGCCTGGCTCATCACCGCAGCCCGCAACCGCGCTGTCGACGTGCTGCGCCGCCGGGCGAATGAGACGGTGAAGCTCCAGCAGGCGCTGCTCTTGTCCCCGGCTGAGGAGCCACCCGCGCGCGAAGGGGGCGGCATCGCCGATGACCGGCTGCGGCTGATCTTTACCTGCTGCCACCCCGCGCTGCCGCTGGAGGCGAGAGTCGCTCTAACGCTGCGCACGCTGGCCGGGCTGACCACGGCCGAGATCGCCCGCGCATTCCTGGTCTCCGAGCCGGCCATGGCCCAGCGGCTGGTCCGGGCGAAACGGAAGATCCACAAGGCGCGGATACCGTACCGGGTGCCGTCGGCCAGCCTGCTGCCAGAACGCCTGACCGGCGTGCTCGCGGTCCTGTACCTGCTGTTCAACGAGGGCTATACAGCATCATGCGGTCCTGACCTGGTCCGCCCGGAGCTGTCCGCTGAGGCCATCCGGCTGACCAGGCTGCTGGCGGTTCTCATGCCCGGCGAGCCGGAGACGACGGGCCTGCTGGCGCTCATGCTGCTGCAGGACTCGCGCCGGGCCGTGCGAACCGACGATTCCGGCGCGCCGGTGCCGCTGGCAGAGCAGGACCGCGACCGGTGGAACCGCGCCGCAATCGAGGAAGCCCTCCGCATTCTGGCGTCCATCCCGGGCGGGAAGCAGCCGGGTCCGTACCGGATCCAGGCCCAGATCGCCGCCTGCCACGCCCGCGCCGCCCAGCCTGAGGACACCGGTTGGGCAGCGATCGCCCGGCTCTACGCCGAACTGGCCGCGCTCGCGCCGTCCCCGGTGGTCGAGCTGAACCGCGCCGTCGCGGTCGGGATGGCCGACGGCCCCGCCGCGGGCCTGGCTATCGTCGACGATCTGGCCGCCAGCGGACAGCTGACCGGCTACCACCTGCTGCCCGCCGTCCGCGCGGACCTGCTCCGCCGTCTTGACCGGCCCGCCGAGGCGGCCCAGGCGTACCGGGCGGCCATCGATCAGGCCGGCACCGAACCCGAGCGTCACTACCTCAAGCGCCGCCTAGCCGAGATCGCGGGTCCGTGACGATCAGGCCACCAGCCGCAATCCCCCCGGGACGCACCCGGCAGGTGAGTCAGAGCAGGCGCGCGTACCGGTGTCATGGATGAGCATCCGGGTCGTGGGAGGATGCCTGCGTGGCCGTGCCGGATTTTGAGCTTGTCGTCCGTGGCGGGACCGTCGTCGTCCCGGGCCGTCATGAGATCGCTGATGTCGGGGTCCGGGATGGCCGGATAGCCCAGATCGGCGGTGCGATGACCGGGCAGGAGGAGCTCAGCGCGCACGGCCTGCTGGTCATCCCCGGCGGCGTCGATGCGCACACTCACCTGGTGTGTGCCGCACTCGCTGAGGCGGTTGGCGGCCAGCGGGGGCCGATGTGGGTGGATGACTTCTGGACCGGGTCGCTCGCCGCCTTCGCAGGAGGCATCACGACCATCGGGAACATGACCTTCGCGATGTCTGGCGAGTCGATGACCGCGGCGATCGCCCGGGAGATGGCGGGCGCCAGCGCCGAAGCGGCCGCGGACTGGTTCCTGCACCCGGTGCCGGCCAGCGTCGATGACAGGACGGCCGGCGAGATCGCCACCCTGGCGGCGGACGGGCACCCCAGCTTCAAGGTGTTCTTGTCCGATCCGGAGTATGCAGCCGGCGGGGTGCCTGACCTGCCCGCCGCGTTCGCGGCGGCCGGGCGGGCCGGAGCATTGACCCTGGTGCACTGTGAGGACGCCGGGATACTCGAGCGAACCGGCCAGGAGCTGATCGGGTCCGGGCACGGCGCCGTGCGCCACTTCCCGGACGCGCGGCCCGTCAGCGCCGAGGTCGCGGCCGTCGACCAGGCCATAAACCTGACCCGCCAGACGGGCGCTCCCATCTACATCGTGCACCTGTCCTCGGCCGAGGCCTTGGACCGGTGCCGGCAGGCTCGTGCCGCGGGGCTGCCGGTCTACGTGGAGACCAGGCCGCTGTACCTGCACCTGACCCGGGAGCGCTTCGAGGAACCGGACGCCGCCAAGTACGTAGGCGCGCCCCCGCTGCGGGACCAGTCCGACCGCGACGCGCTGTGGCGCGGGCTGGCCGCCGGCGATATCGACACCGTGTGCAGCGACCACGCGCCATGGACCCTCGCCGACAAGCTCGACCCCGCCCTGGACGTGGTGACGGCGCGGCAAGGTGTCGCCGATCTCGAGACGCTCATGCCGATGCTGTTCTCCGAGGGCGTCGTGGCCGGGCGGATCTCGCTGGACAGGTTCGTCGAGCTGACCTCCGGCAACGCCGCCCGGCTGTTCGGCCTCCACCCGCGCAAAGGCGCGATCGCCGTCGGTTCCGACGCCGACCTCGCGCTGTGGGACCCGAAAAGGCGCATGACCATCGACGGGACCCGTATGCAGTCCCGCGCCGGCTATTCGGTGTACGACGGCTGGACGGTCCAGGGCTGGCCCCGGTTCGTCATCCGGCGCGGCCACGTCGTGCTGGCCGACGGCAGGTCCCTGGCCCAGCCGGGGCAGGGACAGTGCATCCGGAGGACCCCGGCCGCCTCCCAGCCGCCGATCGTAACGTCGTAACGTCCCCGTCCCAGGCCGCCATAAGCGTCGGCCGTCGAGGCGACGCATTTGCGCCTGACGCTCCGCTGATCGATGTATGGATAAACGACAATTGAGTATGCAAGAATTCTCAGATCAGCCCGAAGCATAGCGATAGTGGCGTGCGCGCTCGACGGCTGCCGCCGCCCTCGGGCCCGCGGTACTGCTGCAGACCGCGGGCGCCGGAAATGGGTGGGGACATATGGCCGGGAATCAGCTGTCGTCGATTAACCACATCGTCCAGCTCATGCTCGAGAATCGCTCGTTCGACCACATGCTGGGATTCCTGTATCCGAAGTCCGACACCTTCGAGGGCCTGACCGGCAGCGAGTCTAATACCGACGCCAGCGGCAATACGGTGACGGTTTACCAGATCGATCACACGGCGGCGGGCGCCTACTTCATGCCGGGCGCTGACCCCGGTGAGGGATACTCGAATACCAACCAACAGCTATTCGGCAGCGGCAAGCCGCCGAGCCCGCCGGCCGCCAATAACAGCGGCTTCGTCACGAACTTCGCCGACGCCATCTCCTACGACCAGCGCTCCGGGCGCAACGCGCAGGCCGGCACCACCGCCTCGGACATCATGGGAGTGTTCCCGCCCGCGGCACTGCCGGTCCTGTCCGGTCTCGCCCAAGGCTTCGCCGTCTGCGACCACTGGTACAGCTCGGTGCCGACCGAGACGTTCCCGAACCGGGCCTTCGCCTGCGCCGCGACAAGCCAGGGACACATGAACGACGCCACGGCCTCCTTCACCGTGCCGACCATCTTCGGGCTGATGACCACGCACGACCTGACGTGGAAGATCTACGGTTACGACCAGGAGGCGCTGACCCGCAAGAACTTCCCTGACACCCTGAGCGCTCCGGATTCCTGTTTCGGGCTGTTCACCAATTTCCAGTCCGACGCCGCGGCCGGGACGCTGCCCCAGTACTCCTTCCTCGAGCCGAGCTGGGGATCCACGGGAAACAGCCAGCACCCTAACTACGACGTCTCGCTCGGCGAGAAGCTCATCCTGGACGTCTACACTGCCGTCCGCAACGGCCCGGGCTGGGACCAGACGCTGCTGTTCATCACCTACGACGAGCACGGCGGCCTATACGACCACGTGCCGCCGCCAGCGGGAGCCGTCCCGCCGGACACCACCCCCGGCGAGTTCGGGTTCGATTTCACCCGGTTCGGGGTGCGCGTCCCGGCGGTGCTGGTCTCGCCGCTGATCCCGGCCGGCACGGTGTTCCGGGTACCCGGGTCGACACCGCTGGATCACACCTCCGTGCTGAAAACCATCCAGACCCGCTGGGGGCTGCCCGCGTTGACCGCCAGGGACGCCGCCGCGCCTGACGTCGGAGATGTGCTCAGCCTGGCTGCCGCCAGGACCGATGACCCGCTAGCCGGGGTGACCGCGCCGACCTCGACCGGCGCCAACCCGGCCGCGGCCGAAGTGTCGCACCTCCAGCTGGCGAACGCCCAGTTGACATCGGATCTGCAGGTTCCGCTGAGCGAGCTGCACGCCGCACCGCTGCTGGCCAACCAGCACACGCCGGCGGACTACGACCACTACATCGCAGCGCGCACGGCGACCTGGAAAGCGGCCAAGACAAGCGGCAACGCTCCAGCCGGCTGAGCCCAGCAGGCGGCTCGCCCTCATTCCGCTGCTGGCCGGCAGTTCCCGCGGTTTCCGTGCTGGCCGGCTGTTCCCGCAGTTCCCGCACTGAGCCGGTCAGCCGGCCGGGCTGTAGAGCGCCTCGATATCGGCCGCGAATTCCCTGGCGACCACGTTCCGGCGCAGCTTGAGCGTGGGGGTGAGCTGGCCGGCGGCCTCGGTGAACTCGGTGCTGAGGATCCGGAACCTGCGGATCGATTCCGCGCGGGACACCGCCTTGTTCGCATCGTCGACGGCCATCTGGATCTCCGCGATCAGCTCCGGGTCTTGGGCCAGGTCACCGACGGTGGCGTCGGCGGACTTGCCGTGCCGCCGCTTCCAGGACTCCAGCGCCTCGGGATCCAGGGTCACCAGGCAGGCGATGTAGGGGCGGCCGTCGCCGACCACCATGCACTCGCTGATCAGCGGGTTCGCGCGGAGCCGGTCCTCGAGCACGTCAGGTGCGACGTTCGTGCCGCCGGCGGTGACGATCAGCTCCTTCTTCCGGCCCGTTACCCGCAGGAAACCCTGGTCGTCCACGATGCCGGTGTCGCCCGTCTTCAGCCAGCCACCCGGGTCCAGCACCTCGCGGGTCGCGGCGTCGTTGCGCCAGTAGCCAGGAAAGACGTTCGGGCCCAGGATCTCGATCTCGCCGTCGTCGGCGGTCCGGATAGCGACGCCGGGCAACGGCTGCCCGACCGTGCCGACCTTGTTGCGGGGCGGCCTGTTCATGGTCGCGGGACCCGTGGTCTCGGTCATGCCGTAACCCTCAAGCACCGTGATGCCCGCGCCGCGGAAGAAGTGGCCGAGCCGCTCGCCGAGCGGCGCACCGCCGGAGATCGCGTACTGCAAGTTGCCGCCGACCGCCGCCCCCAGCCGGCGGTAGACGAGCCGTCCGAAGAGCGCGTGCCGCAGCCGCAGGGCCGGGCCGGCGCCGTCACCTGCCTTGCTCCACGCGATAGCAGTGTCCGTGGCGGCGGCAAAGATCCTGGTCGTGGCCTTGCTCGCGGCGGCCTGCTGCTGGGCGCTTTCGTAGACCTTCTCGAACACACGCGGCACCGCGATCAAGAACGTGGGGCGGAACTCTGACAGGCCGTCGGCCAGCGTTCCGATGTCCGGCCAGTGCCCCAGGATCGCGCCGGACTCCACGCAGCCGACCTGGACAATGCGCGCCAGAGCATGCGCGAGCGGAAGGAACAACAGCGTCGAGCAGCCAGGAGCCTCGAAGATCTCCGGCAGCGCGCCGATCGCATTGCGTACGACGGCGAGCAGGTTGCCGTGCGTGAGCTCGCAGCCCTTCGGTCGGCCGGTGGTGCCTGAGGTGTAGACGATGCTCGCCAGGTCCGCGGCCGTTTTTCCGGTCCGTCGTTGTTCCAACTGCTCCGCGCTGGTCTGCGCGCCACCGGATACCAGCACGTCCAGCTCGCCGGTCATCCACAGGTGCTCCAAGGCAGGGAGCCTGTCCCGGACGCTGCCGATGATCTGCGCGTGCGCGCCGGTCTCCGCGAAGACGGCGCGCGCGGATGAGTCGCTGAGGATCCACTCGACCTGCTCGGCCGAGGAGGTCTCGTAGACCGGCACGGTAACGGCACCCGCGGCCCAGCAGGCGTAGTCGATCAGCGTCCACTCATATCGGGTGCGCGACATGAGCGCGACCCTGTCGCCCGGCCCGATGCCCGCGGCCATCAGGCCGCCGGCCAGGGCAGTTACCTCGGCGCCGAACTCTGCGGCCGTGACGTCCTGCCAGTCACCCGCGCCGGTCCGCCGGCGCAGCACGACCACGCCGGGCTCCGTCCCGGCCCGGCGGAAAACCGTGTCGGTGAGGCGAGCCGATGCGGGGATCCCCGTAAGCGCCGGTACGCCGAATTCGCGCATGCATCCTCCTGGCTGGCCGCACTCCCTACGGGCCTTCCTGACCGTACAACGCCGGACCAGCCGAAGCCGCACCGCGGCTGGAAGTACCCTTGGGCATGTTCTCGCCTCAAGGCCCGTCTCTGCGTGAACTGGCGATACAGGCGCTGGCCTCGGTCGAGGGCGGCTACGACCTGCTGGCCCCGAAGTTCGACCACACCCCGTTCCGCACCCCCGATGTCGTGCTTGACGCGACCGCCGGCGCGTTGCGCCCGCTCGGCCCGTTCGGCCGGGGGTTGGACGTGTGCTGCGGTACCGCCGCGGGCCTGCGGGTCCTGGAATCCGTGTGCCAGGGACCGATCACGGGCGTCGACTTCAGCACCGGCATGCTCGCGCAGGCGCGCAGCGCGCACCCGGCCGCCACGTGGGTACGGGCTGACGTCCGGGCCCTGCCCTTCGCCGGGGCCTTCGACCTGGCGGTCAGTTTCGGAGCGCTCGGGCACTTCCTGCCCGCCGAACGGCCCGCGCTGTTCGCGGGCGTGCACCGCGCGCTGCGGCCCGGCGGGCTCTTCGCGTTCCCGGTCCCTGCGCCGCAGCCGGTCACCTCACGCGGGTATTGGGCCCTGCTCGGATTCGACCTGGCCATGCGGGTCCGCAACGCCGTGTGGCGTCCCCCGTTCGTCATGTACTACCGCACCTGCCCGCTGCACGCGGTCCGCGACGACCTGACCGCATCCGGATTCACCGTGACGACAGCGCCCTTGACGGCTCTGGGCCGAAGCGAGGACGGCAGCCCGCGGTACCGGCTTATCCTCGCGCGCAGAGCCAGCACGCCCTGACTGCTGCCTACGCCGTGGGATCGCGGTCTGTGTCCTGCCCCGCGTGGCCGCTGCGGGTTACCGGCTGCCTGACCGCCCGGGCCGCGGGGCGAAGGGCTCCAGGTCGACGGCGGGCGGCAGGCCCAGCGCCGCCTGCGCGGCCAGCGAGCCGGCCAGCGGGCCCATGGTCAGCCCCGAGGCGCCCAGGCCGGTGGCGACGACCAGGCCGTCCACCCCGGGCACCGGTCCGAGCAGCGGCCGGATGTCCGGGCCCATCGGGCGGAAGCCGACCCGGGTTTCCAGGTAGGTGCCGTCGGCCAGGCCGGGGGCAACGGCCAGGGCCTGCTCGAGGATCTCGGCCAGGCCGGCCGCGGTGATCCGGTGGTCGAAGCCGGAGCCGGTCTCGCGGGTCGCGCCGGCCACGATCCGGCCGTCGTCGAAGGCCAGCAGGTAGTGGCCGCTGGCGCCGGGCAGCACCACCGGCCACCGGCTGGTGTCGACCTCCCCGAGCGAGATGTGCATGATCTGGCCGCGCTGGGCCTCGACCGGGACCGTCAGGCCGGCCGCTCGCAGGAAGGACCTGGTCCACGCGCCGGTGGCGGCGACGACCGCGTCGCCCTCGATGAGCTCGCCGTCGAGCCGCACTCCGATCACCCGGCCGCGGCCGCGAGCCAGGCGTGCTTCGCCGTCCCTGACCACGGCGCCATGCCGGACCGCGGCCCTGGCCAGCGCGGACGCCAGCTTCCGGCCGTCGACCCGGGCCGCGCCGCCGATGTACACCGCGGCCGCGTCCGCCCGCAACGGCGGGAACAACCGCTGCGCCTCCGCGCCGGAGAGTGCGGCTACCTCGCCGATCTCCGGTGCCGCGGCCCGGCGCGCCAGCAGCGCTTGGCGGATCTGCTCCCGGTCCTCTTCCTGCTCGGCCAGGGCGAGCGCTCCGACCTGCCGGTAGCCCACGTCGGTTTCGCCGAGATCGGCCAGGCGCGCGGTCAGCGCCGGGTACTCCCGGGCCGCGGCGTAGGCCAGTGCGCGCCACGCGGGATCCGCCACCTGCGCGGACCACGGGCAGATGATGCCCGCTCCGGCCGCGGTGGCCTGGCCCGGCTTCGCGGCGTCCACCAGCACCACCTCGGCGCCGAGTGAGCTGGCCGCGTACGCGCACGAGGCCCCGACGATCCCCGACCCGACCACGATCAGCCGCAATAGTCCTCACCCGTACCATGCCCGCGGGAAGCGCCGACAGCAGTGCCTCCGACCACACGCTACTGTCCCGGTGGTTCGGCTCGCGGCCGCGCGGCTCTCCCAGGTGGCCCAGGGCTGATACGCCGGACCGTTCAGGCAAAGACCTTTTTACCGAACGGTCCCGTCCTAGCGCCCTCCGCCCCGACCCGCAATGGTGGGCTCAGCCCCACCCCCGTTCGGGGTCACAGGCCCATGGCTGCCGCCCGCCGCGGCCGCCACGATGGGAGCTACCTGCGAGAAGGTGTCCGGCGCTGATCGCCACGACATGAGGAAAGAGGGTCTGATGGATGATGACGACGGCGGCGGCGGCGCCGCGGCACTGCGGGCCGAGCGGCTCGGAAGGCGCTATGGCCGGGTGTGGGGGCTGCGCGATTGCACGGTTGAGGTGCCGGCCGGCGCGATCGTCGGCCTGATCGGCCCCAACGGCGCGGGCAAGACCACGCTGCTGGAGATGATCATCGGGCTGCTCAAGCCCACCGAGGGGGAGGTCTCGGTGTTCGGGACGACCTCAAAGGCGCACCCGGCGGCCAGGCTGGCGCGGGTCGGCTACCTCGCCCAGGATCACCCGCTGTACCGGGACTTCAGCGTCGCGGACATGTTCCACCTGGGCCGGGCGATGAACCCCAGCTGGGATCAAGGGCTGCCCCAGGCGCGGATGGAAGCGCTCGGCATCCCCATCAAGCGCAAGGTCAAGACCCTGTCCGGCGGCCAGCAGGCCCAGGTCGCGCTGACCATGGCACTGGCCAAGCGCGCGCCGCTGCTGGTGCTCGACGAGCCGGTCTCCAGCCTGGACCCGGTCGCCCGGCTGGAGTTCATGCGGGATCTGATGGCCTCGGTCGCCGGCACCGGCCTGACCGTGATCATCGCCTCACACGTGGTCTCCGAGCTGGAGCGGCTGTGCGACTGGCTGATCGTGCTCACCGCCGGGCAGGTGCAGGTAGCGGGGCCTGCCGATGACCTGCTTGCCGTGCACCGGCTGCTCACTGTCCCGCGCGCGACCCCCGACGCCGAACTGCCCGGCCTCCCCGTCCACCGCACCGACGACGGCCAGCACTCGACCGTGCTGGTCCGCATCGACCCATCCCAGCCGGCGGTGCAGCAGCGCCCCGGATGGCAGGCCGACCCGGCGGGCTTCGAACAGCTCGTCCTGGCCTACCTGCAGCGCCGCCCGCGGACCGCGGCCGGATACGACACCGCCCTGACCGCGACGGAGGTAACGCGATGATCTGGGTCAGCTGGCGGCAGCACCGCAGCCAGGCCATAGCCTGCCTGGGCGTGCTCGCCGCCCTCGCGATCTACGCGATCGTGCTCGGCACCTCGATGCGCACGGCGTTCAGCCACGACGGCCTGCCCGCCTGCCTGGCCCGCAGCCAGGCAACCATCTGCCAGAACGCCGTCCAGGCCTTCACGGGCGAGTTCGGCTCCGCGGTCAACATCGCGTTCTATTCGGTGCTCCTGATCGCTCCCGGGCTGCTCGGCGTCATCATCGGCGCGCCGCTGATCGCCAGCGAACTCGAATACGGCACCTGGCGGCTGGCCTGGAGCCAGACGATCCCGCGGACCCGGTGGCTGGCCGTCAAGCTGGCCCTGGTCACCGGCGGGCTCATCGTGCTCGGCGCGGCGATGACCGCGGTGATCACCTGGTACCGCGCGCCGATGGACCGGCTCACCGGCCATTTCCTGCAGAACATCTACGACTATGAGGGCCTGGTCCTGACCGCCTACATCCTGTGCGCGTTCGGGTTCGGGGTCCTGGCCGGGCTGCTGATCCGCCGCAGCATCCCGGCCATGATCGCCGCGTTCATCCCGTGGCTGGCCATCCGGCTCGTGGTCGAGTTCCTGCTCCGCTCCCGCTTCCTGGCCCCGGTCACGCTCGTCCAGAACTGCGGCGGCCTATGCGTCGAAAGCGGCCAGAACGGCGGCACGGGGATCTCCGCCGTACCGCCGGCCACCGGCCACATCGGGGACTGGGTGCTCAGTATCGGCGGCAATGCGCAAGGAACCCAGACGGTGATCACCTACCAGCCCGCCGACCGGTTCTGGATCTTCCAGTCCATCGAGGCCGGCATCTTCGTGGCGCTCACCGCCGCCGCGCTCGGCGCCACCATCTGGCTGCTGCACCGCCGCGCCGCCTGACTGTCTCAGGAGGGTGCGGTGTCCTCAGCGACCAGGACCGCGTGCACCCGTTGAAGGCCCTGGCGCCGGCGAAGGGTCAGCTCGGCGCCGTTCTGCCGGGCCGGCGAAACCGGTACCTGATCGGCGCACCACTGTGACAGCAAGGACAGCGAGTGACGGTCGTCGTGGTCCAGTGCCAGTAGCAGGGTGGCTGCCCGCTGCGGATGCGCTGGCCAGTCCACGTGCAGCAGGACCACCGGCTGCTCGTCAGGCTGGGCCACGACGGCGTTCAGGTGAAGTTCGGGCCAGTCGAGCGCCGAGACGGGCGCTGGCACGGAGAGCTTGTCCGCAAGGTCGTTCGCGTCCAGGTTGCCGATATGCACCAGGCGGGCCGTCCAGGCCAGCCCGGCCGCAATGAGCACGGTTACGCTCGCGAGTGCGGCCGCGAGTACCACGTATCGACCCTAACTCGCCGGGAGGTCGAAGGGTAATCGGCAATTCGCAGCCGTTAGGAACGCGTTTGAACCATTGGCGCGCAGCGCTAGGATGCGGTTGACTTTCATCACAAGATGTTGTCATGGGACCGGTAATGACTTGGACGTACTCGGGGTGGAGCTGATCGCCGCCGACGACGCGGGTGCCCCGCGGCGGCTGGCCGTCAGCGAGGGTAACCAGATGCGCCTGCTCCTGATCGGCGCGCCCGGCGCGGGCAAGGGAACGCAGGCCGAACGCCTGGCCGAGCGGTTCGGCATTACCCACATCTCCAGCGGGGACCTGCTGCGCCAGCACGTCAAAGACCGCACCTCGATCGGGCGGATGGTCACCTCCTACCTCGACCATGGCGACCTGGTCCCCGACGGGGTCGTCATGGACATGCTGCGCAAGCCCGTGGTGGCCGCGGCTGAGGCCGGCGGGTACGTGCTGGACGGGTTCCCGCGCACCGTGGAACAGGCCAGGGCTTCGTTCCCGACGGCCCACGCGCTCGGCGTGGAGGTGCAGGCTGCGGTGCACCTGGACGTCGCCCGCGCGGACCTGAAGCGCCGGCTGCTGGCCCGGCGCCGGGGCTCGGAGGACACCGAAGCCGTCATCGAGCGGCGGCTGCAGGTGTACCTGGACAAGACCGTTCCGTTGCTGGAGTACTACGCGGACCGGGAATGGATGTTTACCGTGGATGGCGCCCAGCCGCCAGATGCCGTATATGCGGACATCGTCGCCTGCCTGGAGGGCTGGTGGACTTCGCTGCGCGGACCTGGCCAGGCGTCTCGTGCCAGCGGCCGCTGAACCTTCAAAGAAGATCCCGGCGAACCTCCGGGTAGGCCGGCCGCCACATGGCGTCCCGGATGGCCTGGGCCGGGTTCGTGGGATTGAACACGGCGACGCCGTCGGCCACCGCGGCGCGTACGACGGCCTCGGCGAGCATTGCCGACGACGCCCGCAGATCCCGTACCACGGGCAGCAGCGGCGCGCCTGGCTGCGACGCGTCGGCCTGCTCGGCGGTGGCGGCAGCGGCGGCCCGCAGCATGTGGGGGGTCACCCTGGAGGCTCCCGAGACCAGCACGCCAAGGGCGAGGCCCGGGCCGACGAGGAATGAGCCCGCCTGCCGGATCGTGCAGGCGGCGCCATCGTGTCCGGCAGCCCCGGCGGCGCCCCCGGTGGCCACCAGCGCCCGCCCGTCCGACCAGGCGATGACGTCGGACGGTGCCGCCTCGGTCGTCGAGGCCGGACCCGGGATCATCAGGATCAGCGGCCGGCTGGTCGCCCGGCACATGGCCTCGATGACCGGCCGGGTAAATGCCCCCTCGACAGCGGAGGTGCCGAGCAGGATCGTCGGTGCCGCCTGGTCAACGGTCTCGGTCAGCCCTGCGGGCGCCGGCGTCCCGGCGAGCCAGATCTGGCTGCGGGCCTGCTCTTGGGTGGCGCCGTCCGCGACCATGGCGTCGCGCAGCTGATCGGCGATCGCGACACCGGTGGCACCGGCGCCGAAGGCGACCACCGTCTGGTACTTCATGGGGATGCCGGTGACGCGGACGCCGGCGTACACGGCGGCCAGCACGGCCGCCCCGGTTTCCTGCACGTCGCTGAGGACCCGGTAGCCGCGGCCGTAAGCGTGCCGGATCTGCCGCGCGTTTTCCGGGCCGATGGCCTCGAATACCAGCAGCGCGCCCGGGAACAGCCTCGACACCGTCTGCACGTATCCCCTGATGAAGGCGTGGTAATCCTGGCCGCGACACCGGGCCCGCCGACTGCCCAGGTAGAACGGATCGCCGCGCAGGGCCTGGTTGTCGGTGCCGGCATCGAGCGACACGGGGATCATCCGGCGGGGGCGGATGCCGCCGGCCGCGGCGTAGATCGCCAGCTTTCCCGCCGCTACACCGATGCCGCCGACGCCCCCGTCACCGGTGCCGGGGATCTGTTCGCCATCGCTGCACACGATGATGTCAACGTCGCCTGCGCCCAGGCCGAGGGTGGCAAAGGACTTCTCGACGTCGCCGGGCCGGTCGATCGACAGGTAGATCCCGTCCGGGCTGCAGTACTCCGGAGCGGACGGCCCCATCCCATCGCCGGCCAGCGGGTCAGCGACCATGGGCAGCAGCTCGGCCGGGTGGCCGGACAGCACCGTGAAATAGAGCGTCTCGTTGCGGTCGTGGAGGTGCTCCAGATAAAGCTTCCTGGCGACGCCGCCCGGCATGGTCCGGAGCTGGCCGTAAGCACGTTCTGCCTGCTGGTCAAGCGTCAGCACCGCCGGAGGCAGCCGGCCGGTGAGGCCCAGCTCGGCGCGTTCCCGTACGGAGAACGCGACTCCGCGGTTGCGGACCCGGTCGTTCAGGATCGGATGGGTAGCAGGCGTCGTCGCCTCACGGTCAGTCACGACGTCAGTCTGTTCAGCGCAGGCGATCTGGTCCTCAGTAGTCCCTACTGATTTCGGCGGGTAGGCGCGGCGGGCGCCGAATTCGGCCCGTCTAAACTTGATGAGTGGACGGGTGGCCGCTGGTCGGCCGGGACAAAGAGCTCACCCAGCTTGCTGGCGCCGTGGCCGATCGGCGGGGAGCGGTCATCATGGGCGCGTCCGGGGTGGGCAAGACGACCCTGGCGTTGAGATACCTCGAGCTGGCCAGGAAACAGGGGATGGCCGTCGCGCGGGCGAGCGCTACCCGCGCGTCGCAAGCGCTGCCGTTCGGGGCGCTGGCGCCCGTCCTGCCGCCCGACCCGGACGGCGATGACCTCGGCCGGGACAACCAGACTGAGTTGCTGCGGCGTTACGGCCGGGCGGTGGCCGAGACGGCCCGGGGGCGCCCGCTCGTGGTGTTCGTCGACGACGCGCATCTGCTGGATGGCGGGTCGGCGACGCTGGTGCACCAGCTGGCCCTGACCGGGAGGGCGACCGTGCTGCTCACCGTGCAGTCGGGTCAGACGGTGCCGGACCCGGTGGTGGCCTTGTGGAAGGACGCCCTAGCCGAGCGGATCGAGGTAGCCGTACTCCCGGACGCGGCCATCGAGGAACTACTGGTCACGGTGCTAGGCGGCCCGGTGGACACGGCGTCACTGCGTCAGCTGGCCGATCACTGCCGGGGCAATCCGATGGTGCTGCGCGAGCTGGTCATCGGGGCGCTGGACAGCGGTGCGCTGGCCGCCGACGGCGGCATCTGGCGGCTGCGCAGTGAGCTGCGGCTCACCGCCCGCCTGGTCGAGCTGGTCGCGCTGCGGCTGGGGAACCTGACCGATGCCGAACGGGCCGTGCTAGAGCTGGCCGCCGTGGGCGAGCCGCTTGGCCAGGCCGAGCTCGCCCGGCTGGCCGATCCCCGCTCCGTTGAGACACTCGAGCGTAAGGGCCTGATCACCAGCCGGGTGGACGATCGGCGGGTCCAGGTATGGCTGGCCCATCCCGTCATCGGTGACGTGGTGCGGGTGGGGGTCAGCGCGCTGCGGGAACGGGCCCTGACTCGGTCGCTGGCCGAGGTGATCGAGACGACCGGCGCGCGGCGCCGGGAAGACACCCTGCGGCTGGCGTCGCTGCGTCTCGCGGGCGGCGGCGGCAGCGCGAGCCTCCTGCAGGCCGGAGCGATCGCCGCCCGGGCCCGCCACGACCATCCCCTGGCCGAGCAGCTGGCCCGCGCGGCCCTCGCCGAGGGGGCCGGCTTCGGCGCGCGCTTCGTAGCCGCGGAGGCCGCGCACTTCCAGGGCAGGCCGGCCCAGGCCCAACGCGAGCTGGCCGCGCTGGCCGCGGACGCGGCCAGTGACCCCGAGCGGGCCCGCGTCGCCCTGCTCCGCTTCGACAACGCCTTCTTCCTTCAGGGCCGGGTACCCGACCTGCGGCTGCTCGATGATGTGGCCGGTGCCATCGCCGACCCCCTCTGGCGCGACCAGCTGCTCGATCGGCGCTCGTTTGTCATGAGCTTTAGCCGCGGGCCGCGCGCCGTGGTGGAAACCGCGGCGACCTCGCTCAGGCACCCCGGGTCAGATCCGCTCACCGCCGCGCACCTGATACTGATGTACAACTTGTCCCGGCTCGGGCGTCTCGACGAGGTCACCCGGCTGCTCAGCGCGCACCCCACCAGCGCGGCGGTCCCGGCACCCGACCAATCGTGGGTGCTGTGGTCCCTGTTCAGCCTCCGCGTCACTACCCTGATCTGGGCAGGCCGCCTGTACGAGGCCGAGGAGCTCTTGACCCGCGCCCAGGGCGTGGTCATCGACCAGCCAGCCGCCGAAGCCAGTGCCTTCGTGGCCCACCGGCTCGCTTCTCTGCACCTCGAGCAAGGCCGGCTGATGAGCGCTTTCCGCCGGGCCAGCGAGTCCTACACCCTCTTCCAGCAGCTCGGGCGCGCGTTCGCCGCCCAGTTGCCCTATACCGACGCTGCTCAGGCGCTGGCCCAGGCCGGGCAGGCCGACCGGGCCGCCAGGACGCTCGCCGCTCTCGACGCCCTCGGCGTTCCGGCGATGATGATCAACGAGACCGAGGTGCTGCAGGCCCGGGCCTGGGCGGCGGCCGCCGCCGGCGATCTCCCCGCCGCCCGGCAGCGGCTCGAGATGGCGGCCGACCTCGGCGAGGAGATCGGTGACCTGATCGGCGCCGTCAGCGCGCTGCACGGCCTGGCCCGCCTCGGGCATGCCCGCCAGGTGTCGGCCCGGCTCGCATCTCTGGCCACCCAGGTCGACGGCGACCTGGCGGCCGCCCGCGCCGCCTACGCCAGCGCCCTCGCCGCCCGGGACGGCGAGGTTCTCGGGAAGGTCGCCAATGACTTCGAGGACCTCGGCACCATCCTCTACGCCGCGGAAGCCAGCGCCGAGGCCGCCGTCCTGCTGCGCCACGCCGGAGAGACTCGCCGGGCCGCTGCCGCCGAGCAGCGGGCCGCGCGGCTGCTGGCCCGCTGCGAAGGGGCCGCCACGCCGCCGGTCAGGTTCATCACCGCCCGGGTGCGGCTGACTCAAGGCGAGCTCGACACGGCGATGCTGGCCGCGGCGGGCCGGTCCAACAAGCAGATCGCCGCCGAGATGCAGCTGTCGGTCCGGACCGTGGAAAGCCACCTGCAGCGGGCCTACGAAAAGCTCGGCATCTCTGGCCGCCACGAGCTGGCCGGCGCGCTACAGGACCAGCCCACCGCCTGACCTAGGCCGCCGCGTCGTCGGCCGCCAGAGCGCGGCGCAGCGCGCGTACCCCGTAGAAGGTGCGTGATCTGACCGTGCCCGGCGGGATCTGCAGTAGCCGCGCCGTTTCGGCCACCGACTGGTCGCGGTAATAGATCTCAGCCAGTACCTGGCGCTGGGAACATGGCAGCGCGACGAGGGCGGCGCGGACGCCGGCTTCGTCGACGCTGGCGTCGGCCGGCTGGCCGTCGGCGAGCTCAAAGTCCTCGGTGAGCTCGGTCTCCTGGGGCCGGGCGCGCCGGGCCCGGTACGCGTCGATGGCCAGCCGCCGGGCGGTCGTCATCAGCCAGCCCCTGGGTGAGCGGTGCTGGAAGTCGGAGTTGTCGCGGTGGGTCCACGCCCGGAGCATGGTTTCCTGAACAAGGTCTTCGGCGCGGCCGCGGTCACCGCCGGTGAGAGCGGTGGTCAGTCGCAGCAAGGCCGGCCCGTGCTCGGCGTACAGGTCGCGAAATAGCGCGTCCGCATCGCTTGTCGCGGCGGTGCGCCTGGCCGCGCCGACGGCCGGGACACCGACGTCGGATGTTCGAGCCATGGTGATCGTTCTCCTTCGTGCACGAACAGTCAGCCACGGCACAAAGCGGTCGGTCCTCAGTAATCACTACCGATTTCCGGAGCTGGGCTACTGGGCAGAGGCCACCGCGCCCCGTCGGCCTGGCCGCCAGTAGTCAAGGGTCTGCAATTAGGTAGCGACTACTGAGGCGTAGTCGCTGCCGGTGTGGCCAGCTGTAGTGAGGAACGGATCTGACATCGGCCTTGAAGGGACTGGCCATGGGAATCTTTCGCCACGACCTCACCCGGCCTGAGCGCAGCCTCGGGACGGTCCGGGGGCCAGACGACCTCTGCGTGAGCATGGGCCCGCGGGTTCCGTGTGACAGATGCCAGGTGGCTCAGGCACAGGTGGAAGTGGTTACCGGCGCGGGATCGATCTTTTTGTGCCGGCACCACCATAGGCAGTATCGGGACTCGATCATTGCGGCCGGTCACGTGATTCGCGCGTGGCCAGATGGCCTCTGCCCCGAGTCGTCGTCGCAATCATGGTAGGAGGCATTAATGCCACGCAGCGGCCACAGGCTGCCTTCGCTGGGAAATGCCCCCGCGCCCTAGGCATTTGGGCGACAACAATTCCTGGTCAAGTTACCGTTCAGCCGCGCCATGGCGCGGAGAAAAACGAGAAGGAAGAAGAGGAACAGCAATGACTGGACGAGTTGAGGGCAAGGTCGCGTTCATCACCGGGGCGGCCCGCGGCCAGGG
>Ga0210383_10000973_pt1 | contig 26414 bp, 20 predicted proteins | sample IncBWC14OmetaG_FD_160072 | JGI IMG/M metagenome (GOLD analysis project Ga0210383, IMG submission 160072) | Forest soil microbial communities from Barre Woods Harvard Forest LTER site, Petersham, Massachusetts, United States - Inc-BW-C-14-O ... | reverse complement strand
CCGCCCGTCAGCATGCAGTGCAGCATCATCACGCCGCCGATAATGTAGAGATACCAGCTCAGCAGATTGACGCGAGGGAAGGCGAGATCCTTGGCGCCGATCATCAGCGGCACGAGGAAATTCCCCAGCACTGCCGGGATGGATGGAATCAGAAAGAAAAAAACCATGACCATGCCATGCATGGTGAAGAGCTTGTTGTAGGTGTCGGCCTGGACCAGATCGCCCGCGGGAGTGAGCAACTCGAGGCGGATGAGCAGCGCGAAGAAGCCTCCGATAAAGAAAAAGAACGTAATGGAGATGAGATAAAGAAGCGCGATGCGTTTGTGATCGGTGGTGAGCAGCCAGGACCACGCGCCGTAGTGCTTGTTCAGGTAATTCTCGCGCTCGGGTTGAGGCATTGCGGTCGGCATCTTATTGCACCTGACTTCCATTCGGTTGGGCGTTTTTCTGGACTCCGGGCACAGCCGCGCTGGCGCTGGTCTTCGCCGCCTCACCCTTGGTTGCCGAGATCGACTTGATGTAGGCGACCAGGGCGTTCACCTGTTCTTCACTGACCAGCCCTTGAAATGTTGGCATGATGGGCTGGAATCCCTTCACCCGCCTGGCGCCCGGGTCGAGGATGCATTCGCGAACGTAATTCTCGTCTGCAGTCACGGTGCGTCCATCTTCGAGTTGGACCGGCTTGCCAAAAACTCCCTGCAAGTTCGGACCGCGGCCCTGTGTGTCTGTGCGATGGCAGGTGGAGCAGCCAAGCTCGGCGAAAATCTTCTCGCCTGTCGCCGAGAGCGGACCGGTCGAGCCGCCATTCATCCACGCTTCGTACTGTGCCGGCTGCATGACCACGATGTCGCCCACCATGCCTGAGTGCTGGGTGCCGCAATACTCGGCGCAGAACAAGTGATACGTGCCGGGCTTGGTGGCGCGGAACCATTCCACCGTGTAGCGGCCGGGCAGCACGTCCTGCTTGATGCGGAAAGCCGGTATGTAGAAGCTGTGAATCACATCCTGCGAAGTCATGATCAGTTTCACGTCGCGGCCGACCGGGACGTGGAGTTCGTTGATCTCGCGCTGGCCTTCGGCGTGCTCCAGTTTCCACATCCACTGCTTTGCGACAACATAGACTTCGGTCGCATCGTCGGGCGGCGTGCGTTCTTTGAAATACACGACCGCGCCCCAGGCAAAGATCACCATGAAGACTATGAAGGGGATCACGCTCCAGGTGACTTCGAGCGGAGTGGAACCTTCGATGTGCTCGGCAGGGACGCCCGGCCGCTGCCGAAAGCGGGCGGCGAAGTAGAGCAGACAAATGAAGACGAGCAAGGCCATCATCCCGCAGACGATGAGCAGGAAAATGTAGAGAGCGTCCACGTGGCCCGCCATCGTGGATGCCTGCACCGGCCATAATGGAAAATTATTAAGCATACTTTGTGGTCTTCGTCGCCGTCCTTCTGGTTACGGAAAGATCCAGCCTCCACAGAATAAAAAAGAGCGTTCCGAGGATAAGAATTGTGGCCGCCGCCGCCAGCCGGAGGATGTTCGCTACCATCGCGCCATATTTTCCGGTCTCAGGGTCGTAGTGATAGCAGAAGAGCAACACCGCATCCACGGCGTTGCCGATCTTGCCCTGTGAGGCCTCCACCAGTCCCATACGCAAATCTTTCGGCGGAAAATCCACACCATAAAAGTAGCGCGAGATGTGCCCTTGCGGCGTCAGCACCATGATGGCGGTGGCGTGTGCATACTGATTCGTCTTGGCGTCGTACTGATACTGGAAGCCGACAGCTTTGGTAAGGGCATTAATCGAGTCCGGCTCGCCGGTAAGAAAATGCCAGCCCCCTGCGGCATTGGCACGGCCGTAGCGCCCAACGTAGTCTTTCTTTTTAGCAGCGGCCATCTCGGTAGTCTCGCGAGGATCAAAGCTTACGGTGACCACGTCGAATTCATTGCCGACGTCGAACTTCACCAGGCGCATGGCGCTGGCTAGTCCAGCCAGAGCTTCGCCGCACAGCATGGTGCAGTTGTAATAAACCAGGTTGAGGATCAGCGGCTTGTGGCCGAAATAATCTCCCAACTTTACGGTTGCGCCGGTGTCGTCGCGGAAAGCGAGATCGCGCGGCACCTGCGCGTCGAGGTGCTGCTCGATGCCAACGTTCTCCAGTCGCGGAGGGCGGGTGTTCGCTGGGGGAGACATTACGCCGTTATTCATCTGTCCCCACGCGGAAGAGGCCAGCAGCGCCAGCACAAACAAAAGTCGTACAACAGAAATCGAATTGTTCTTTTTTAGGCTCACTTCACAGCTCACTTCTTTTTACCCTTGTTGACGGTTCCGCTCTTGCTTGATTGCATTCGAGCAGAGGCGGTTTCGCCGGCGGCGCCTTGCGGACGCACGGGCAGCCCACGCTGCGCAATTAAATCCATGGCTCGTTCGATAGGAATGCGGACAATGCCGGCTTTTTCATCGATCCAGCCGTAGCTGTACAAGGCGTCCTCCTCCTGTAAGAGGATTCCGTTGAGTTGGCCGCGCTCGTTTTCCTCCAGCTTAGGGTTGGGGAAGACGCTCTGCGGATATCCCGGAGCGATGTGGCGCGTATCCGTTGGAACGTTCGTGACCAGCGGATTCACCGGAGGCTGCTCGGCCTTTTCGCGATGATCAAGAAATGCGTAAACTCCGCGGATGCCGAGAATGGAGAGCAGCAGAAATATCGCCAGGCCGAGGAGGAAATAAAGAATGCCCCTCGGCTGCAGGTCCTGGCGCTCGAAGCCGCCGTTGCCCGCCGCGTTCTCGTTCCTGGTCTCGTCGCTCATAATCCGTCGATCACGTCTCGTTCGTCATATCTCACTACACATGCGTTTCATGCGCCGGCTGCAAAACTTCGTGGGCGTCGGTGTCATAGGCCGGCAGAAGCGGCAGCGAGCCCAAGTTGCGGAAAAAATACCAAAGCCAGATTCCTCCGATGGCAATGGGCACAACTACGTCAGGCAGAGTCAAATGGATGGTCTTGGAAAAATTCGGCTCGATGATCCAGAACAGGTCGAGGTAGCGAATCAGCAGCAGCCAAACCGCCAGCCACACCAGACGGCGAATGTTCCGCTTGAACGGGCGGGAAAGAAGCATCGCGAAAGGTACCGCGAAGCCAAACAACGCGAGGAACAGCCCAATCGATCCCCAGCCGCCACCGATGCGCCGCAGATAAAAAGTGATTTCAGAAGGCAGGTTGCCAGCCCAGATGATCAACCACTGCGAGAAATTGAAGTAGGCCCAGACCATCAGGAAAGCCAGCATCCATTTGCCGTGGTCGTGGACGAAGTCGGGCTTCAACATCTCCGACATCGGCTTGTAGTTGAAGAGAATGCGCTCGACCACCACCGCAAAACACATCGCAGAGAGCACTTCGCCGATGAGGATGATTAAGCCGAAGATGGTCGAGATCCAACTGGGATCGAGCGACATGATCCAGTCGATGGCGGCGAAAGAAATCGTAAATCCGTAGAGAATCAGGCCCGGGCCGCTGACTGCCTTGAAACGGCCGCTGTTGTCGGGCGCGCCGGCACGGTCAGTTTGCTTCGACCAGTAGGAGAGCAGGAATGACAGAACATTCCACACCGCGAAATAGAACACGGCGCGGACGATGAAGCCATTGACCGTCAGGTAAGTCTGCGTGATCTGTTCCAGGTGCTCGCGGAGATGTTTGTCTTCAATATTGCTGAGCGGCTGCGCCCAGATGTAGAGCCGGTGTATTCCAAAGAAAATAGGAAAGAAAAGCACGAAGAGCAGTGGCAGCGTGCGCATGGCCGCGCCCAGAATTCGGCGAATCACCGTACCCCAGCCGCCACCGGTCAGGTGCCGGATCATGAGGATCGCCATGGAGCCAAGGGCGACGCCCAGCCAGCACATGAAGCCAAGCAGATAAGCGCGATAGAACTCATCGGGCTGCTTGAGGGCCAACAGGATAGCGATCAAAGCGAAAACGACGCCGATCACAAGCGAGCGCTGCGATATTTTCTTTACCACCGCGGGCGCCGTCAGATCGAGATGTGGAGTTGTGGAGGCGCTCATTTCTTTTCCTCCGCTTTCGAAGCGGCGTCAGTTTCGATCACCGGCAGCGTCGCGCCCGAGCCAGGCTGGCCGCGGAACTGCGGCGGCTCCGAAGGAAAAGCCTGTCCCGTAGGCACGTCCGCCTTGGTAGCGTTTTGACTCAATTGCAACGCGCGAACGTATGCCACGATGTTCCAGCGGTCTCGCGGCGGAATCTGCGAGGCGTAATCGGGCATGATGCCGAAGCCGTTCGTGATCACGTCGTAGAAGTAGCCGACCGGCGCTTTCTGCAACCGCGGAATGTGATACGAGGGCGGCGTGCGCGCGAAGCCGCGTGAGGGAATGAAGCCGTTGCCATCCCCGACCTCGGAGTGACACGGAGCGCAATAAATGTTGTAGCGCTCGCGTCCGCGTTCAAGAACTTCCATGGTCACGGGAAATGGCATGTAGTCGCCGGGATTGTTTCCGAGCTTTCCTGTATAGAAATAAGCATCTTCGTGCAGTTCGCCCCGCGCGATTGTGCCTTCGACGGGCGGCCGCTCGGAGCGCTGGTCGGCAAAGAAGTCGCTGCGAGAAAGCGGATTCTGTCGCGGCTGCACGTGCATATCGATGCGGCAGCCGGGGAGAAAGGCGATCGCACTCACTAGTCCGGCAATGAAAATGTGGCGGAGACGCACCATGTTAGCTGGGCACCTCCGAAATCGAGCGCGGTCCGAGACCTTGCAGGAAACCGCGCGTCGCGGCCGGATCGTACTTAGGATCGGAAGAAAATACGATCAGGAAGAAGCGGTCTTTCGAAGCCGACGAGAAACGCGGTACGTTGAACACGGGATGGTAAGGCATGGGCAGCCCGTTCAGCGCGAGCATGCCGAACACGGCCGAAATTCCGGCAAAGAGAATCGTCATCTCAAACGTGATCACGATGAATGCCGGCCAGGAATGATATGGCTTTCCGCCGATGTTGAGCGGATAGTCGACGGCAGACATCCAGTACTGCATCAGGTAGCCAGTGAGGCCCCCGACGATGCCGCCGATCAGCACCACCAGCGGAACTTCGTCGCGGTGAAAGCCAATTTCCTCAGCCAGTCCTTCGATCGGGAACGGGCTGTAAGCGTCGATCTTGTTGTAACCGGCCTGATGGGTGCGGCGTGCGGCTTCCACCAGCGCGGTCGCAGAATCGAACTCCGCCATGATGCCGTAAACCGGATCGCGCTTCATTCCTTCACCTCCGCTTCCGGCAGCAGGGTGCGCATTTCAAAGATCGAGATCGCCGGCAACAGCCGCAGGAACAGGAACATCGCCGCCAGGAACATGCCGATGGTTCCGATGTAAGTCATCCAGTCCCAGCGCGTGGGATAGTACATGCCCCACGACGAAGTCAGGAAGTCGCGATGCAGGCTGACCACGACGATGATGAAGCGCTCCAGCCACATGCCCACCAGGATCACGCCGGAAAGAAAAAACAGAGCTACCGGGCTGGTCCGCATTTTCTTGATCCAGAGCAACTGCGGAATAAAAATGTTGCAGATGAGCAGTGACCAGTAAGGCACGGCATACGGCCCATGCAGGCGATTCCATATGGTGAAGGCATCATAGCGGTCGCCGCTGTACCAGCCCATGAAGGCCTCGATGCCATAGCCATAGGCGACGATCAATCCGGTAGCGAGCATCACCTTGGCCGCGTTCTGCAAATGCAGTTCGGTAATGAAATCTTCCAGGTTGTAGATTTTGCGGATGGGAATTGCCAGCATCAGCACCATGGCGAATCCGGAATAGATCGCGCCAGCCACAAAATAGGGTGGGAAGATCGTCGTGTGCCAGCCGGGGACGATGCCGACGGCGAAATCGAAACTCACGACGGTGTGAACCGAGAGCACTAGCGGCGTGGCTAATCCAGCCAGCAGTAAGTAGGCAGTCTCATAACGATGCCAGTGCCGCGCCGATCCGCGCCAGCCCAGGGAGAGCATGCCATACACGATTCGGGCGGCGGGATGCGTCGCGCGATCGCGCAGCGTGGCCATGTCGGGAATCAGTCCAATGAACCAGAACAGAGCTGAAATCGTGGCGTAAGTCGAGACCGCGAAAACGTCCCACATGAGCGGACTGCGGAATTGCGGCCAAACGCCCATAGTACTGGGATAAGGAAACAGCCAGTAAGCCAGCCACGGACGCCCGACGTGAATGGCGGGAAAAATTCCCGCGCAGGCCACAGCAAACAGCGTCATGGCTTCGGCGAAACGGTTAATCGAATTGCGCCACGACTGGCGCAGCAGCAAGAGAATCGCCGAGATCAGCGTGCCGGCGTGGCCGATGCCGATCCACCACACGAAATTAACTATGGCGAAGCCCCAGCCGATCGGAATAGTTACGCCCCAGATGCCGATGCCCTTCAGAAAGAGATACCCGATCGCATAGAGCATCATCATCGTCAGCAGAAACGCGATGCCGAAGCCCACGAACCAGCCATTCGACGCCGGACGCGTCAGCACAATCGCGCTGATCTTTTCCGTGACCGTGCCGAACGTGTAGCCCGGCTCCATCACCGGAGCTTGCGTGTCGACCGCCGCTTTGTATAGCTCGTCCATCCTGCGTTCTCTCGCCGTGATCCGGAAGGTCTTGTCATCCTGAGCGAAGCCGCTCTTCAGGCGTAGCGAAGGATCTCAGTCTCCACTGCTCTATCCCTGCTTCAACTCCGGATTCGGATTGCTAACTTCCGCCAAATAAGTAGTCCGCGGCCGAGTATTCAATTCGCCCAGCAAACTGTAATTACGCGACAGCGCCTTCAATTTAGAAACTTTGCTGTTCGGGTCATTAATGTTGCCGAAAATGATCGCGCCCGCCGGGCACGACTGCTGGCAAGCAGTCTGTAACTCCGTATCGTTAATCTTGCGGTCTTCGCGTTCGGCGTCGATGCGGCGCTCGTTGATGCGCTGCACGCAGTATGTGCACTTCTCCATCACGCCGCGGCTGCGCACGCTGACGTCGGGATTGCGCATCATCTTGTACTGCGGCGTCTCCCAATCCTGAAAGAGCAGAAAGTTAAACCGCCGCACCTTATAAGGACAGTTGTTCGAGCAATACCTCGTGCCCACGCAGCGGTTGTAGACCATATCGTTCAGGCCTTCGGGCGTGTGATTGGTCGCGCCGACGGGGCAAACCACTTCGCAAGGCGCGTTCTCGCATTGCTGGCACGGCACGGGCTGAAAGTATGCTTTGGGATTATCGCGGTCGCCCTGATAGTAAGCATCGACGCGAATCCAGTGCATGTGGCGGCCGATCACGCACTGCTCCTTGCCGACCACGGCAATGTTGTTCTCCGACTGGCAGGCCAGCATGCAGTTGTTGCAGCCGACGCACGAGTTCAAATCGATCGCCATGCCCCACGCGTAGTCTTCTTCTTTGTAGGGATAAGGCTTGTAGAGCGTGAGCCCGGGCGCGGGCTCTTCTCCTTCTTCTGCCGCGAAGTTCGGACGCTTAAGGTAATCCTCAAGAGTAGTTTCGCGAACCAGCGGACGATGGCCGCCGTCGGGCGTGTCCATCGTTTGATAGCCCTGCGTCGAGGCGAGCTTGTAAGATTCTCCGGTCTTGCGGATTTGCACGCCGGTGGCGGTCCACGGCGCAGCGCTCGTGCGCAAAGCATAAGCATCGAAGCCCTGCGCAGTTCCAACGCGGCCAGCGCGCTTGCGGCCGTAGCCGAGCGTCACCGTGACCGAGTTGTCGGGATGGCCGGCTTGAATCCAAACCGGGCCGGTAACTTTCTTGCCGTTCAGTTCGAGTTCAACAACATCTTCCACTTTGATCTGCAGCCGCTCCGCCATCTTGGGACCGATGAGCACCGCGTTGTCCCAGACGAGCTTGTTCATCGGCTTGGGCAATTCCTGCAGCCAGCCGTTGTTGGAGAATTGGCCATCGTAAATGGTGGGGTCGCGGCGGATGTTGAGCTCGATGGTGCCTTCCATTTGTCCCATCAAAGAAAAGCTTGGACCCAAGTTATGTGGCGATTGAGTCGGGCTTGCCGTGCCGTCGATCCAGCCGTCATGCAGAGACTTACGCCAGAACTGCTCGAAATCCGCCCCTCGATGCTGTTTTTGCCAATAAGCGCGCACTAGATCGTAACCCGTTGCGTCTGCTTGGCCCGTAAGCAAGGCAACAAATTCCAACGCGCTCTTGCCGCCGTATAGCGGCGCAATCAACGGCTGGACGATGCTAACCGTGCCGTCGTAGGCGCAGGCGTCGCCCCACCCTTCAAGTTCGTGCGCTTGATTGACGTGCCACTGACAAAGCTCGGCGGTTTCGTTCTGATAGAGGCCGAGATGCACACGCAACGGAACCTTGCCGTTCTTCAGAACATTCACGAAGTCGAGGTCAGCGGGTGCTTCGTAGGCTGGGTTGCCACCTAGGATGATTAGTAGATCTACCTTGCCGCCGTGAATGTCGGCGACGAGATCTTTGAGCGATTCAGTCTGGTTGATTGGATTCGCATCAATCGGATCGGTGTAAAAAACGGTTTTGCCGATATTACCCAGATGCGAATTGATTTCGTGCGCTAATGCGTGAACCGACGGCGGCTGATGATCGCCCACGATAACGATGCTCGATCCCTGGTGAGCACTAACATCGGCAGTCAGCTCGGCGAACTCGGCAGGGATGTTCGCCGCACCGAGGATCCAGCGCGCACAATAGTCCACCAACCATGCGCTCACCGGAATCCTGTGATCCGCCTTCGCTCCCGTCGTCGTCGGCGTACTCTCAATCACGTACAGCCGGTTCATCTTGCCATCGGGATTGCGGCGCTTGGCGAAGTCGCGGATGTAGCGGACATTTCCCGGAAAACCCGCATACAGAAAGTCGGCGTCGAGCGAGACGATTACGTCGGCCTTTTCAAAATCGTAGCGCGTCTCAACCGGCTGGCCGAAGGCCAGCTTCGCGCCTTCGAGCACGTTGTCGCGATTGACCGGCTCATACACATGCCACTTTGCTTGCGGATAAATCTTCAGGAAATTGCGCAGTTGATCGGCCAGCGTGGGCGAAGAGATGGTCGGCGTCAGGATGCGAATGCCCGCGCCCTGTAGCGCTTTCTGCGCGGTAAGCGGTCCGTGAAGCGCGTTCAAGAACGCCTGCCAGGATTTCTGATCTCCCATCGACACCACGCTCTGCGAGCGGTCAGGATCGTACAGGCCGAGAACGTGGGCCTGCGCAAAAATGTCCGTCCCGCCAAGCGATGCAGGATGCTTGTCGTTGCCCTCAATCTTTGTCGGACGCCCAAGATGGCTCTCGACGAGAAGCGGACTGGCATATCCGCCCAGCGTCATTGCCGTTGCATAGAACTGGGGCCGGCCGGGAATCACATCCTCAGGCTGCCGCACGTAAGGGACGATCGGTTCAAGCGGCAGGCGCACGCAGCCAGTCATCCCGGCCAGCGCCATCGACGCTCCCATCACCTTCAAGAAGCCGCGGCGCGAAACGGAATCGACCCACTCAGAAGCACCCTTGGGAAATTCGCGATGCAGCGCCTCCTGGAACGCAGGGCTGCCGGCAAGTTCCTCAAGGCTGCGCCAGTATTCCGGACCAGTCTTTTCAGCAGCATCGTGCGCAACGGCCGCGTCAATGCGCTCGCGGACGGAGTCCAGATCCAGCTTGCCCTTCTTCGAGGGGCAAACATCCTCGCGCTTCGCGCGGTCGTCTTGCTCTTCCATCTTCATTGGCTCCACATCACACACTCTGTCATCCTGAGCGGAGCGAGAGTTCGCAAAGCGAAGTCTCGCGCAGTCGAAGGACCCCTGTAATGCGGGGAGCCCGGCGGACGCTGCGAGGCATTCTCACGATGCCGATCGAAGCAAATTCTCCGCTCAGGATGGCAAGTGCCCATAATTCTCACCGATGACACGTGCTGCAACTCGTAATGTCCTTTACGCTGCGCACGCTGTACTTCTTCACCAGCGCTGCTCCTAAATCGATTTGATCTGTATAACTCTGCCCATCGACCACCACGGGATTCGACCCGGTGGGCTGCTGATAACGCATGTTGAACACCTGGTCGCGCGGCCGCAGATTCTTTTCCGGCGCGCGATGGCAACTCAAACACCACTCCATCTGCAACGATTCCTGCTGATACATGAGCGGCATCTGATCGACTGGACCATGGCACGTATTGCATCCCACACCTTTATTGATATGAATGCTGTGATTGAAATAGACGAAGTCGGGAAGCTGGTTCACCCGCGTCCACTGCAGCGACTGACCGGTCTTGAAGCTGGCGCGGACGGGCTCGAGCAACTCGGCGTTGGTCCAGATTTGCGAATGGCAGTTCATGCAAGTTTTGGTGGGAGGAATGCCCGCGAAACTTGAGGTCTCGACCGACGTGTGACAGTAGCGGCAGTCAATACCAAGTCCGGAGACGTGATGCTGATGGCTGAAGGGCACCGGCTGCGGCTTGCGCACTCCTGCGTAAGTAACATAAGGCGAGCGCTGCACCTCCAACGCAGCCCAACTGAGCACGGCAATCACGAAGACCGCGCCAAAAATTGTGGCCCGGGAGAGGGTGTTCGTGCTGCGATGAAAAATCTGCGGCATGCTTACTTGCCAGCTTCAAAAAGTGAAAAAGAGACCCAAGAGATTCCCGTTTGACGGAAGCAATGTTATGACGCAAACAAAACACCGACTGATTTTTTTCGCGCCAGCTATGAGAACTGGAGATTATAAATATTTCGCGCGCCATTGTCGCGCACTTTCCCGCGAGAGCGGAAAAATATTCCATCGGCTGAACGCTGTTGAAAAATCGTGTGATCTTTTTTCCCAGCCGGACATCTAAGGTCTCTACCGCAGATTCATTACCAACAGTTTTGGTTCGGTCATTTCCTCAATCGCGTAGCGCAGTCCTTCACGGCCGAGGCCGGAGTCCTTCACGCCGCCGTAAGGCATCTGGTCGATGCGGAACGAAGGAATGTCGCCTGCAATCAGAGCGCCGACTTCCAATTCGTCGTACGCCTGGAAAAGCAGCTTCACATCGCGAGTAAACAAGCCGGCTTGCAGTCCGTAGTTTGAATTATTGATTCGGCGCAGCGCTTCATCAAAATTCTGGTAGGGCTCGACCGTCACGACGGGACCGAAGATTTCCTGGCAATTCACTTTCATTTCAGGCTTGGTGCCGGTCAGCACCGTCGGATCGACAACGGACCCCTGGCGGCCTCCGCCGCAAAGCAAGCGCGCCCCGGAGCGAACCGCTTCTTCCACCCAATTGACGACGCGGATGGCATCGTTCTCGCGGATCAGCGGACCGATGTCGGTCGATTCCTCCGCGGGATCGCCGGTCTTCAACTTCTTCACGCCGTCGACAAGAAGATCGGTGAACTTGCCATAAACTGACTGCTCGACCAGAATGCGCTGCACGGAAATACAGGTCTGGCCTGCGTAACCGAAGCCTCCGGCGATGCAGCGCTCCGCGGCATATTCGAGATCGGCGTCGCTGTGTACGATCGCACCAGCGTTGCCGCCCAGTTCGAGCGCGACTTTCTTTTTGCCGGCGCGGCGTTTGATGTCCCAACCAACGGGCACGCTGCCGGTAAAGCTGATCAGCTTGATGCGTTCGTCGGTGACCAGGAGGCTGGCGTCGTCGTTCGAGAGTGGCAGCACGTTCAGTCCGCCATCGGGCCAGCCCGCCTGCTGCACGCATTCCGCCAGAAGCAGCGAGCAGAGCGGCGTTTGCGGCGCAGGCTTCAACACCATGGAGCATCCTGCTGCGATGGCGGGAGCCACTTTATGCGCGACCAGATTCAGAGGAAAATTAAAAGGCGTGATCCCGGCGATCGGGCCAAGCGGAAAGCGCTTCACAATGCCCCAGCGTCCGGCGGTAAATTCCTGCCAGTCGAGCGGAAGATACTCACCGTAGATGCGCGTGGCCTCTTCCGCGGCAACGTTGAAGATGAAGACAGCGCGGTCGACTTCGATGCGCGCCAGTTTGATGGGCTTGCCAGCTTCTTGCGACAGAGTGCGAGAGAATTCGTCGCGGCGTTCGGCGATTGATTGCGCCACCCGGCGCAAAACGCGCTGGCGTTCGAAAGCAGGCAGGCGGCGAGTGGTGCCGAAAGCCTTGACAGCCGCGGCGATCGCAGCTTCGGCATGCTCGCGCCGGGCCTGGATCACTCGCCCAATTATGCTGCCATCGAAAGGGGAGCGGACCTCGACGATGTCGCCATCTTCCATCCAGCGGCCGTCGACAAAAAAACCGTGGGTTGCGACTGGGGCGATCGTCATTTCCGCCATTCTTGCCTCCCGTATGCAGACAGCGATTTTGATTATAGGCCTTGGTGGTTGGTTGCTTTTTTGCTTGCGAGACGAACCTCAAACACAGGGGGCACGGGATCGCACTGGGAAAGGCCGAGCGTTCAACTACAATGGGCGTTTCTATCGAATGCCCGCTTTGGAAAGTATCGTTGAATTGGGTCCGCGCCTGCGGCGGAAGGAAGTTTCTCCCGTTGAACTGACTCGCGCTTGCCTGGATCGGATCGCAAAGCTTAATCCGGCGCTGAATGCCTTTATCACAGTGACGGCCGAGTCGGCGCTGGCCGAGGCGCGCGCGGCCGAAATCGAAATCACGCGCGGGGAGTGGCGAGGGCCGTTGCACGGGATTCCCGTGGCATTGAAGGATCTTATCGATACGGCCGCTACGCGGACAACGGCTGCCAGCGGCCTTTACCAGAATCGTGTGCCCGCGGAAGATGCTCAGGTGGTGCAGCGGCTGCGGCAGGCGGGCGCGGTGATTCTGGGTAAGAACAATCTGCATGAGTTTGCCTATGGCGGCAGTTCGCTGGTCAGTTTTTTCGGCGACGTTCGCAATCCATGGAGCGCGGAGCATGTTGCTGGTGGATCGTCTGGAGGATCGGCGGCTGCCGTGGCCGCCGGACTTTGTTATGCGGCAATTGGGACTGACACGGCTGGATCGATCCGCGAACCGGCAGCTCTGTGCGGATGCGTGGGCATCAAGCCGACTTATGGACGCGTTTCGGCGCGCGGCGTGATTCCGCTTTCTTGGTCGCTCGATCATGTTGGGCCGCTGGCTGCGACTGTTGGCGACACGGCTGCTGTGCTTCAGGTTATCGCGGGATACGATCCGCTCGATGTTGGCAGCGTCGATATTCCAGTGTCCGATTACGTTTCTGGTTTGGGCGAGGCGACAAAGGGTCTGCGCGTTGGAGTTCCGCGGGCTTATTTTTTTGACGATCTTGACGATGAAGTTCGGGCGGCGGTGGAGCAGGCGCTTGGGGTGATTGGGACGTTGGTGGCGAATGTTGGGGACGCGCGGATCGAGGTATCCTCGGACCGAACGGTGCAAGCTGCCGAGTCTTTTGCGTATCACGCCGATCATGTTGCGCAGACGCCTGAGTTGTATCAGGCGGAAACATTGCGGCGCATACGGTCGGGCGAGAACATCTCGGCGGGAGAGTATATTCAGCGGCGCCGTGAATTGGATGGGGAACGGCGCGGGGCTCGTGACTTTTTTGCGGACGTGGATTTGCTCGTCACGCCCACCATGCCTATTCCGGCGCCGGCGATTGCCGATCTAAAAAAAGATCCCGAAGCGTTGCGTCCGGCGGAGCTTAAGTTGCTGCGTAACACACGGCCGTTCAATGTTTGGGGACTGCCGGCTGTGTCCGTGCCGTGCGGTTTTACGGAGCGTGGCCTGCCCATTGGTTTGCAGATCGCTGGGCCGCACTGGCGGGAGGATCTGGTGTTGCGGCTGGCTCGAGCTTACGAGTCGGCGACCGCCTGGCATAAACGGCGTCCGGTCTGAGGATCGGCTGTCGGCGCATTCACTCGAGTGTGGATTTTCTGAGTGAAATAAATTTTCGACGCGGCTCGCGATTTGTGGGTGGATCGGCTTCCCGGGCAGATCTCCAGATTATTTTTTTTCGTTCGATATCTCTGAAAGTCTTGCCCAGCGCGGCTTTTGCAAAACCGTATCGCGCAAAATCTGGTTTTCAAAGAACTTAGATATCAAAATCCTGAGAACAAAGGGGTTAGAGTCGGGCACTCTGGGTGCTCTCAACTGTCACTGCCTCGACTATGATCGCGCGATTTGAATTGCGGGACAAGGTTGGATGTCACAGGGTGGTTGTGGAAAAGATCGTAGGGGTCTGCCGATGTGGTGAGAAGTGCGTCGAGCTTCGCTCGGCGGACAGCCCCTTCGGCTTCGCTCAGGGCAGGCTCGGGATAGCTCATCCCAGATGGGCATTTTCGGAGCATCGATGCAAACGCCTCGCGGGGCTGGCGGTGGTGCTTGCCGGTAGGGGTCCTTCGACTCCGAATTTGCTTCGCTTCGCGAAGCAAATTCTCCGCTCAGGATGACACATTCGAGTGCTGTAGGCTTCAGATTTCAGTCTACGGTTCTTACATCGTCTGGCAAGATTAGGACGAAGGCGCAGCTTCCTGTTGCTGTGGAGCAGGAGAGGATTCCGCGGCGGAGGATTTTTACTGGGGTGTCGTCGGGGAAACTGAGGCGGTATTCAGCGGTGCGGAGGGCGTCGGTGAAGACTTTTAGTTTTTCGTCACCACTGGCGAACTTTACGGCCTCGACGGTGGCATCGGCGCCTTTGCCGCGACTCAGGAGCACGAAGAATTCGGCGCTGCCGGTTCCTTTTGCTACCTTGCCCAGGTCGATGGTGCGCACCTGCTGCAGTTCGTCTTTATGCTTCGCTACCGTGGCGTCTGCTTTGGCGCTGCCGCCGGCGAGCGCGGCCAAGCGGTCGCGGGTCTCGGGGATGGGGCGCAGCCCGTTCAGGGAGAGCGCGTAGGTGCGCAGGGCTTGATCTTTCTTTCCCTGCTTTTCATAAATCTGTCCTAAATGGTCGCCTACCTCGCCGTGCTGACCGAGTTGCCAGGCCGCGCCTACATATTTTTCGGCTTTATCGAGATTGCCTTCCCCGAGATAGACCCAGCCCAGTGTGTCCCAGTAAGCGATCAGCGATGGGACCAGAGGCAGGTCTTGCGCCGTGAGCCGGTCTAGCGAAACGTTACGCAACGCCGCAGTGGTGGCTGAGACCGCCGACTCGGCGTATTGCTGGGCGCGGTCGAGGTGAGAGTTTCTCAGCGAAAGCTGGTAGGCGATGTTGTTCCAGACCAGTGGGGTGGCTGAGAGTTCGACCGCGTGGTCGAAAATGGCGAGAGCTTTGTCGTCCTGGCCGAGGTTCAGGTAGGCATCGCCCAGGCTCACTTGAAGTTCGGGATTGTCGGGCGTGAGCGACGCGGCTTTCTCTAATTCCGGCGCAGCCAAGTCGTACTTGTGCCACTCGGAATACATGCTGCCCAGTCCCGCGTGGGCGAACTTGTCGAGGGGATTGATTTCGATCTGCTTGTTGAAAGCGGTAACGGCGTTGTCGTACCTGCGCTCCTGCCAGTAAGCGCGCCCCAGAGCGTTGTAGGCGAACTCATCGTACGGATTGATTTCGATCTGCTTGTTGAGGGCTGCGATGGCGTCATCATTCTGGCGCATCCCCATGTAGGCCACGGCCAGCGCGTACCAGGCGTATTTGTTCTTGGGGTCGACTTCGGTGGCGCGCTTGAGAAGTTGAATGGCCAGCGGAAAATTGTTGCTGGTAAAGGCGGCTCGGCCGCTTTCGACCAGATCATCCGCTTTCATGTCGGGCGGAGGCGTGAGCGTGCCGGCTACCGTGTTCTCGACGGAAAGAAACTGTCCCAGGTCGGAGTTGACTGTGCGCCGGAAGGCCTGGTAATCGGGGGCGCGCGGGACGGGCAGTTCGTCCTGACGTACGGTGAGCGTTCTGGCGGCGGTGAAAGTGGTTGCTTCGAGGTGATATGTGGCCTGGTACTCGGCGTAGTCGCGCTTCACGGAAAGAGCGAGCGGGGCGTGCGCGGTGTAGGTGGCAGGGAGTTCAAGTTTGATTTTGTAGACGTACTCCGCTTTGGGGCCGAGCTTGAGCGACTCAGCGTCGGCGCCTTCGTCATCACTGTCGTTGTTATTGCCGAGGTCGGGCAGATTGAACTGGCAGAGGGGCAGGATCAGGTCGGATTTTTTCTTGGACCAGTCAAGGAAATTCGGCCGGGCTACGTCGTAGGACAAAGTGAAAGGCTCGCGAGTTGCGGCGGGATCGCTGATCTTCAGATTCGTGACATCGCCGCCCATTCCGGCATTGACGTTTTCCACGACGCGTTGCCATTGTGCCTCGGGGACGCGGCGGAAAACCGAACGGAGCAGCAGTTCTTCATCGCCGCGGAAGGTGTAGTGAACATGGGCTTCGAGTTTGCCGATCTCGTTTATTTTTCCATCGATCTCGGAGATCTCGCTGTCGGGCATGGGCGTGTCGGCCGGCGTTTTCTCGAGATGTGGCGTGGAGCCATCGGCGGGAATGACGAGAGCGAGCTTGTTGCGCAGACTAAAGGCGAGGAGGCGGAAGGGAGCGACTTCGCTGGTGGTGTCCATCCAGACCTCGTCCTGGCCCATGGGAAGCATGGTGATGACGTGATCGAACTGCGCGGGCGAGGGCACATCGGGATCGAGCTTGCGGCTGGAATTGATCAGCACAGAAGACGCGTGCAGATTCTCGGCTTCGAGCAGGGAAGCGAGCAGGGTGTGTTTGTCCTTGCAATCACCGTACTGGTCGTGGAGGACATCTGCGGCGGCGTGAGGCTGGTAGCGGCCTAAGCCCAGCGACAGGCTGACGTAGCGGAAATTTTTGGCGACGTAGTCGTAGAGGCCCTCGACCTTGTCGAGTTGCGTGTTCAGGCCTTTGGTGAGTTCGTCAGCTTTGGCGCGAACTTCGAGCGAGGGGGCGCGACGGTCTTTTTCCAGGCTGGCATACCAGCGGCCGATCTGTTCCCAACTGACGAAGGTGGTCAGCTGGACGTCGGGGCGATCGTCGTCGGGTCTCTTCTTTTTCTTCTTCTTGTCTTTGTCTTTATCTTTGTCCTTGGAGTCGTCTTCACGCTCCAAGTGAGAGCTGGTCCAGTGGTAAATGCGGCGGCCGTTCTCTTCGGTGACCTTGGGATCCATGCCGGGTTTGCTCTTTAACTTGAGCGGGCGGTCGGCGGGGACATTGACGTCGAGCTCTTCATTGAGCATGATGCTGGTTTTGTCGAAATCGTAGTCGGCCCAGAACTGGCCGGCGGCGAGGGGCGTGTGAATTACCGTGACCATGTCGTACTCGAGCACTTCGCCGGGACGCAGGCCGGGCACGGTGATGTGCTTCTGGCGGTAGTCGGTGTAGACGGGAGCTTCGTGCTCGACGGGCGCGCTGAGATCCTGCACGGCATCGTCGCCCGCCTTCACTACAGTGCCGTCGGCTTTGATCACGCGGACGTAGGCGATCTCGACGCGTTCGTTGGCGGAGTTGTAGCCTACCTGAATCTCTCCCCACTGCTGGACTCCGGCCTCGCTCTGCACGCGGATGCGGGCAATGGTTTCCCGGCGGCCGGTGCCATCACTTTCGAAGCGATAGCGCGAGCGGTACTGCTCGACGACGAAGGCCTCCTGGGAATAGTCGTGCTTGGGGGATTCTGTGGTCGCTTTCGCGGAAGCGACCGGGGCGGCGGGAGATTGGGCTGATTGGGCTGGGGCTGAGGGTACAGCCACGGTGCTGGCAACTAGAAGCGAGAGAAAGATACTGCGCATAAGGTAATAGTAAAGCCTGCGGCGTTGGTAGCCCAAGACAGAAGTGGGAGAGCTTGGAATCAGCGCTTGAATAGGGCTTGGTGTATTGACGGAACAGGAGCACTTTGGTCACCGACGTATGCAATTACTTGCGCGGGGATCTGTGATCGGGTTCAGATTTCCTTCCTCGGCGGGTGCAAAACCGTAGTAAAATCCCGCTCAGATGGTTTTGCCTGGCCACGAAGCCGGGCAGCGTGACGCATAATGTGCTTGCGCCACGATCTTTCCGCGGAGGGTTTTCGGGCATGGAAGATCGGGCTTCTGATATCTCATCTTCAGTTTCTCAGCAATCGATTTCGCAGGTGGCCGCCGGCAGCAAACATCGAGAAGGGCGCGGCGCCTGGGTACTGACCGCCTATGGTATTTCCGGGCTGGCTCTTTTCGGGCTTCTCGCTTATTTCTTTTCGAACTTTATTGCTCGCTAGTTAAGAATCGGCGTTGCCGAAGAAGGCATCGAGCTGCACTCGACGGGACAGCCGTGGGCGGCTGTCCCCACACGTGTTACAATGAGCGGCCTTAGGAACTGCTGCTTCGCCAGAAACCCGGCGGTCTTCCCACACTGAAGCACTGAGAAAAGGACACCGCGATAAGCCGTGGCCAAGAACTCCATACCCGCCGCTGGACCCATCACCTACGCCGACGCTGGGGTGAATATCGATCGCGCCAACCGGACCAAGCAGCGCATCAAGTATCTGGCGCATAAAACTTTTACTCGCGGCGTGCTCAGTGAAATTGGCGGCTTCGGCGGCCTCTTCGCGGTGGATAAGACCAAGTATATCGATCCGGTGCTGGTGTCGAGCGTCGACGGCGTCGGGACCAAGCTCAAGATTGCTTTCGAGATGGGGTTGCATTCCACGGTGGGCGCCGATCTGGTGAACCACTGCGTCAACGACATTGCCGTGCAGGGCGCGGCTCCTCTTTTTTTTATGGATTATCTTGCGACCGGAAAACTTGAGCCCACGATCGCGGAGAAAGTGGTAGAGGGGATTGCCGATGCCTGCAAGCACAACGGCTGCGCACTGATTGGCGGGGAAACGGCTGAGATGCCGGGCTTTTATCCCGATGGCGAATATGATCTGGCGGGCTTTATCGTGGGCGTGGTCGAGCGAGACAGGATCATTACGGGCAAGGAAGTGCAGATCGGCGACGTGGTGCTCGGCATGGCTTCCAATGGCCTGCACACCAACGGATATTCGCTGGCGCGCAAGCTGCTGTTTGAAGTGGCAGGCTACTCGCCGGAAGATTATGTCAACGAAATAAAAAACAAAGTCGGCAACGAATTGATGCGCACGCACAAGAGCTATTGGCCGGCGCTGAAGAAGCTGCTGGATGCGCAATGCGTTTCGGCTTTGGCGCACATCACCGGTGGCGGCATTACGGAGAACCTGCCACGCGTGCTGCCTCGCGGGACTGCGGCAGCGATTGATCTTGGGTCGTGGCCAGTGCCGCCGTTGTTTGAGCACCTGCGGACCCTGGGCAATGTGCCGCAAGATGAAATGCTGCGTACTTTCAACATGGGCCTGGGCATGCTGCTGGTGGTTCCTTTGGCGAAATTCAAAAAGGCGCAGACTGTGCTTGAGCGCGTGGGAGAAAAAGCTTATACCGTGGGCAGGATTGTTAAGGGCGAGCGCAAGGTGATTTACAACTAGAGTTCAGTTCACCACAGAGACACCCTTCGACTACGATCAGGGCAGGCTGAGGCACAGAGAAAACCTTTTATAAGCTGCCGTGCCAGCCCCGCGGTCCGATCTTAAGCTTGTCGGTCTAGAATTCCCCCTCCCTTTGTGTCTCTGTAGTGAATTATCATTCGAACTCCAATGCATTCAATCGGTATTCTTCTTTCTGGGCGCGGGTCGAACGCTGTGGCCATCGCCGACAGCATTGACGCGGGCCGCATCGCGGACGCTCGCATTGCGGTTGTTATTTCTAACCGCGCGGACGCGCCGGGTGTTGCTATTGCACGGCAGCGCGGGCTGAATGCGGTGGTGATTCGGTCGAAGGGCAGGACACGGGAAGAGCATGACCGCGAAGTTGTGGGCACGCTCAGGCAGCATAAGGTGGACCTCATCTGCCTCGCCGGGTACATGCGGCTGCTTTCGCCCTGGTTCGTGCAGCAGTTTCCGCGGCGCATTCTGAATATCCATCCTTCCTTGCTGCCGGCTTTCCCTGGATTGGAAGCGCAGGAGCAGGCTTTCGCCTACGGGGTGAAGGTTTCCGGGTGCACTGTGCATTTTGTGGATGAAGAACTGGATCATGGCGCGATCATCGTGCAGAAGACTGTTCCGGTGCTCGACGGCGATAGCGAACACTTGCTCACGGCGCGGATCCTGGAGCAGGAGCACGTTGCTTATACAGAGGCAATCAACATCGTGCTCAGGGGAAACTTTGAGATCGTTGGCCGAAGACTGAAGGTGGAGAAATCGGGAAGTTAGCCGATTACCGGCAGCGCCTCGCTGCGCTTGGCGGGACAGCCGAAGGCGGCTGTCCCCACACAAATCTTGGTTAGTCCTATGTCCGCTGTTTCGCCATTCTCACAATCTCGAGCGTTTCTCCGTTTGACAGCGGGGCCTTCTGGCGCTCGATTTCTGTGTATCCTTTCGCTTTGTAAAAGGCCACGCCGCTGAGGGTTGCTCCCATCTCAAGGCGTGTGAATCCTGCTTCCCCGGCCGCGCTTTCACAGGCTTCGAGGATCATCCCGCCGATGCCTCGGCGCGCCCACCTGGGATGCACGAAGAAGGCACGAATCTTTGCTGCATCTTGGTTAGGATCGAGCAGGGAGTCTTCGCGGGACGCGAACTGGTCGCCTCCGTACAAGGTCTTGCGCTTGCTCCAGCCGCCACAGCCGACGATCTCGGGCTTCTGCGAGTCGGTAACTTCTGCTACGAGATAAGTTCCATCGGCGATGAGCTGGCTGTCGACGCCGTAGACGGACTGCAGTGCGCCTTCGATCTGGGCTGGCGAATAGTCCTTCGATTGCAGGCCTTGGACCGAGGCTTCGATTACTTCCCGCAGGCGTGGAACGTCAGCAGGCGCCGCTCTTCGTATGTGAATGTTCATGCTGAGTCCCAGCGAATTCCTGACATTCTAAACGGACTGATTCGGCCTTTGCGGCTTGGTTCCTTATAATGTCCTTTCCCATGGCAAACTTCGCACCGGTCGACGAACAACTTACGTATCTCAAGAAGGGTTCGGCGGAGATTATCCGCGAGGCCGACCTGCGCGCCAAGCTGGAGAAGTCGCGGGCTGCCGGAAAACCTTTGCGCGTGAAGCTTGGCATGGACCCGACTGCTCCTGACTTGCACCTTGGGCACACCGTGGTTCTGCGCAAGCTTAAACACTTTCAGGATCTCGGGCACACGGCAATCTTTTTGATTGGCGACTTCACGGGGATGATCGGTGACCCTACGGGACGCTCGGCGACGCGGCCTCCGCTGACTCGCGAGCAGATTGAGGAGAACGCGGAGACTTACAAGGAGCAGGTTTTCAAGATTCTCGATCCGCAGAAGACTGTGATCGACTTCAACCGGCGCTGGTTCGCCCAGTTTAGCGCCGACGATTTCATCCGGTTGATGGCGAAGTACACGGTTTCGCAGCTGCTGGAGCGGGAAGACTTTCACAAACGCTTTCGGGAAGAAAAACCCATCGCGCTACACGAACTGCTTTATCCGCTGGTGCAGGGGTATGACTCGGTCGCGCTTGAAGCTGATGTGGAGCTTGGCGGGACCGACCAGAAATTTAATCTGCTGGTGGGGCGCGAGCTGCAGCGGGCTTACGGGCAAGAGTCACAGGTTGTGCTGACCACGCCGATTCTTGAGGGCTGGCGTCCAGGCGTCGAGAAAATGTCGAAATCTCTCGATAACGCAATCGGAATCCATGAGCCGCCTTCGGAGATGTACGGCAAGGTGATGGCCATTTCGGATGAAAGGATGTGGCGCTACTACGAACTTCTGACCGACGTGCAGATCCCGGAAATCGTAAAGATGAGATTCGATGTTAGCAACGGCGCGGTGCATCCCATGCAGCTGAAGAAGGATCTTGCCCGGCGGATTGTCGCGGATTTCCATTCAGCAGATGCGACGGCGAAGGCTGCAGACGATTGGGCGAAGCAGTTTCAGAAAGCAGAGGTGCCCGACGACCTAGAGTTGGTCGAAATCCGGCTGGCGGATGTAATTCCGCAGGGAAGCGGAGGTGGGGCAGTTCGTATTATTGGTGGAATCGAGCAGCCAGCGGAGGTGGAAGTGGTTCAGGTAGACAAACTGATTCGCAAGGCTGGACTTCGGATGGACAAACTGATTCGGTTGGCTGGACTTGCGACCTCGAACACGGAGGCCGCTGCAAAGCAAAAACAGGGCGCCGTCAGCTTGGTGAGCATCGGCGGCGAGAACATCGACACCGGTCGAGAGCTCGTGGAGATGATACCTGTTGATCAAGACGTCGTGCTCCGCGTGGGACGAAGAATGAAGAGAGTTCGCGTCATATCCGGCGGCGGAAGCTGGCAATGACCATGTGGGGGACAGCCGTCCTCGGCTGTCTGGGCGAGTGAAGCTCGCCCCGGGTTTCCTCTCCCGCTTTCCCAATCTGGCGTTCGTCCAGAATTTAGGTGGCTCCCAAACCCCTCGCCCTCACAACATCCGCTAGACTTCAAGCGGAGCGGAGCTTCGCTCCGCGGACAGCCGAGGACGGCTGTCCCCACATACAACCTTGTGCCTCAGGCTTTTTATCGTCGACAGCTTCCGCATCTTCAATGTGATTACAAACAGCATTTCGTCACGTTCTGCACTGATCGGCGCTGGGTGCTTCCTGAGCGTGTGCGTTCTATCGTGCTGGAGTGCTGTCTGCATCATAACGGGGAGAGATTCGACCTGCGGGTCGCGGTCGTGATGCCCGATCATGTTCATATGATCTTCACGCCGCTGGTCAACCAGCGGGCCATGGAGATTTATTCGCTCGCCCAGATCATGGATTCGGTCAAGGGGTTTTCGGCCCATAGAGTTAACGAAAAGCTGCGGCGTAAGGGCCGGGTTTGGCAGCCAGAGTCGTTCGATCACGTGGTCCGTTCCTCGGAGGGTCTTGATGCGAAGGTTGCGTATCTCTTAGAGAACCCTGTTCGAGCTGGGCTGGTCGAGGAATGGGTACACTATCCGTGGCTGTGGAAGAAGCCGTTTGTGAATCCCTTTGCTTCCGCGCTGCAGCCGTGATAGCGCGAGCTGGGCTTTGCCCAGCGGACAGCCGAAGACGGCTGTCCCCACATGTGTCAATTCTGCTAGTCTCGACCGCGCCATGCGCGCGGCTGCCATTCTCGGGATGGGGTGTTCTTCATCGAGCCTCGAGCCCTTTCAGACCGACCCAATAATTGACTGGCGCATTGGGATGCCTGGTGCCGCCGATCAGGCGGATGTCATCCTGCTGTTTGGTGGCGATGGCACCATCCATCGTCACCTTAGTCAGTTGGTAAAGCTTGGCTTGCCGGTGCTGGTTGTCCCTGCTGGCAGCGGGAATGACTTTGCTCGCGCCCTGGGACTGCGTCGGGTGCGCGATTCGCTTGCGGCTTGGCGGCGCTTCTGCAACCGGGAAGACAACGTTCGCACGATCGATCTGGGAATTATCTTGCCCCTCGGCGCTGACGCGCGCGGGGCGGCCGCGTCACACTATTTCTGCAGCGTGGCTGGTCTGGGTCTTGATGGCGAAGTGGCACGGCGGGCCAACGAATTGCCGCGCTGGGTGCGCGGGCACGGCGGTTACGCGTTGACCCTGGTTCCAACTATTTTTCGATTCGCCGCGTTCCCTATGAAGATTTCGACTTCGGATGAAGACGCGGGCTGGAGGACTCGCAGCGATCGGCCTACGATTCTTGCAGCGTTTGCCAACACTTCGACTTACGGCGGCGGAATGAGGATCGCTCCGCGGGCGCGAATGGATGATGGGCAACTTGATGTTTGCGTGATAGGCGGTGTCGATCCCTTCAAGCTTGCGTGCCTGTTCCCTACGGTTTACTTTGGCCGGCATCTTGGCATCCGTGAAGTGGAGTATTTCCAGGCGGCGCGGGTACGTGTTGAAACTGAGGCGCCGTTCGAGGTCTATGCCGATGGCGAATACGTTTGCCAGACGCCGGTCGAGGTAAGCGTTGAGCCGGCTGCGCTGCGCGTAATTGTTGGTTCGAAGAATTGAGAGCTTGACGGACGCATCAGTTCGTCGCATGGTTTCAACCTATGAACAGATTTCCGCGATTGCTGCTTGTGCTGGCGATGACTCTGGCGCCGCTTCACGCGCAGACGCGCTGGAAACTGGTTTGGAGTGACGAGTTCAACGGAGCGGCTGGAGCCGCGCCCGATTCCAGTAAGTGGGTCTATGACCTGGGCGCGAGCGGGTGGGGAAACCAGGAACTTGAGACTTATACCGACAGCCGCGAAAATTCTTTTCTCGACGGCAAGGGGCATCTGGTGATTCGAGCTCTGCGCATTTCTGATGGCAAGTACACGTCGGCTAGGCTCAAGACTGAGGGCAAGTTTTCTACTCAGTATGGAAGGATTGAAGCCCGCGTCAAACTTCCGCGCGGGCAAGGAATCTGGCCGGCGTTTTGGATGCTGGGCGCGGACGTTGGCTCCGTAGGCTGGCCGGCCTGCGGGGAGATCGACATCATGGAGAATATTGGGCGCGAGCCACGGGTCAATCATGGTTCGCTCCATGGGCCGGGTTACCCTCGAGACGGTGCCACAGCGCTCTATGAATTGCCCAATCGACATCCTTTGTACAAGGCCTTTCACCGGTTCGCAATCGAATGGTCCCCGGAGAAGATAGAGTTCTTTGTCGACGGAGTTTCCTATGAAACCGTGACCGCTGGGTCTCTTCCTGCGGGCGCGAGTTGGGTTTTCAAGCGGCCTTTTTTCTTTCTGTTGAATGTTGCCGTGGGCGGAGATTGGCCCGGGAATCCCGATGGTACTACTGTATTTCCGCAAGAGATGGCGGTGGACTACGTGCGAGTGTGGAAGGCTGAGGGATCGGAATAGCGGCAGTGGTGCAGTTTGATAAGGAAGCGAGCCAAACGCGCGATTATTGTGTCGCAAAGAACGCGACACATCGCGCGGCTCGCCCGGATCCTTCACTGCGCAAAGGACGCTTGTTCAGGATGACAATCGAACTGCACCACTGCCGGAATAGCTCTTTCACCCGTCCAGTCTTGGCCGGTGCTAAACTTTCCCTATGCCCGAACAACGTTCCCGCACTCTGCTCTGGATTCTGATTGGAGGAGGAGCATTCTTCCTCTTTGTGCTGGCTGTGTTTTCGCTGGTTTACCTGACGCTACATGCGGGGACCACGGATGCCGGATTCAGCGGCTTTGGCGACCGCATCGGGGTGGTGGACCTAGAGGGTGTGATTTTGTCGCCGCAGCCGGTGGTCGGGCAGCTCAAGAAGTTTGGCGATGACTCTTCCATCAAGGCAATCATCCTGCACGTGAACTCGCCGGGCGGAGGCGTGGCGGCTTCGGAAGAGATTTATCGTGAAGTGAAACGTATTCGCGAGGAAAAAAAGAAGCGTGTGGTGGTTTCTATCGAGAGCGTGGGCGCGAGCGGCGCGTATTACGTTGCGTCAGCCTCGAACAAGATTTATGCCGACCAGGGGAGCATTGTGGGCTCGATCGGCGTGATTGCGGAGTGGGTGAATTATGGCGACCTGCTGAAGTGGGCCAAGCTGAAGAGCGTCGTGATCAAGACTGGCGAATTCAAGGACACGGGCGATCCTGCCCGCGATCTCACTCCGGCCGAGCAGGCTTACATGCAGTCGCTGATCGACAATATGTTTGGGCAGTTTATTCAGGCGGTGGCGGACGGGCGCGGGATGAAGTTCGACGATGTCAAAGCCATTGCCACCGGAAAAGTTTGGACCGGCAAGGAAGCGCTCGCCATGAAACTGATTGACGACACCGGCGACTTTGAAGCGGCGGTGAAGGATACGGCGAAATCCGTGGGCATCTCGGGGGAACCGACACTGGTGCGGCCGGACAAAGATCGCAAGACAATGCTCGATTTACTGACGGGCGACATTTCACAATGGATCCCTAGCCGGGAAAAGATGCTGGAGGAGCAGGTGGGATTTTTCTATCTGTGGAAGTAAAGGCGCGATTTAGGATTTAACCTGTTAAGCGTACGTCGGTTGTAACCTTGGTTGCGATCGGTCTTGGCAAGAGGCAGATGGTTGACCGCCCCAATCCTGGGTCGTCCGGCGCCAGCAAAACTCGACCGGGTTCGTTGAACGGAATCCGGGCCGGTTTGATGCTGGCATTTGTCATGGCTTGCGTTCTCTGGATTCTTTCCGCCTCCTCGAAGAACCTGCAGCCTAATGGTACGGGGGCGACGTCACAGCCCGGATGGATCTCCGCACTTTTCGTCGGCTGGTTACTGGCGCCCTTCTTGACCTGCTTATTTCTTCTTTTTTCTCAAGGCGATAAATCGATTGCCCGCGGAGCCGGCCTAGCTTGTGGCTTGTTTGGTGCGTTTCTGTTTGCCTCCCCCTATGCTCTAGTGGCGATTTTCTTGGCATTGGGATTCGGAGGCCAAGCCATCAATGGGGGGCGGCTGGATTGGGTTTGCTCCTAATGATGGCAATCAATGTCTGGATTGTGTGGTGGGGTTGGAAGATCGGAAAGATTCATCGGAAAGCGTTCGGGACTGCGATGGGTCTGACCTTGGTTTATCTTTTTGTCGGCTTTCAATTCTT
>Ga0210383_10000972_pt1 | contig 26416 bp, 19 predicted proteins | sample IncBWC14OmetaG_FD_160072 | JGI IMG/M metagenome (GOLD analysis project Ga0210383, IMG submission 160072) | Forest soil microbial communities from Barre Woods Harvard Forest LTER site, Petersham, Massachusetts, United States - Inc-BW-C-14-O ... | reverse complement strand
TACTGAGGAGTAAGAGCCGAGCCGGCTTCGTGAGTGAGCATGGTTGCGGCACCGGTCCGGCCTTCGCCCTCCATGAGCTTGGCAATTCCGAAGTCCAACAGTTTGACTTCGCCGCCGGTGGTGACTAGCACGTTCGAAGGTTTGATATCGCGATGGACAATCAGATTTGCATGGGCGTGCGCTACTGCCGCCAACACATCCAGAAACAGGCGAATGCGTGCATCGAGGCCGAGCTTGTGCTGGTCACAATACTGATCGACCGGGTCGCCCTGAACATATTCCAATACCAAATATGCCTGCCCCGATTGAGAGACACCGGCATCCACCAGCTCCGCGATGTGCTCATGCGCCAATCGCCCTAGAATGCTGCCCTCTCGTTTAAAGCGTTCTTCTCCACCTTTCCCGGCCAGGGCTAAGTTGACAAACTTCACCGCCACCTGCCGCTCGAACCTGCCATCACTGCGACGGGCGAGCCAGACGCTTCCCATTCCACCCTGGCCGATTTGCGATATAAGCGTGTAGGGTCCAATGGTCTGGCCCGCAAGGCCCGGCGCACTAGACCACCCGGGCGAGCCTTTCTCGAGAAAACCTTCCTGTGCGAGCATGCGGTGTTCGTCCAGCAATGCTGCCAACTCTGCGGCTATTTCAGGATTCTGCTGTCCAAGCGACGACAGCCACTCGGCTTGCGCATCGTCAGTCATGGCGAGCGCCTGGTCCAGGTATGGACTTACAATCTGCCAGCGTTCAGGACTGAGGGTGCGCATCGCGATTCCTCAGACCTCCAAATCCGCTCGAATTTTTTGGTGAAGATAAATGCGGGCTTTTTCCCAGTTGCGCTGCACGGTTCGTTCGGAAACGTCCTGCATGGCGCCGATTTCCGCGAAAGAGAAGCCGCAGAAAAACTTCAAGTCGACGATCGCGGCGAGCGCGGGCTCCACTTTGCCCAGCTCGTCCAAGGTTTCGCTGATTCGGACCAGTTCCTGGTGGTCCACCGCATTCTCCGCATCGGTGTCGAGCGTAGTAATCTCAAACAGGCCACCGCGCTTCTGAGCGTGCCGTTCTCGGGCATGATCGATGATCAGTCCCCGCATCACTCGAGCCGCATATCCCATAAATCGTGGCTGGTCGGGAAATGATGGGCCGTCGCGCGCAGCCATGTCCAGATAGGCCTCATGCAGGAGAGTCGTCGCACTGATACTTACCTCTGAGCCATGCCGGGCGAGTTGACGCTTGGCCAGCCGATGTAACTCGGCGTAGAGGGCAACAAATAATGCTTCCGCAGCCTGACCGTCTCCTTGTTCGGCTGCGACGATAAGCGAAGAGATTGCTGAACTCACGTCCCCCCCGAGCTGCGGGCCACCGCGTGACAGCGCTCAAGTTGCGATAGCTTCTCGCAGATCAATAGGATAGTCAAGCCGCTCGTCAGGCAGGTCGGAAGAACAGATCTGGCGATTCCGTACGAACAAAGAAAAGGGAAGAGCGAATTTCTGGATGCGAAGTCTTTCGCCGCCAACCTCAACGGCTTTTTAAGAAGCACGAAGTCCGGGTAAACCACCTGGGATGCAGATGCGAAGAGCTTTGCGAGCTCACACGGCCATCGGTTTGCCATCCAATGGACCAATGGAATCCAGCAATTAGACGCGAAGTGACTTCACAACCTGGTGGCCCGGCGAGCTATCAAGAGATTGCCGGCCGCGTCACATCGACGAAGGAACAGAAAGCATGGCTTTTCCCATCCTGCCTCTTCAGCAGGCACAGCTCCCGGGATTCAGATTTATGGCAGATTCGCCTGTGCGGGGATCTCTCGCGCATACAATGAACGCCATGAAAGACCTGAACAATCGAGTTGCTCTCGTGACTGGCGGGAGTCGCGGAATCGGCGCCGCAGTCGCCATTGCTTTGGCTAAAGCTGGTGCTGATGTCGCTGTGAACTACCGCGAACGAGCTGATGCTGCCAAAGCCGTTTGTGGAGAAATCACGAGGACCGGGCGGAAGGCAGTCCCAGTTCAAGCCGATGTGTCAGTCGCAGCCGATGTGAGGCGTATGGTCGCAGAAATTGAAACGCACCTGGGTCGCATCGACATCCTCGTCAATAACGCGGGTATCGCTCATCCGCGTGAGTTGGAGGAGATTACAGAAACGGAATGGGAGCAAGTGCTCACGGTCAATCTGAAGTCGGTGTTCTTGGTAACGCAGGCTGTGGTTAGCGGTATGCGACAAAGAAAGTGGGGACGCATCATTAACCTATCTTCAGTCGCTGCACAGACAGGTGGGGCAGTCGGGCCGCACTACGCCGCGTCCAAGGCGGGGATCATAGGGCTGACCCACTCCTGCGCTTCATCGCTCATTCGAGACGGAATCACCGTGAACGCCATTGCTCCCGCGCTGATTGAAACCGATATGGTGACCAGCAACCCCAACGCGAACCCGAATCTTATTCCGATGGGCCATTTTGGCTCGGTCGACGACATCGCATCCGTCGCTGTCATGCTGGCGACGAATGACTACATGTCCGGGCAGACGATTTCAGTCAACGGCGGCTGGTATATGAGCTAGTCCTATTTGAAACACTGGCGAAGACGAATCGTGTCCGAGTCCTATCTGGGCGCACGCCCGGCCGACAGCGGCTGTGCGGGCACGCTTGTGATGGTTGAGCCCAGGCTGGCGCGACCCCTCTGGCCTGCGGGGAACGGAACGATTTGCGCTCCTGGTGAACGGCCCGCGAAGGGTCTGCGCCAACTGGGCTTCTAGGAACGTGCGCGGACTACGGGTTGCGCAAGAAGCCGTGAAAGACACCGTGCGCGTCGATGTCGTATCCGGTGATCGCGCCTTCCAGATTATTCAGCAGCGGAAAGGTGCCTTGGCCTGCGCTTGTGCCTGCGCCGGGAGCGTCGAAGGTGGTGATGTCCCCGCGCAGATCACGCACGAAGCCGTGGTCCACTCCGCTCGCGTCAATAAAACTTCCTGTGATCGCCCCCTCCAGGTTCAGGCCCTGCGGGAGAGTGCCTTGGCCAGCGCCTGTACCCGCGCCGGGGACGTCGAAAGTGGTGATGGTGCCGTCCGGGGCGCGAACGTAGCCGTGCAAGGCATTGTTCGAGTCAACGTAGGGTCCGGGAATTGTTCCTTCAAGGTTGACGCCGTCCGTGTCGGTGCCTTGGCCCGGGCCTGTGCCTGCGCCTGGGGCGTCGATATCAGTGATGGTACCGTCCGGGGCGCGAACATAGCCGTGGAGCGAATTGTTCGAGTCAATGTACGCTCCCGTCAGCACGCCCTCCGGGTTGAGGCCAATCCCCGATGCCGTACCGGTGCCTTGACCGGCTCCGGTGCCCGCGCCGGGAACATCGAAAGTAGTGAACGATCCGTCCGTCGCACGCAGGTACGCGTGAGCCACACTGTTGCTATCAAAGTCGTATCCCGCAATCGTTCCCTGCAGGTTGATGTTGAGAGCAAGAGTACCCTGGCCAGAGCTGGTGCCCGCGCCCGGAGCATCGAAGGTGGTGAAGCCGCCGAAGTAAGAGCGCACGTAGCCGTGCATGACACCGCTCGCGTCAATGTAATATCCGGTGATCGCGCCCCAGGGGTCGAGGCTGAAGGCGAAGGTCCCTTGGCCAGAGGATATGCCCGCGCCGGGAGCGCTGAAAGTAGTGAAAGCGCCGTTTCTGGCCCGCAGAAAGCCGTGAGCCACACCGCTTGCATCAATGTAGTATCCGTAGGTTGTCCCTGTGAGGTTGACGCCTTCGGCGAGAGTGCCTTGGCCGGGGCCTGTGCCGGCACCTGGGGCATCGAAGGTGGTGATGCCCCGCGCGCTCGCCAGAACACAAGCCAGAAGTACTACGCCTAACACCTTCCACACCTGCTGTCGGTTCATAACATCCTCCTCAGTCGAAATTGAATTGATTGAGTTGAAAAAGCTGGCCATGCTGGAGTTGCTTGAGAAACGGTATGCCCATGCGGTGTCCGGTGGCGCCCAAGTCCCGACTCGCGAACCCATGCCCCATTCGACTTGCTGCCTACGCCGTGAAGTTCGCCTTCGGCTTTGGATTTTCCCAGTGACACCGATATGCATACGTCCTGCCACAGGCAAAACACAGTGCGTGGGTTTTGCAGAGAGTGACAGAACGGAAGGTACGAGGCCTGACTCTACAACGGCGAACAACAGACATACGCGGCGCAATCGTCTCCTAGGGACGAACTGTCGTGCGCGCGTTACAGAATCGTGCGCTCATCTATGAGAAACACAAATTCCGTACCAGAGGTCTACGGAAAACCGTAGGACGTTCGCTTCGGAGTTTGAAGATGAGTATTCAAATGTGCATGACGGCACCGGGTTGCAGGCCGGGACATCTGGGCAGTTCCGACTCGAATCTAATCGCACTTGAAAGTCGGTCCCGTTGCGTTCTGCATTTTCGTATTTAGCAGTGGCCATCTCAAGGAGTAGAATGACGCGCATGCAGTCGCCCCGCCTCCGTGTAATCGCCCGAGCCTACCTGATGTCGATCACCTTTTGGTGCGGCTTTGCGCTGCTGATGGGCTTGCAATACAAACCTCTCAGTCGACAAAATCTTTGGGGCTCGTTGATCAGTCTGCTGGTTGGGACGGCGCTGCGAGGTCTTGCGCTAACTTTTTGGACGCCGCCGATTTTTTATCTGGTTGCGAAGTACCTGAGTTTTTCGAAGAGTCGTGTCCGCTATACGTTGCTCTGGAGCCTCGGGGCGCTGCCTTTTGTACTGCTTTATACCAGCATACTCTGGGCGCTCTTTCCTCCCTACGATGACACCCTGCAGAAATACGGTTCGCGCTCGTTTCATTCTTGGCTGGAGATGATTCGAACTGGATTTGCCGACCAGATGTTCATCTACGTTGCAATCGTTGTGGCGGCCCATGCTTACCAGTACTTGAAACGATTGCGAACACAGGAACGAGAGAGGTATGAGTATCAGCAGGCGCTGGCTGCCAGCGAACTGCAAGCGCTCAAGATGCAACTTCATCCCCACTTTCTTTTTAATACTCTGCACGGGATTGCAACCTTGGTGGATAGTGACGCCAAGACAGCCAAGGCAATGATCATTAAACTGTCGAGTCTGTTGCGGACCGCACTGGACCGCGACAGTTCGGATCTGATTCCTCTGCAGGACGAACTCAAATTTGTGCGCGAATATCTCGATCTGGAGAAGATGCGCTTCGGGAGTCGGCTGAAGATCGTGTGGTTGGTCGCTCCGGAAACCAGCCGGTTGCTGGTGCCGCAGATGATCCTTCAGCCCTTGGCGGAAAATGCGATTCGCCATGGGGTTGCGTCATCCCGCGAGGGAGGTTGGATCGAAATCGCGGCGAGTGCAGGCGATGGAAATCTGAACATTCGGGTGCGCAACAGTGTGGGCGGTAAGACGCCCGTCGGAACCGGTGTAGGGTTGAGCAATGCCGAAGCCCGTCTGAAATATCTGTATTCGGGTGATGCGAGCCTGCATCTTAGGTTAGGTGAAGACCGCACTGCCACGGTGAGTTTGACGGTTCCGGCCTTGAATTCGCAACCTGCCAGCGCACCGGCGGCTCAAGTCCAGACTGTCCTCGAGGGGGAAGATCCATCATGCGCGTTCTCATCGTCGACGACGAACCTCTAGCCCGCGCGGCCTTGGCGAAGATTTTGACTGCCAATCCCGCAGTCGAAAGTTTCGACTCCGCGAACGACGCAATCGAGGCGCAGCAGCGTCTATCGAAAGACACTTATGACGTGATGCTCCTCGACATAAGTATGCCAGAGCTGTCGGGGCTCGATCTATTGGGTCGGATGCAGCGAAACGAGCGGCCTTTGCCGTCCGTGGTTTTCGTAACCGCCCACGCCCAGTTTGCAGTGGCTGCTTTCGAAAAACACGCCGTGGACTACGTCTTGAAGCCGTTTTCCGGCGAACGGGTAAACCAGGCTATCGAGTTTGCCTGTCGAAGAACTGCGAGCGAGCGAGCCGCGAGATTAATTGAATGGATGCCCCGTCCCCAGGCGCTGACCCAGCAGCGCTCCTCCAAGATCGGAATCAAGAGCAATGGGAGGATTGTTTTCATCGATCCTCACGATGTGGTTGCGGTGCAGGCGGAGGGCAATTACGTGCTGCTTCAACGGGAGACAGGTTCGGATCTGCTGCGAGAGTCGATTTCGACCATTGCCGAGAAGCTCAAAGCCTACGGATTTGTTCGCATTCACCGGTCAGTGTTGGTGAATCCTTCTTTTGTGCAAGAAATCCGTCCATGCACCACGGGTGAGTACCAGCTTCGCGTGAAGGATGGCAGACAATACACCGCCACGCGGACCTACAAGCACAATCTCAAATCCCTCGCAGCATTCTGGATCGGGACCGGAACGTTCCTCACGGACTGACCGGCGCAATTGTACGGATTGTAATTCAACCGAAGACGCCGGCCAGAATTATGAAACGGTCTGTCCCGTGCCGCCACTATCACTTCAGGACACCGCGAAGATCTCGCGCGCGAAACAGGTGGTTAGGCCCGGTCGCCGGTGGCGAGTAGGAGTACGGCAGGTCTGCTTGGGAGGTCACAGCAATGGCTCAACCCGCGGTCAATCGAGTGCTTTACCCGAAGGGCGATTCAGACATAGGGGAAAATCCGGTCGGAGCCCAACCAGGCAAGCAAGTCCAGTTTGCCAGCACGACGCCAGCACCGCAACCGTTTCCCGATTTCGATCAAGCGGTCGACGATTCCATGTGGCTGCTCATGTATGCGGCCGAGACCGGCAAGAACGTCGATGACACGACTCGGAATAACATTCTGCGTGCGAGGACTGCCACTCGCGATGGAGCCGATGAGGCTGTGACCGGTAATTTGCTCGCGGCGCTCACGAAATTGTCCGCGGCGCTAAGTCCGGTTACCGCTAACAGCCTAAGAGCATCACGCGACCAGACGAAGCCCACCATTGCGAGCTTACGGATGTGGACTGGCGTGCTGGCTGTTCCGATTATTCTGCTTTCGCTGCTCGGCTTTGTGTCTTCTTCTATATCAAGCGCCATTCGCACGGACATCACCAACGCCAACGAAGTCCTTGTAAAACTCAGGGCTGAACTCGGAACACCGGCGGTGCCCACGGGTGGAACTCGCGAAAAGCCCGAACTCCCCAAGGGTCTTAACGAAGGGGATGTCATTACTCAACTTCAGCAATATGCATCCACGATCCGCGCAATTGACGCCCGAGCCCGGCAATTGAATTGGTTTGTGTTCAGAGTTGAACGTGATCCTTTTGCGGAGCTCCGATGGAATTCGAAGCTAAGTGCGAAACAAGATGAAAGACTAAGCGAAAAGGAAAAGGCAGCTTTAGCCGAGACAATAAACAAAGAGCACCAACAGACACTCAAGGACGACTTCCAACTGCCGGTCGGATTGCCCAACATGCCGAAGGCTTTGGATAAGCTAACCACTACTTATCAGGACGTGCGGTCGTTTGCCCAGGACATTCTTGATCTTGTCTCGGTTTACTACGGCGCGATCACCACATGCCTGCTCCCGGTCTTGTATGCTCTGTTGGGTACGTGCGCTTATCTTTTGCGCAGCTTCGAAGAGGAATTAAGAACCCTGACGTTTACGCCTTCGTCCCGGGCGAACTGGGCTCGTTTTCTGATCGCTGGCATTGGGGGAGCCGTGGTCGGCCTGTTCGGCAATTTCACTATCACACAGGGAGCCTCCATTTCTCCCTTGGCAATCGCTTTTCTAGTGGGATACGCGGTAGACGTATTTTTTTCATTTCTGGAAGGTTTGCTCCAGGCCTTCACCAAGACCAAGGGCCGTACGAATTCAGCGGTACCGGCAGACCAAAAGACCTAACCGAATTTCTTGTTAGCCGACTCTGTCGTGAGGGCAAGCCGCAAGGGCCTTCGACAGGCAAAGGCGTTTCTTCGTGCGGGTAGATTGTTTCTCTTTCCCGTCGCACGCGAGCTATCGAAAACGTAGACATCTCGGGTTAAGGGCAATGAGTTGGCGAAAAGAAAGACTGGACAGCTTTCTCCAGCTGGCTTCCCCGGAGCTGACCGTCCTGGACCGCGCGCGTGAACCACTGCGAATAGGACTCGGGAGTTACAGAGGACACCTGCTTGTAACCCGCATACATGGCACCGGCAAGAACGTGCATGCCGCCATCCTGCTCACGCCAATATTGGCAGGCATTGCGGCCGACTCCGAACTTCTCGCTGACGAGTTGCTCTAACGCTTGCACCGAGTCTTCTTCAATGTAACCAGCGGTCGTGTTGTATCCGAAAGATGGGTCGTGGTGCTGAACCTTGTCGATCACAAGCGGGTCGCGCCCCAGCAGATCGATAGCTTCGCGGACTTTCGGTTCGTCCGCGTGATAAGGCGGGTGCATGGTTTCGTGGATGGCATTGTGGAGGACGATACTGAACGGATAGGACACATGGGTCAGGAAACGTAGCCCGGTGATGCGGATTCCGTGAGGCTCGGAATAGGCCAGCAGATAAACGGTGATCGTGTGCGATGACAGAGGAAAGCCGAGGTAGCTCTCGATTACCGGGATGATGTTGTACTTGGGGAGTTCGGGAGAGAGCTCCGCGATGCGCTTGTCGATCTTGGGTCGGGCATTTGCCGTCCAATATGCCGGGAACCCGACGCGATCCAAAGCTCTAAGCGCTTTCTCCAGTGCCGGTCTTGCCGCCTCGTAGTTCTGCCATTCATCTGCGCTCCAGTACGAAGTATTTTTGAGGGCTGCTTGCATCGCGGCACTGTCGTGCGCCGCACGGATCATCTCGGGCAAGGTTTCGTCATCGACCGCAGAATAGTAAAGAGCCAGTTGTGCAGAGACGATGCCGTGTCCCTCGTCCTTAAAGACATGCTTCAATTGGGCGAAGGCGGCCTGCTCCTCAGGGGTGAAGAGGATGGAAGTGGTCGAACTCGGCTTGATAGTAGTGCAGATAATATGGATCGCCGCTTAGCGCGTTCAATAGGCAGAGGGTGTCATATTTGAGAGAGGCCTTAAGTTGCCAGTCGGTGCTGGTGTGAAGAGGAGTTGTCTCTGCATACAGGAGTGGGTTGGCAATCTTGATGGAACATATAACAAACAGACAGAGCTGAAAAAGAATCCGGCGCATGGTCATCTTCTAACAGTCGAGATCCTTTCCTGTCTCGAATCTTGCAACGGATCGCCAGGCCTGTGGTCCGTATACACCGATGTAATATTCGATGCCGTCCCCCTGGGCTCAAGAAGCTCGACCCGAAAAAATTACAATAGCGAGGTGACGATGCGGCGCTAAGACAGACCCAATCTTGACTTGATCTGCTCGACAATCTCACTCACTGCTTGAGAAGCATCGATTGCCAACGCCTCGACCGGCTCTTCCAAGCTTGCAAACTGGCTGGAGAGCAAAGTTTCCCGGGCGAAGTGCGCCTGCCGTTCTTGCAACCGGTGGTAAAACAGGTCAAAGCTGCCCTTCAGATATACGAGCTTCACCTCTAATCCTTGCTGTAATTGGTCGCGATAGCTCTGCTTCAGCGCAGAACAGGCAAGCACAACGTTCTGTCCTTTTCCCGCTTGATCCACCATGTAGTCGTGGATCGCCCGTAGCCATGGGCCGCGATCGGCGTCATCCAAAGGCACGCCGCGGCTCATCTTCTCTTTGTTCGAGGCCGAGTGGAAATCGTCGGCATCCGCGAATGTCCAGCCCCTGGATTGCGCCAGCAATTTGCCGACGGTCGTCTTACCCGAACCCTCCACTCCCATGATGAGGATTACCAAGGGACTCGGAATGCCGTTGTCCCCCACCGTTGCGATGAACCGATACCCTTTCCCTGTAACTGTTTGTACAAAGACTGGGTTTTCGGGGTCGTCCTTCAAAACCTGCCGAATCTTACGGATCGCGGAATTGATGCTGTTGTCGGTATCCAGGAAAACGTCCTTACCCCAGATCTTTGCGACGATGTCCTCTCGGGATACCAACCCCCCTCGGTGCTCGACCAGCAGCAGCAAGATATCAAGCGGGATTCTCTCAAGCTTCAAAGCACGGCCGGCGCGGCGCAGTTCATAGGAATTGCGGTCGAGTTCAATACCGTCTCCGAATTTGACCACGTCCACGGGCATGTCGCCGCCACTTAATAAAGGAGAAAACATTCTACAGGGACACCGTCCGGCAGCGACAACGACCATCTTTTGAAAAACTTACGGGCCAACGAAAAAGCCGTGAAGGGTGGGCGCCCGTTATTCCGGCATTAAGAACGGATCTCCGGACGGTATCGGCACTCCTCTGTCCGGGTTGGGAGTTGCCCTGACCTGAAAACCGCAATGCGCCAAGATCGCTTGAACGCGAGGATCCTCCCGAATCAAATCCCACTTGGCGTCCACGGGAAGAAATACGAGGTGGACATCCCGCGCTTCGTACGCTCTCTGGAGCCACACCAGCGTCTGGTCTACCTGACCGAGTCCGGCATGCACGAGGGCGAGCGCATAGGGGGGAACATAGCGTTCGCGTGCTACCGCCTCGAGCGTACTGAGCACCTCGCGCGCCGCTTCGGTCAAGCCCGCGCGGGCCAGGATGTAGCCTCGGCACGACAGCATCTTGCTGTTGCCCCCGCACAGTCGCGCTGCAGTATTGAAGACATCGAGCGCCAGATCCGTCTGGCCCAAGCGCTCATGCGCCTGCGCCAGTTGCATATAGCCGATCCAGAATTCTGGATCGAGCACCGTGGCTTGCCGCGCGAAGCGCAGCGCTTCTGAATAGTCGCGCGCGTTGAATGCCACTTGCGACGAGAGGGCGTGATGGCTGGCGAGTAGCGGGTCAAGTTCGCGCGCGCGTTGGATCGCACACAGCGCCTCTCCGTGTTCGCCCATGTGCGACAGAGTGATCCCTTCCATCCGGTGCGCCAGCGCATAGCTTGGATCGAGTTCTGTTGCTCTGCGAAATGCTGCCGCTGCTCCGCGCCAGTCCCAGTCGAACCAGAACTTCACCAACCCCAGTGAGGTCTGCGCCTCCGCCAGATTCGGCTCGGCAGCCACAGCACACGCTGCGGCATCGCGAGCCCGAGCCCAAGCTGAAGCCGGAGGCGCGTCGCTGTTGATCGGGCTCGACGAGTAAGCGTCTGCCACGCCGGACCACGCCAGCGCGTACTGCGGATCGGCTTCCGTGGCCCGCTTGTAGTACTCCAGGGCGCGCTTGTTCGTCGCCGGCGAAAGCTGATTCCAGAAATAACGGCCCCTCAGGTAGAAGTCGTAGGCCTGCCCGTGCCGGGTCTGGCGGCGTTCGAGTGCGGCAACCCGTTCCGGCAAAAGCTGCACACGGAGCCGCTTCTCGATCGCCATACTCAGCTCGCGTTGAAACTCGAGCACGCTACCAGGATTGGCCTCATAGAGGCAGACCACACTAGCGCCTGATCGGACACCTGGATCAGCTTCGACGAAATTCGCAACCGACCATTCTCCGCTCGTATCGAACTCTCCAACAGCAACGCCGCCCCAATTTCACGGCCGATTTCTGCCAGCGATCGGGTGGTTCGCTTGTATGCCATTGCCGAGGTCCGTCCGATCACCGCTAAGTGGCCGGGATCAAAATGACCCAGCGACACAATCATCTCTTCGGTAAGGCCATCGGCCAGATATTCCTGTTCGGGATCGCCGCTGATGTTTTCGAAAGGCAATACCCCGAGCGTGACTTGTGTCGGCGCAATGTACGGCGCTTGCTGGTGCACCTCGGCCACTTGCAATTTGGAAGGCAGTTCGACTTGGCACAACGATGCTACAAACCGGAAACCGCGCTTTGGAACTGTCTCGATCAGATCCGCTGTCCCTTCCTTGCCGCGCAACCGCTTCCTTAATTGAGACATGATCTGCGCCAGCGAATCTTCCTGGACAAACGTTGCCGGCCACAGGCGGTCGATGAGTTCCTGCTTCTCCACCAGGTGTCCTCCGCCTTCAACCATCAGAAGCAGTGCGTCAAACAGCTTGGGCGCTAACGCCACGGGTTGGCCATCCCGAAAGAGCCGCTTATCGCTGGGAATGAGCAGGAAATCGGCAAAGCGGTAGGCGCGTTTCGATGCAGGCAAGATAAACTCCGCTAAACCAATAGCGCACAATTCTACACTGGTCCTGTGTGTCCATGGCTCGCGCACTTTAACGACACCGCGCCAAACGAGCAACTTGGCGACAGCAAGCCCCATCACTTTCAGAAAAAAATCAGGATTCCCTCAAGACTTCCACTCCGGTACGCGATAGTTTGAGGCCATGAGCGTTGCTTCCGTTGTCGCCCAAACGCCTAGCTGCCGATTCCGAGGGGTCATCATGATTAGACTTCTTTTACTCGTCGCTGCCAGTCTGGCCGCCACCGCGGCTGGCGCGCAAACCATTGACGATGAAACCGCACTTCGCCAGATCATCCAAGAGGAGGGCATGGCTTGGACCCGCGGGGATGCCACCGCCTACTCCCTCCATTTCGCCGACGACGGCGCCTTCACCAACATTCTGGGCGAGTTCTCCACCGGACACGACGTGTTCCTGAAACATCATGAATTTCTTTTTCAGGGTCCATATCGTGGAACCACGCTCCATCACGACATTGTCTCGCTGAAATTCCCGCGTCCCGACGTCGCCGTGGTCGACGTCTTGACCTCGGTCACGGGCTTTCAGAAACTCGCACCCGGCTTGGCGACGGATGCAAAAGGGCGTCTCCGCACACGCCTGTTGCAGGTCCTCGTCAAGGACAAGGGCCAGTGGAAGATCATCACTTACCACAATGTCGATGTGAAAGCGCAGACGCCGGTACCCGATCCAAAGTGATCTTTTCTTTTGTACATCGGCTTTCTATTCCGGCGACAACAGTCGCTTTTTCAGTAACTTCCGAAGTCACGAAAAAGCAAGCGAAGCGTCAGGTGCGCGCCATTGCCAACTGCGCGGGGTTACGGCAATCTGCCACTCGAACGGAACAAACTGAGGTACCAGCAAAACATCGGCAGCATTGCGATGCGTGTAGACAATGCGAACGGAGGCAATGAGCCCAAGAAGTAGCGACTATTCACCCCCGTGATCGCACATTGAGCTTAGCCGCATTACGAGGGGTCGCAATCAATTTGTTTCTCAACATGATAGTTCCGGCCTGCGGTTAGCGCCTATTTAAGTGAAGCAGAAAAGCACGCCCTCATTTTCCGAGGGCAACACACAACAGGAGACAGCATGAAATCCAAAATGATAAGACGCATCGCAAGAATCAGTTTGTTCACTCTGCTGGCGTTATGCCCGTCGGCATGGGCCTCCTGGAGCAATTTTACTTCGACAGGCAGTGCCACAGGCATCGGCAACCCTTCCTGTGCTTTCGTCCCCAGCGGCAAAGCGGTATGTGCTGTGCGCAGTGGGAAAAGCACGTTGATGGTCAACGAGTTCAACGGTACTTCATGGGGCACATGGACGAGTCTGCCGGGTTCGGTCGCGTCCAATCCAAGTTGTACCAGCAACGGGTCGGGCGATGTGATCTGCGCGGCCATGGCCCCGGGTGGAAAGATGCTCGCCAGCGTGTTCAATGGTTCAACCTGGGCTGCTCCCGTGCAGGTCACGGCACAGCTCTATTCCGCACCGAGTTGTGCGAGGCTCACGGCTGGACAAGTACTGTGTGCAGCGCGCAGCTCCTCGGGCGGACTCACTTACTCGATCTATAACGGGACGTCCTGGAGCGCTTTCAAGAAGATCACGACCGTCGCGGTCTCGGCCCCCGGCTGCGCGACCGATAACGTCGGCGGCGCAATTTGCGCTGTGGTCACGACTGACGGCGCGAACATTGTGAATCGCTACAGCGCTGGCGCGTGGGAGGGCTTCCTCAACCTCGGTGGAACGGCCGCTGGCGACCCGAACTGCTCGTCGCTGAACTCCGGGGGCAAAGTCGCCTGCTTTGGTGAGGCCTACAACACGGGAACGATCTACGGCGCCGAATTTCTTGGGGGATCGTGGACGCCTAACAACTGGACTGCCTACAGTCCGCTGGGCGGCGAGGTCTCCAACAATGCGAACTGCACCACGCAAGCTGCCGGACTGCTGGTCTGCGGCGTGATCGGTGAGTTAGATAACGCCTTCTACGCGGATGTGTACAACGGGTCCAATTGGGGTGGATGGGTAAAAATCGGCGGCACCGGCATTGGCATTCCAGCTTGCGGAGCTCTTGGTACGGGCCGGGTCGTGTGCGTGGCAATGGGCGCCAACAACAAGCTAACCAGCGTCGTCGGTCCCTGAGGCTTGAGAGAAATTAGTCCCGACTCGTGGCCCCAGACTTTCACAAGGAGATATCCCCATGAAGCTTCGTATCGGTTGCATCGTCGTCGGATTCTTGTCGCTGGTTCTTTCCCTGGCCGCTCAGACTGCGAGCAGCGGCTCCGCATCTTCGCAAGTGCCGCCGCTGGTCCAATTCTCCAGCGTCGCCGCCGACGATGGTGGCAATACGTTGAGCGGCGCGGTCAGCATCACGTTCTCGCTTTTCAGCAATCAGCAAGGTGGTGAGCCGCTTTGGACCGAGAAGCAAAACGTGCAGCTCGATTCCACCGGGCACTATTCTGTGCAGCTGGGGATCACCAAACCAAACGGTGTGCCCGCGACTTTGTTTACCAGCGGCGAAGCGCGTTGGCTCAGCGTTCGGATCGGTGGGCAGGCGGAACAACCTCGAGTGCTGCTGCTAAGCGTGCCCTATGCTTTGAAGGCGGGCGACGCGGCGACGATCGGCGGGCTGCCCCCATCGGCCTTCGTGTTGGCTGCGCCGCCTATGAGCGGGGACGGGTCCGCGACCACAACCGGCTCCGCGGCGCCACTGGCTGATGCGCCTCCGGCCGGCAGCGTAACTGGCTCCGGCACCGCCGACTTCATACCCCTGTGGACCAGCACTTCTAACATCGGCAACTCGGTGCTGTTTCAATCGGGGGCAGGGAAAACTGCGAAGCTTGGCATCAACACCATTACTCCAGCCAGCACGCTGGATGTGCAAGGCGCAGCCACGATTCGCGGCCTGTTCAGTTTGCCGTCAATCGGAAAGGCGACCGCGGCCAAGGGCTTCAACTCACAGGCGGAGGAACTGACAGCCTCAGCGTTCAACAGTGGGACGAGCAAAGCAGTGACGCAAAACTTCCAATGGCAAGCCGAGCCCCTGGGCAACAACACCGGCACGCCCAGCGGATCCCTGAATCTGCTGTTCGGGCAAGGCGCGAATAAGCTCGCTGAAACGGGACTGAACATCGCCAGCAACGGACAAATCACTTTTGCGACTGGGCAAACATTCCCCGGCACCGGAGACGGCACAATCACCGGAGTCACGACGGGCGCAGGCAGCGGACTGATCGGCGGCGGCAACAGCGGCACGCTCAACCTGTCGCTGACCAATACTTGCACGACAAAACAGGTCTTGCAGTGGAGTGGCAGTGCGTGGGCCTGCGCTTCTCCGGGCACGGGCACCGTGACCAGCGTCGGCAGCGGAGCGGGATTGACCGGCGGTCCGATCACTGGCTCCGGCACGTTGAGCATTGCCACTGCCGGGGTCAGCAACTTGATGTTGGTAAATCCGTCGCTTACAGTTTCGGCTGGTACAGCCCTGACCGGTGGTGGTGCGGTGGCTTTGGGTGGCAACACTACTCTTAATCTGGACACCACCAAGGTACCGCTGCTGGCGGCGGCCAACACGTTCGCGGCGAATCAGACGGTAAACGGTTCGGTCACGGCCTCGTCGTTTTCCGGCAACGGCGCCTCACTGACCAATGTCACGGCAGTGAATTCCAGCGAACTCGGCGGTCAGGGTTCGGGCGCATACGCTCAGCTAGCGGCGGCCAACACCTTCTCAAACAATCAGACGGTGAACGGCATCCTCACCGCCTCATCGAGTGTCAACACTATCGTCGGCAATAGCACCGCGACCAATGGTGCCGCCATGCTTGCCGACGGGGCGTACAACGGCGTTCTAGGCTTTGCTTCGACCACAAGCGGGACTACTTATGGAGTGGCGGGTGAAGCGCAGTCGACCTCAGGCATTGGCGTCGGGGGATTTTCGTTTGCCACGACCGGCACTACCTATGGTGTGTACGGCTCGAACGCGTCGCCTGGTTCTGGGGTATATGGTACGAGCCCGCTGACTGGCGTCGAGGGCGCCAGTCCCTATGTTGGTGTCTACGGGACTTCATCTGGAAGCAGTGTCGCAGGTGCCGGCATTGGCAAGGCGGGCGTATGGGGCGACACCGGGGGCGGAGTGGGTTTTTTCACGGGAGTGCTTGGCACCGCCGATGACAAGACCGCCGGGTTTTTCCTCAACGCAGGGTTAGACTATCCCACCATCTACGCGGAGAACGAACTTGATGACTTTGGGGCGGTGCTCTTCCAGGGATACATGACGGGGGTGAGTACATTCGCGACCATCGGAGATCCAGGCTGCAATGTTGGCTTTATCGCCATCCAGCTGGGACAGGGGGGCATGTCGAGCTGCGACAACTACACTATAGCTGGAGGCGACAACGGCGATACCTACATTAACGCAACGAACGATGAAGCCGTGCACCTCCGCGTTAATAGCGTTGAGGCATTGACGGCGACGATCGGAGCGATCACCATCCCCGGCGATCTTTACGTGGGGGGAACCAAGAACTTCCGCATTGACCATCCCCTCGATCCTGCGAACAAGTTTCTTTTCCACGCGGCCATCGAGTCCTCCGAGGTCTTGAATCTTTACAGCGGGAACGTCGCGCTCGATGCCTCAGGTGAAGCGGTGGTGAAGTTGCCGGATTGGTTCGAAATCATCAACAAGGACTTCCGCTATCAGCTCACCTCAATTGGTGCGCCGGGGCGAGACCTTTACATTGCCGAGGAAGTCTCCGGAGGCCACTTCAAGATTGCGGGAGGCAAGCCCGGCGGCAAGGTTTCGTGGCAAGTGTCGGGAGTGCGAAACGACGCTTGGGAAAAAGCGCATCCCATGGTGGTTGAAGCCGACAAAGGCGCTCAACGCGGCCAGTACCTGACTCCGGAACTCTACGGGGCACCTGAAACCGCGCGCATGGGATACATGGCGCCAGCACCGGGAAGCGAGAAGATCGTGCATCATCGGCCGGTATTCCAGAAACGCAACGCTTCGCCGTCGCAGCAGCGGATGCCGCTCAGTCTTCCCATTCCGCCCACGCCGATTGTGCCCAAGGTAGCTCCGCGGCCCCATCCGGTCGCCCAAGCCAGCAAGCTGGAGGTCAACCAAGAGTAGCCGACGCGCAATCTAGCGAAACGATGGAGCATCGGGGATCACTATAAACGCGAGGGGGAAAGAGTTCGCAGCTCCCGCTACAGCCGCAGCACAGTGCAGACGTAGTGATCCCTAGAACCCGCAAACCTTTAGCCGGGCTTGAAAAAATAAATCTTACGCGAAATCAAAAAGTTGAACGAATTGGGGAGGTAAATAGTGAAGACAATACGGTTCATTGCATGCCTTATCGGTTTGGCAGTGTTAGTCACAGTTGGAAGTCAACGGGCCTACGCGCAATTTGAGGTCGATCCCGATCACTACGAGAACCGGGATACGGAGCCTCCGCCGCAATCCAAGACGAACGCCCCTGGTCCAGTCGCCAAAATACACTACGAGGGTAATTTCACTCTGCCCTACAGTCTACAGTGCAATCGAAGCAGTCTGCCTCCCGGCAATTACTCAATTGCGGTCGATTCTGAGGGAAGGACTGTCCACGTCACCCTGAATCGAAGAGGCCATAGCGTGAGAATCGATGGCGTCACGCAAAGACCAAATCAAAATCACAGCGGGAACGCGCTGATCGTGGAGCGCAACGGAACGGCGCATCAACTTTCGTTAATCCAAGTAGCCCAGGTGGATTTGGTTTTCAGCTCCCCTTTGGGTTTAGAAGGCTCATCGGATGGCAAGCCGAAAAACTTCCAGCATCTACCGCTCGTTTTGGCGAATACAAGGAAGTGAGCGCGCGCTTCCCCCGGTATGGCAGCGCGCAAATAAGAATGACAGCGTGAGCCAACCTAGGAAAGCTTTCTCTTGTGCCACGTGATGAGGAGCGCTGATCCGATAATCATCAGGCCGGCGCAGAGGCCGATCCAGATTCCCAGCGCGCCCCATCCCAGTCTGAAACATAAGACATATCCCAAAGGAAGCCCCATCAGCCAATAGGCGACGAAGTTGGCGAGCATCGGGGTTCGCGTGTCGGCTGCGCCCCGTAGCGCGCCGGTGGCAACGGTCTGCAGCCCATCGAACAGTTGGAACGCGGCCGCGACCAGTAACAGTTGCGCGCCCACTTGAATTACCTCCGGACTCGGAGTGAACAGGCGTGCGATCAATTTGGATGCGGACACGAACACCGTTCCCGAGCAAGCCATGAACCCGACCCCGATGACGATCGCGGACCAGCCTGCGCGACGCGCTCCATCGGGGTCGCGTCTTCCCAATTGCTGTCCGACTCGGACGGCGGCCGCGGAACTTATTCCGAGGGGCACCATGAAGGTGAGCGCGGCACAGTTCAGCGCGATCTCGTGACCGGCCAGAGGAACGGGCCCGAGCCTTGCGACCAACGCGGTTGCGGCGGAAAAGGCTCCGATTTCGCAAAGTATCTGCGTGGCCGCCGGCGCTCCCAGCTTTAACAGGGCCCACATTCTGCGGAAATCAATCCGGACGGCGCCAATCCAACCCGCCCGCAGGCGTTTCGACTCCACCCACAGCAGCGTGATAGCAAGGCAAAGAGCCATGTAGATGCGAGCGAAGCAGGTCGACCATCCCGAGCCGGTAATGCCCATGGCGCGAAAGCCGAGGTGTCCGTAGATCAGCGTCCAATTCCCGATGGCATTGATGATATTGGCGGAGATCAATGCGAACATGATGGGGTGGGCCACATTTACCGCTTGCAGATACCGCCGGAGCGCGAAGTAGGCGAGCAGCGGCAGAGTACCCCAATTGAGCGCATGCAAGTAGGGGCGCATCGGTTCTACGAGTTCCACGCTGATTCCGAAGCGCCGCATCAGCCCCGGCCAGAATGACACCGCCAGCATCAGAACCGGGGCAAGCGCCAGGGCAAGCAACATCCCATTCACCAGGGAGTGCCGGGCGTCGTCGAGATCTTCGCGTCCAAATGCCTGCGCAACGAAGGTGTCCATTCCAAGCAACAACCCGCCGCCAAAAATAGCAACGCTGTGGTAAAGGCTCTGGCCCAGGCCAGTCGCGCCGATCGCCACGGCACTATTGGGCAAGCGGCCGACCATGATCGTGTCGACGATGCCCATGCTCATCCATCCCACCTCTGCAAAGATGAGCGGCAGGGCTAGCCGCAGCGTCAGACGAAAATCATGGCGCCAGAGTTGAAAGGAGGTTGGACTGAGCTTCACGGACATTTTATCGACCGTAACTATATTAATTCGGCGCGGTCGATGTGGGATTGAGCAGGTGCCTGACGAAGAGAAATCTATTGCCTCAGCTTGGGGCTGATCTCCTACGTGGTGAAAGTTGCGGCCGGGAAACGTCGCGAGATCGAACTGCTGGTCTGGATCCTCACAGTCTTACTTCATTTGCGCTACGTCCATCTCGTTGCGGCCAAGGACATTTGCAGGCCTGAACCTACACCGTGCTCTCCGCCGCAATCCAGATACGTCTGCCGGTGTGACTAAGCCGGGTAGTGGCTTCGCCATACGAGCCAAGCCGATGCAGGATCGAGGTCACCGACGCAACCGGATCTTTGTGATTCTGAATCACCGCGCCGTCGCGGGCACGAATTGTGTCGACCACCTCGCGCGCAGTCAAGGGCCTTGACGACTGGCTCAACGCGGCGCGACAGGCTTCGGTCAATCCACTCCCACGACTTCCACGCACAGGGGGCTTGATTACGAGCAGCAGTTCTTCAGGCAGTGCCTCGAGTCCGAACATCTCGGCCAGACCCGCGATGGTGCGCCGCAAAATGGCGAGGCGCTTAATAATGGCTGCGCGCTGGATTAGCAGATCCTGCAGTTCGCCACCCGCAAGTTTAATCACCTGCTCAACTTCTATCTTAGGATCGGGACTCGCGGTAAAGGCCAGTTGTGCTCCAGTTTCTGGGACCACCAACATAAGATCCTCCAGCCGATTGTCCACCTGATTCATTTGCAGATATGCGCTGGGCAATCAAGTTTCTTTCTAGCAGAAGGAACACGATAAAGGAACGGATTTGCCACAGTTGACACAATAACGGGGCCTAGAACACTGTACCGTGGGACGAAGCACTGCCGCCTCCGGAAGTAATGCGAGCCGTGCGCAGTCTGAACTGACTAAGAAAGTCGCCTATTTCTGGGGCAGGCTTCGACACTCGGGGCCACAGTCGCGAATCCTGGACGCCCGCGACCCAACTGGTTGTCGCCGGCTTTGCCGGTTGTCTCCCCCTATAGTTGCTTTACGGACTAATGGCTCGGTCATTGCCACTGGCGAATGTGAGGTTTGCTTCTAGCGAGCTGGGCCGCGTATAAACAGGTCTGGATGCTATGTGCAGTTGGGACTGGTATTTTCTACCAAGGTCTTGCTTGTGTTTGCCAGCTTGAGTAGCTTGAGCTTTTGAAGTTGTCATGCCCTTGCAAACTCTGCGCTCATTCCGGAATACAGTCGGGCGGGATTCCCGTTTCCACACCGTGATCTTGGTGTGCCTCGTGACAGTGCTCTCCTACGTCGCGGCCAGAGTGGGGGGCGCGCTGGTCATGCGCCCGCAATTGGTCTGGCCGCTCTGGCCGGGGTGCGCACTCCTGGTTGCGGTGTTGCTGCTGGTTCCGCGGAGAATCTGGCCAATACTGATCGCGGCCGGCCTTGCCGGATTTGTTCTCTATGATTTGCAAGCGGGCTTGCCGATTCGTTCGATTGCTCTGCTTATTCTGGCCGATACCATCGAAGTTCTGATCGCCGCCTTGGGAGTGAGCTACGCTTTCGCCGGTGTTCCTCGTCTGAATAGTGTGGAGTCCCTGGCCAAGTATTCAATTTTTGCGGTCATTCTGGCCCCGCTCTCAGCAGCGTTTCTCGGTACGTTCGCCTTGGGCGGAGACTCCTGGCTCCGCTGGAGGACCAGTTTCCTAACGGAGGCGCTGGCCCTCCTGACTCTGACGCCGGCAATCTTGAGTTGGGCGAGCGCGGGCCAGGAATGGAATCAGAAGCCACGGGCTTACTACCTGGAGGCAGCCACGCTGATCGCCGGGCTGGTAGTTGCGGGCGACATCGCTTTCATGACTCCGGGGCGCAGCAGTCTTCCGGTACTTCTCTACGCCCTTTTGCCATTTCTGCTGTGGTCCGCCTTGCGTTTTGGCTTAATGGGAGTCAGCACTTCGATGATTATCTTTGCCTTCCAGTCGATTTGGGGTGCAGTCCACGGACGTGGCCCCTTCACCGGGTCAGAACCGCTCAACAACGTGATGTCGCTGCAGCTCTTCTTGTTTTTTGCAGCCACGCCATTCATGGTCCTCGCAGTTCTGACAGAACAGAACAAACGGAGCGAGCACGCCTTGCGGGAAAGCGAACAAAGATTTCGCCTTATGGCGGATACCGCTCCTGCGCTTATCTGGATGTCGGGTACCGACAAACACTGTACTTATTTCAACAAACCCTGGCTTGACTTTACCGGACGATCCATGGAGGAAGAGCTTGGAAACGGCTGGGCGGAGGGAGTGCACCAGGAGGATTTTCAAAGATGCGTGGATGCGTACACCCAGGCCTTTGATCGCCGTACAGAGTTCAGAATGGAGTATCGGCTCCGCCGGCACGACGGACAATATCGATGGGTTCTCGATATCGGAGTGCCGAGGTTTAACCAGCATCGCTCTTTTGTCGGTTACATAGGAATTGGCGTCGATGTCACCGAACGTAAGCGGGCGGAAGAAGTGCTGCGCGAGAGCGAGGAGCGCGAGCGGACAAGGGCCAAGGAACTGGAAGTGATTCTGGATGCGGTGCCGCTGCCGGTTCGCATCTCCCACGACCCTGCGTGCCATCGGATGACCGGCAACCGGGCGGCGCACGAACAAGCGCGTGTGCCGGCAGGCGAAAATTTTTCGTCGAGCGCACCGCCTGGTGAGCGTCCCCGGTACCGACTGATGGAGAATGGGGTGTGGGTCGCGCCCGATACGCTGCCAATGCAGCAAGCCGCAGCCACGGGTAAGCCGGTCTATGGACGGACGCTAACCGTCGTATATGAGGATGGAACGGAGCGGGAGACGGTGGAAAGCGCGGTGCCTCTGCTGGATGAGGCAGGCAAGCCGAGAGGCGCGGTAGGAACATCGATCGACCTGACAGAACTGAAGCACGCGGAAAGGGCGCAGCGCGAAAGTGAGGATAAACTTCGACTTCTTCTCGATTCGACTGCCGAAGCTATTTATGGAATTGATCTCGAACACCGGTGCACTTTCTGCAATCCTGCCTGCCTCCGCGCTTTGGGGTATGAGCGTATCGACGAATTGCTGGGCAAGAACATGCATCATCTGATCCATCACACTCGCCCGGATGGAACTCTGTTCCCGGTGGACGACTGCCGAGTTCATCAGGTCACGCGAACCGGAGAGGGAGTCCACGCGGACGATGAGGTTCTATGGAAGGCTAACGGAACCAGTTTCCCCGCAGAGTCCTGGTCCCATCCCCAGCGGAGAGGGAAAGAGATTGTCGGGGCCGTGGTCGCGTTTATCGACATCACACAGCGCAAACAGGCCGAGGCGGCGCTCGCTAGCGTCAGCCGAAGGTTGATCGAGGCACAGGAACAGGAACGCACCCGGATCGCCAGAGAGCTTCACGATGATGTCGGGCAACGCCTCTCGTTGTTATCCATCGAACTGGCAAGACTCCAACAGGACTCTCGCGATTTGTCCGTGGAAATCCGTAGCCGCGTTGGAACATTACAGAAGCAGACCGCTGAGATAGCATCCGATGTCCAATCCTTATCACATGAGTTGCACTCATCGAAGCTCGAATACCTGGGCATCGCCGCGGCTATGCGGGGCTTCTGCGAAGAATTCGGCGCGCAACAGGAAGTGGAGATTGACTTCAAAACGCACGATTTACCACGGCCCTTGCCGCCCGACCTCTCCCTATGCCTCTTCCGGGTTTTGCAAGAAGCGATCCACAATTCGGCAAAGCACAGCGGGGGACGGCACTTCGAAGTGCGCTTGTGGGGAGCGTTGACTGAAGTTCATCTCACAGTCGAGGATTCGGGCGTGGGCTTTGATCTGGAAGCGGCAAGAGTGAGCCGAGGGATTGGCCTGGTCAGCATGGAGGAGCGAGTGAGATTGCTGAACGGAACGCTTTCAATTAAATCGCAACCCAATCGTGGCACCTTGATCCACGCTCGTCTGCCTCTGACATCGGGAAGGGATTCCATGCGCGCGACCGGGTGAGATCACCGCACAGCCAATTACTACAATCGCCTACAATTGGCGGCGCTTTGCTGGCTGTGTCAGGAACAACTTCACATTAGAATTGCCAGTGATTGCTTTCAGCTTTGACCGTGCTCGCCCGCTTGCCAGCAACCCGCCACATGCGTATCATGCAACCGTTATGACAACTCCGAATTTAGTTCAACCAATCGGCCTTCGCCAGAAGGCGCAACTGATGTCGGCGTCCGAAGTGGACCGCACTATTGTTCGCCTGGCCTACCAGATCGTCGAAGAAAACGGAGTGGACGGTTTAGGCCTTATCGGCGTCCGGCGCCGCGGCGTTCCCTTGGCGGAACGGCTGAGCAAGTCGATCGGACATATAGAAAACGTCGGCGTTCCTGTAGGCACGTTGGATATCACGTTCTATCGCGACGACCTTTCCACCGTTGGACCGAAGCCAGTCGTGAATGAATCGGAGATTGGCTTTTCCATTCAAGACAAGAACATCGTTTTGGTGGACGACGTGCTTTTCACCGGCCGCACCATTCGCGCCGCCCTGGACGCTCTTTTCTCGCAAGGCCGTCCCCGCCGCGTGCAACTCTGCGTGCTAATCGACCGCGGACACCGCGAGCTACCGATCGAAGCCGCATTCATTGGCCGCACTGTGCAAACTACGATGAACGAGGTAATCGAAGTCAAGCTGAACGAGATCGACGGCACGGAAAAAGTTCTTCTGATGGAAAAGTAGTTGCGCGGAAACTCGCCTGGGGACAGGCGCTCTCGGCTGGTTTTCCCGACCGAACCCAAACCTATCCTCGAACAAATACCCCTCAGCTATCGAAACCCGTGGCGAAAAGCTAAATCCGGGTTTAGAATCAAGCGCTGTTCTCCCGTACTGCGTGGACTGGCGATGACCTCGAGGGAAAAAACTGTTTCGACCCGACAAAACGAAAACCTGCTCCGTGTAGCGCGGAAAGCCATGAAGCGCGCCTACGCTCCCTATTCTCAATTCAGAGTAGGTGCCGCGCTATTGACTGCGAAGGGCAAGGTGTTCACTGGCTGCAATGTCGAAAATGCATCGTATGGCTTATCGAATTGCGCCGAGCGTACCGCGATCTTTGCGGCCATAGCTCACTCAGGTCCCGAACTCAACATTCGTGCCATCGCGGTAGTGAACGACCAGGGCGTGCCATGCTCGCCGTGCGGAGCCTGCCGCCAGGTAATTTACGAGTTCGGCCCCGAGGCAACCGTCTTTTTCCAAAGCTCGAAGGGTTGGAAGCAAAGTCACATTACAGAACTCCTGCCGGAAGGATTCCGCTTAAAGTGACCCCATCGCAGGAAGCCCAAACGATTCGTGCTATCGATGTCATTCGCAAGAAGCGCGACGGCCTAGAGCTATCTTCTGCCGAAATCGAATACCTGGTTCGTGCCTACACCAGCGGCGAGATTCCTGACTACCAGGTTTCCGCCTGGCTCATGGCGGTGATCCTGCGCGGACTCACGCGAGCCGAAACATCCGTGCTGACCGATGCTATGCTGCACTCGGGCGACGTGCTTGATCTCTCCGAGTTTCCTGCGAAAAAAGTAGACAAGCACTCGACTGGCGGAGTAGGAGATAAAACGTCTCTCGTGTTGGCCCCTCTTGCAGCCGCGGGCGGCCTGATCGTTCCCATGATCAGCGGCCGCGGACTCGGCCACACTGGCGGCACGCTCGACAAACTTGAGTCCATCCCCGGCTTCAACGTAAACCTGTCCGTCCCCGAGTTCCGCAGCGTTCTCAAGTCCTGCGGCTGCGCCATGATCGGCCAGACCTCTGAAATCGCTCCCGCCGATCGGAAGCTCTACGCTCTGCGCGACGTCACGGGAACGGTGGAAAGCCCGTATCTCATTTGTGCTTCCATCATGAGCAAAAAGCTCGCCGAGGGAATCGACGCTCTGGTGCTCGACGTCAAAACCGGCTGCGGAGCGTTCATGAAAAAGCAGGAAGATGCCGAGTTTCTTGCCGGGCTGATGGTCGAGACCGGCGAGCGCATGGGCAAGTCCATTATCGCGCTCATCACGAACATGGATCAGCCGCTCGGATTGTGCGTGGGGAATTCGCTCGAAGTCGTCGAGTCGATCGAGATACTGCGTGGGAATGGACCGCACGATCTTAGAGAGTTGTGTCTGGAGCTCGCGGCTCGCATGTTTCAGTTGGGCGGCGTTGCGGACACGGTGGTGCAGGGGAAAGCGCTGGGTGAGCGATTGATATCGTCGGGCAGGGCATTCGAGACATTCCGCCAGATGGTAACCCTCCAAGGCGGGGACGTGCGCGTGGTCGACGATCCCAGCAGGCTTCCTCGAGCGAAATATTCGCAGGATGTATGCAGCGCGAAGAGTGGGTTCGTTACGTCTATGGATTGTGAAGCCGTTGGCACCGCCTGCGTAGTTCTCGGCGGCGGACGCGAGAAGAAGGAAGATGCGGTCGATCCGGCGGTCGGAATTGTTCTACATCGGAAGCTTGGCGACCAAGTCGCAGCCGGCGAGGCGGTCTGTACCGTGCATGCTAATTCCGAAATTCGGGCTGCTCACGCAATCGAGTTGCTGCAGCAAAGCTATCGGATCACCGAAGCGCCTTTAGTGCACAAACAAAAGCTGGTTCATCGCGTGATTCGAGGGTCGGGGGTTTAAGTATGGGGCGATTCACCGGAATCCTGGGCCTGCTGACGATGCTGACTCTGGCCTATATTTTCTCCACCAACCGCCGCGCCATCCGCGGCAAGACGGTTGCCTGGGGACTAGGCCTGCAATTCGCCTTCGCGGTTTTCGTTTTAAGGATGGAAATCGGCCGCCGCATCTTTCAATATGCCGGGGACGCCGTCAACAAACTGCTAAGCTACGCCTTCGTCGGCTCCCAGTTCGTCTTCGGAGACTTGGGAAAGCAGGGCTCGCGTCTCGGTTTCTATTTCGCTTTTCAGGTGTTGCCGACCGTAATCTTCATCGCCGCGTTTTTCGCCGTTCTTTATCACTACGGAGTCATGCAATTCATCATCAAGCAGGCCGCGCGGGTGATGACCCGGTTCATGGGCGCGAGCGGCGCTGAGTCCCTGAACGTCGCCGCCAGCATTTTCATGGGGCAAA
>Ga0210383_10000970_pt1 | contig 26424 bp, 16 predicted proteins | sample IncBWC14OmetaG_FD_160072 | JGI IMG/M metagenome (GOLD analysis project Ga0210383, IMG submission 160072) | Forest soil microbial communities from Barre Woods Harvard Forest LTER site, Petersham, Massachusetts, United States - Inc-BW-C-14-O ... | reverse complement strand
AGCCTGAGAACGGCTCCTTCGATGGCGGAGTCTTCGATCGAGTGACCGCGGGCGCGCAGCTGATTGATGTATTCCAGCATAATGACTCCTGTTTGGACTGAGACGCCGAACAGCGCCAAGAAGCCGACACCCGAAGAAACGCTGAAGTGAGTTCCAGTGAACAGAAGGGCTAAAAGGCCGCCCACACTACCCATCGCAACGGTGACGAGAATCAGAGCAGCCCATTTGGGCGAGCGAAACATAGTGTAGAGAATCAGGAAGATCACCAGAATCGTTAACGGGACAATGACGAGCAGCCGAGATTCGGCGCGCTTCTCGCTTTCGTATTCACCTTCCCACTCGATGTGATACCCGCGCGGCAGCTGGACCTGTGCGCTTACCTTATCGATGGCTTCCTTAACGGCGCTACCAAGGTCGCGGCCGCGCACGCTGTACTTGATCGCGACGTAACGCTGGTTTGCCTCACGGTAGATTTCCGAGCCGCCGTCCTGTTCTTGTATTTTGCAAAGCTGTGCCAAGGAGACTCTTGCGCCGGAAGGAGAGAGCAAACGAATATTTTCGATGGTGTCCTTTGTTGCGCGGTATTGCGGAAGGTAGCGCAGGACGAGGTCGTATCGCGCTTCGCCTTGCAATACTTGGGTGAGCGAGGTGCCTCCGGCGGCGGTTTGGATGGCGTCTTGAATGTCCGCAACGTTGATTTGATATCGCGCTGCTCGCTCGCGGTCCACGGCAAAGTCGATGTTTGGCTGACCGAGAGCGCGAAAGACGCCGAGATCCTCGATTCCCTTGACTTGGCGCAGGGTGGCGACGATCTGATCAGCTTTTTCCTCAAGAAGTTTCAAGTCATCGCCATACACTTTCGTGGCGAGCTCGCCTTTCACTCCGCTGACCGCCTCTTCCATATTGTCTTCGATAGGCTGAGAAAAACCCCAAGTAACACCAGGAAGTTTTTCCAGCTCGCGGTCCATGGCGGCGATCAGCCTGTCCTTGTCTTCGTGGAACACAGGCCGCCACTGTTCTCTCGGTTTGAGATCAACGAAGTATTCGGTATTGAAAAAGCCCGCGGTATCGGTTCCGTCGTCTGGACGCCCTACCTGGCTGGTGCATTGAGGTACTTCTGGAAAAGAACATAGCAGGACGCGGGCCTGGTTCATCAGGCGGATGCCTTCCGTTGGTCCCGTACTGGGAGCGAGAGTGCCGCGCACCCAGAGAGCGCCTTCATCGAGGTGGGGAAGGAATTCGGAGCCGATCACTCCGCTCACAGTTAGAAAAACAGCGAGAGCTAAACCGGCGGCCGCTACGCTGACCGTTACAACGCGATGCTCGATGGCCCATTTGACCGATTTGCGGTACCCCATTTTCAAAGATTCCATTACCGGGTTGTGCCACTCACTCACGCCCCGGCTGAAAAAGAAACTGGAGAGAACCGGCGCCATGAGCATGGAAAACACAAGCGCGCCAAGCAACGCAAATGCCACAGTCCAGGCCATGGGCTTGAACAGACGCCCCTCGACGCGCTGTAGAGTGAAAATGGGCAGGTATGCAGTGATGATGATGGCGATCGCATAAAATACCGGGCGCTGGACTTCGTGTGCGGCCTCAGCAATCACTTGGAGCACCGGCTTCGAACTATTTCCTTTTTGACGCTGGGTCATGTGGCGGATGATGTTTTCAACCATCACGACCGCCCCATCCACTACCATTCCGAAATCCAACGCGCCAAGAGACAGCAGGTTCGCGGGAATGCCGCTTAAGTTGAGGCAGGTCGCCGCGAACAACAGGGCAAAGGGAATCGTGAGGGCGACGATAAGCGCTCCGCGAATATTTCCTAGAAATAGAAAAAGGATGATCGCGACCAGAACGATTCCTTCCGTCAAGTTATGCAGCACCGTATGAGTGGTGTAGTGCACCAAGTCACTGCGGTCGATAAAGGGAACGACCTTTACGCCGGGTGGAAGGATGCGGTTGTTCAATTCCTCAACCTTTGCGTGGATTCCCGCGAGGGCTTCGTCCGCATTGGCGCCTTTGCGCAACAGCACGATGCCGGAAACCACATCGTCGTTATCGATGATCTTGCCGTCTTCGCGATGAAGGGCGCGTGCAGTTTGTCCCAGCCGGATCTTTGGGCCCTGTGAGACAACAGCAATATCCTTCACACGCAGCGGGGTACCGCCCTTGGTTGTAATGACCGTGTTTTCGATGTCTTGCACGCTCTTGATCAGGCCGACTTCGCGAATATTCACTTGCTGGAGTCCGGCTTCAATGAAGCTACCGCCCGCATTCGCATTGTTGCTGGTGAGCTGCTGCTCCACTTGGGCAAGGCTGAGTCCGTACGAGATCAGTTTGTCGGGATCCACGCGAACTTGATATTCGCGCGTGGGGCCGCCGAAGCTGGCAACATCGACGACGTCCGGGACAGCTTTGAAGTTTTTCTCGATTACCCAGTCTTCGATCGACTTCAACTCCATTGCGTCGTATTGGGGGTTGGTGCTGTGCAGAGTGAAGAAATAGATTTGGCCGACGGGGCTCCAGTCAGTCCCCATCTGGGGCGACACGCCGGGGGGTAATGTAACCTGCGAGAGCCGCTCGAGAACTCTTTCCCGGTCCCAAGCATTAGCCTCCTTATCGTCGAAAATCAGCTTCAGGTCGGAGAGCCCAAACAGCGAGAACGAGCGCAAGTGGGTGACGTGAGGAATGCCGTTCATTACGATTTCAAGCGGAATGGTGACTTGCTGCTCGATTTGTTCCGCGGAAATTCCCGGCCACTGCGTGATGATTTCCACGTAATTGTCCGCTACGTCGGGATAGGCTTCAACGGGAAGCTGATGGAACGAAATCGCACCCCAGCCAAACAGCACAAGCGCCGCTGCGAGCACGAGAAAGCGATTCTCCAATGCAAAATCGACGAGTTTTCGAATCATTACTGTGCCACCGTGTTCTGTATGACGAGCGCGTTCTGAATAACCCGTTCGCCCGGCTTGATGCCGGAGATAACTTCTTGTACGTTTCCGGGGAGCGTATTTCCGAGCGTGATTTCGACGCGCCGAAATTTGTTGTCGCCATCGGAGACAAATACCCAGTCGCGGTCGTGCAAGTGCAGAATCGAGGTTGCGGGAATTGCGGTGTGAACTTCCTGCTTCTGACCGTGAAACGTTGCGTTCACAAACATGCCCAACCGCATCAGGCCTGGATTGCGTACTTCGATACGCACTTTGGCAGTGCGAATATTCGGGTCGAGAATCGCGCCGATATTGCTGATCCTGCCCTTGAGGGTCCGGTCGGGATAAGCGTTCAGGCGGATTTCTGCGGTGTCTCCTAAGCTCACATTAGGCAGGTCGTTCTCGTACACATCGCACAAAACCCAGACCTGCGATAGGTCCGAAATAGTAAAAGGATTGGAGCCTAACGCCTGTACACCCGCTGCGTTGGTGACTTGCTGATCGGTGATCACTCCTGAAACAGGCGCGTAGATGTCCATTATAGTGTTTGGCTTGTCGGGGTCATTGCCGAGGAGACGAAGATGTTCTGCTGAAGTCTCGACATCGACTTGAGCCTTGTCCTCGGTGTCCTGGGCGATTTGAAGGTCGTTCGTTGAGATGGCGCCGTGACTATAGAGGTCTTTTGCGCGATTAAGTTGGGTGCGAGCCAGCATCTCGTCGGCGACAGCTTTGCGGTAATCGGAATATCCCCCAGAGACATCCGCGCTTCGAACACGCAACAACAACTGGCCTTTCCGCACCGTATCTCCGAGGCGCGCGTCAATGTCCACAACTCGTCCGGAAGCCAGCGTTATCACCGGCACGCTGCGAGAAATATCGGGAACGACCACTCCGGTCACGGCCAGTTCTGATTTGGAGCTGTGCGCAGTCGCTGTAACGAGTGGAAACTGTCCGGGACGATCTATCTGGACGATGCTTCCGTCCGCTTCGGGCTCGATCGCTGCCGCGGGCGGAGCTTCCGAGGCAGGATCGCCTTTACTATTGCCACAGCCGAATAGAAGAAATGTGGCAACAAATGCCAGTAAGTAGACACGCCACTTTATGCAATTCATGGATGACCTCATGCCTGACCTGCTCAATGAGCCGATTTGTGGAAGTAATTCTCGAGAAAGAGCCGGGGCCCTTCCGCGATAAGTGGAATTGCACGGCGCGGCTCCGTCGCGCAGACGTGCGCTAAAAAGTGTGACCGCAGGTCTACGAATCGATAAGCCGAGTGATTAGAAGTGGTGAATTTCGGAAGGAGGCGCTCGTCCGGCGTGGGAGATTACGAAAGAACTAACAGGAAATCCAGCATTCGGAAGCGTAATAGCAATTCCGCGCTGCCGGAAATGCCGCAAAGCATCGGCTTGCAAACTGAGCCCGGCTCGGGACTGCGGTGGAAAGTCAACGGAATCCAGTAACCGGTCAGAAGTTGAACTCCATTCTGAGGCGAGCGCAAGGAACGCCGCAGGAAAGTCGGCCGGTTGAGCCCGTGAAAACCTGCCGTGGCCATCGTTCAGAAATATCGCCACAGGCGTTTTGAACCAAGCCGTGACGAGAACGAGGTCAACCGCGCGATCTCCATTCACATCGCGAGCTTCGATGAGGAGGCCGCCTGGAGGGGCGGCAAGTCTAAAAGATTGGCGTCCGGACGTCGAAAGCTGGAGTTGGATCCAATAATCAGTGGTGCCTGAGAAGTTTTGTTCAGCTTGAATACTGGCTAAATCGGGACGAAGGTCTCCGTCAAAATCGGCGATCGCAAATGGCAAATCCGGCGCAAGGCGATTGGCGGGTGGATTCTGATCATTTACTCCCGCTACGGCGGACCCAACGAAGATAGCCAATAGGAACAACAAACATAGGGGGCGAAAAAAAAGTGAGCATCTGCTTGAGAGAACTCCCCTCAGAGGCGGACGAAGACTGAACTTGCCAGCGAAGTTGTCCAAGAACTTTGCCATAGCGCCTTTGCTTTACGGTACCATCTGTCAATCCGTTTGGGAAACCAGAATTCGGCATAAACGACACACTTCGAGCAAGTTTCACCGAGACGGCAGGGTTTCGATAGAAGCTAAGTCCTGATTAGTCGCGTTAATCAGGCATTGAACCGAATTAGCAAAAGAGCTGACTTAACGCGAACTGGTTGGGGAGGTTTGCGCCTCAGAGCGGAATATCCGACATTCTCTTGAGCCTTCCATATCCTGTCAATTCTGACAATGGCGGCAGGTGATCGCGGGTGGGAACATAGGGTAGGTGAAGGTTATTTGCGGCGTACCAACTGCTGCATGGTATTTTGCCCGGGTACGAGGTCGGCTTGAGAATGAGCCCGGCGATTCGAGAGGACGCACAGAAACACGATCCTTATTTTTTTCGCAAGCTGCCATTCCCCCGGGAACAGAGTCACAACCACCTGTCCGGCAACGCGGCGTGAACGGAGAGAAGAAAATGATCAACATCTCCATGAAACAGTTTTTGTCTTCGGCGCTATCCATTCTGCTGCTGATTGGCACTGCGCCATTCGGAGCGGGAGCTCAGTCGGGTCAATCGGGGTATGCGGGACAAGGCGTGCCGCTAACTGCGGACGAGTTGCAGCAACTGGCGGCGCCCATCGCCCTCTACCCGGACTCTTTGGTAGCGCAGGTGCTAGCTGCTGCGACCTTTCCGGATCAAATTGCCGCAGCCGAAAGCTGGTATCAGTACCACAGCAATCTGACCGGCTCATCCTTTATGGCGGCCGTAGACGGGCAACCGTGGGATCCGGCGGTGAAGGCGCTTACACAGTTTCCCTCTGTGCTCGGTAACTTGGCGTCCAACCTCACTTGGACTTCATCGCTAGGAGAGGCATATCACACGCAGTCGGCGGACGTGATGGCAGCCATCCAGGTGTTGCGCGCGAAAGCATACGCTGCAGGCAACTTGAAATCTTCGACGCAACTCTCCGTTGTGCAACAGTCGCCGCAAGTGATCGTGATTCAGCCGGTAAACCCCCAGGTAGTTTACGTTCCCATGTACAACCCCGCAGTGGTCTATGGCTATCCCTACGTGGTTCCAGCGTACGTTTACGTCCCGCCTCCTCCCGGTGCCGCTGTCGTGGCGTTTGGGGTCGGCGTAGCGGTCGGGGCCATGATGGCCGGCGGCACTTACGCGTGGGGATACAGCAGTTGGAACTGTGGATGGCACGGCACCACGACAGTGGTCTATCACGGCGGCGCATATTACGGTAACAGCGCTTGGCACGGTGGATACTACGGCTCCAGCGGATCCGCGTACGGCCCCAACGGATCCGCACACTATAGCAACGGCTACAACCCGTCCACCGGGACTGCCGCACGTGGCGGCACGGTCTCAAACGGCTACGGCAGCGTAAGTGCCGGTCAAGCGTACAACACAAAGACCGGGGCCTCTGCCTCGACTGTGCAAGGGTCCAATGCGTATGGGAGCGCTGGGGCTTCCACGGCTTCGAAAAACGGCACGACCGTTAACAGCCAGCACCAAACCAACGCAAACGGAACCACCGGGCAGATACATAGCTCGAACGGCGGCTCGGCTTATGGCGCGACAGGCAAGAACGGCAACAGCGCGGCCGTTGGCCAAACTGCAAATGGCGACAAGTATGCCGCGGCAAACGGCAAAACCTACAGCAACACCGGCAGTGGTTGGAATCAGAAGAGCGGAAGTCCGTCAAGTTATAACAAATCCAGTTCCAGCGGCTGGGGCGGGCAGGAAAAGAGTGGTGGATCATCGGCCATGAACAGTGGAGGCGGCGGATGGAATTCGCGGACTTCCAGTGCGCGCGGTTCGTCGAGCATGGGCCGGGGTGGCCGCAGGTAGATCTAGCGCCATCGAGGAAAACGGAGCCGACGGTAATTTTTGTGTGCTGATGGAGTCTTTGATAATGCAAGTTTGGAGGATCTCTGTGTCGCGAGCAACCCGCAGGACCACTATTCTGAGTCGCCTCGCTCCTCTGGCGATAGTCATTCTCTTCGCCGGATGCGGCAAGTCCGCCAAGCCTGCTTACCAGACGTTTGCTTCACCCGACGACGCCAGCAACGGGCTGTTGACCGCGGCCAAATCAGGCGATCCAAATGCGGTGATCGCCGTGTTTGGTCCGGACTCGAAAGACATCGTTGTCACCGGCGATCCCGTGCAGGATAAAAATACCGCCGACCTATTCATCTCGGCGTATAGCGCGATGCATCGTTGGCGCAAGATGCCCGACGGGTCCCAAACCCTGCTGATCGGAGCGGACAATTTTCCCTTCCCGATACCGCTGAAGAAGAATGCCGCGGGACAGTGGTACTTCGACGTGGCTGCGGGAAGAGAAGAGATTCTGGCCCGCCGTATCGGCCGCAATGAACTGTCTGTCATGGAAGTTTGTATGGCGCTGGCTGACGCCCAGTCTGAATACTACTCACAGCGTCTCGGCGACGGAAGCACGCAACAATACGCTGTGAAGTTCATCAGTGACACCGGCAAGCAGAACGGTTTGTACTGGGAGTCGCCGGAAGGTCAGCCCAAAAGCCCGCTCGGTCCGCTGGCGGCATTCGCCACCAACGAGGGATATAGCCTGAAGCCGGATTCGCACGTGCCATTCCACGGCTACTACTTTCACATGCTTACTCGGCAAGGCAGTCACGCGCCCGGCGGAGCGAAGGACTACGTCGTCAATGGAAAGATGACCGGCGGCTTCGCCTTCGTGGCCTATCCCGCGGAGTACCGCAACTCCGGCGTGATGACGTTCATGATCAACCAGGATGGCGTCCTACTTCAGAAGGATTTGGGGACTGCTACAACACAGACAGCAGCCGCAATGACCGAGTTCGATCCCGATCCGAGTTGGACCCCAGCACAGCAATAGCTGGTTTCTTTTCTCGATGCCATTGCCGGGAGAAGGTAGCGTGGGCTTGTTCTTCACCCAGATAATCTGATGCTTCGCCACCTCGTCGCAACACTTCGGGCAGGAGGTCTGGATGCGCAAGTCATTTAAATTTCCGCGCCTTCGCTGCACGCTGAGTTTGCAAAAACATGCGTAGGCAGGAGTGCAATCCAGTCTGGTGCTCTAACGCTATATTTAGGCGTCGGCCACTTTGAGAATGAGCTTTCCGGTGTTCTCGCCCTTGAACAGTTTCAGCAACGTGTCGGGAAATGTTTCGAGACCCTCTACGATGTGTTCGCGCGATTTGAGTTTGCCGGCCGCCATCCAACCGGCCATCTCGCGCGCGGCTTCGGGATAACGATCCGCGTAGTCAAAGACGACCATACCTTTCATGCTCGCGCGATTAACGAGAAGCGAGAGATAGTTCGAGGGTCCCTTGATCGGCGTGGTGTTGCAGTATTGCGAGATTGCGCCGCAGATGACCACGCGTGCTCCGCGTGCGAGCTGCGTGAGCGCAGCGTCGAGGATGTCGCCGCCCACATTGTCGAAATAAATGTCAATGCCTTTCGGGCAATGTTTCTGCAGGGATTTGCGGACATCCTCCGACTTGTAATCAATGGCGGCGTCAAAGCCGAGCTCTTTCACGATGTAGTTGCATTTCTCGGCACCGCCGGCAATACCTACCACCGTGCAGCCTTTTATTTTGGCGATCTGCCCTACAACCGACCCAACCGCTCCAGCCGCACCTGATACGACTACCGTCTGGCCCGGTTCTGGACGGCCGATATCCAGCAAGCCAAAGTATGCGGTCATTCCCGGCATTCCGAGCGTCCCGAGAAAGACTGGCAGAGGAATCGCGCCGGCATTTACTTTGGTGATGCCGTTGCCGTTCGAAATAACGAATTCCTGAACGCCGAACGCGCCATAAACGTTATCGCCGACGGCAAATTTGGGGTTCTTCGATGCGATGACGCGACCAAGCGCTCCGGCGCGCATCACTTCTCCGATACCCACCGGAGCAATGTACGATTTTCCTTCGTTCATCCACCCGCGCATTGCCGGATCGAGCGAGATATACAGAATCTTCACGAGCAACTCGCCTTCACCAGGGTCGCGAACCGGCTCTTCCTTATAAACCCAATCGGTCCGCTTCGGCATACCGACGGGACGCGCGGCAAGTTCAAATTTGTGATTCAAATTGCTCATGGTGAATCCCTCCGGCGCTTAACGATCGGGGCAGAGCCGTAATCTAGTCGACTGTTGAGAGTCGCTTACAGATGACAGTGACTAACGCGGCGGGCATTGTATATAATCGCCAGCGTCGTGCCAAGTCAGAACGTTTTCTGGACACAGGAGGTCTAAATGGCCGGAGCACCAGCAAATGTGTCGAACATTCTACGGCCCCCTGTCTTCGCAACTGCCGAAGAAGACCGCGTGCATCGCAAGCGGATGCTGGCTGCTGCCTTTCGGCTCTTCTCGCGTTTCGGATTTGATGAGGGAGTGGCGGGACACATCACGGCGCGCGATCCGGAACGACTTGACCACTTCTGGGTGAACCCTTTCGGAATGCACTTCAGCCAAATTCGCGCGTCCGACCTACTTCTGGTAAATCACCGCGGCGAAGTCTTGGAAGGAAATTATCCAGTTAATGGAGCAGCCTTTGCCATCCATTCGCAGGTACACGCGGCGCGTCCCGACGTGATCGCGGCGGCGCATGCGCACTCGATGTACGGAAAATCTTGGGCCTCGCTCGGCCGGCTGCTCGATCCCATCACGCAGGATTCCTGCGCGTTCTATGAGGACCACGGACTATTCGCCGAGTTCACGGGCGTGGTGTATGAAACGTCGGAGGGCGAGCGAATAGCACAAGCTTTGGGGCAATATAAAGCCGCGATTCTGCGGAATCATGGATTGATCACGGTGGGCCACTGCGTGGAGGAGGCAGCGTGGTGGTTTATCACCATGGACCGCAGTTGCCAGGCGCAGTTGCTCGCAGAGGCGGCGGGTGTGCCGGTAAAGATCGATCATGCCACCGCAGTTACAACCCGGGAGCAAGTGGGAAATCATCTCGCTGGATGGTTTCAGTTTCAGCCACTACTCGCGCGAATCGTTCGAGACGAGCCTGACTTGCTCGACTAGTTTCGTCGCGGTGGACGCGCAAGAAGATAACTCGGCGCTGCCATTGCTGCATGTTGCAACACCACGTCCGAAAAGGGCAATTTCACAGACACACTGATGGAAACACAAGAGCATCTCGACATACTGATCATTGGCGCCGGAATATCCGGCATCGACGCTGCTTACCGGATACAGACTACCCTTCCCAAGAAGACCTACGCAATTCTCGAAGCGCGCGACGCAATCGGCGGAACCTGGGACCTCTTCCGATATCCAGGCGTGCGATCCGATTCTGATATGCACACCCTCGGGTTTCCTTTCAGGCCATGGCATGCCGACGAGTCGATCGCAGAGGGATCCGCCATATGGAATTATATCCGCGAGACCGCGGAACATTTTGGCATCGACCCTCACATCAGACTGGGGCATCGGATGATTCGAGCTTCCTGGTCTTCAACCGAGGCACGGTGGACCGTCGAGGCACAAACGAGAGATGGACGGGTTGTGCGTTTCGTCTGCACCTTCCTTTATATGTGCAGCGGTTATTACAGTTACGAAAAAGGATTCAGCCCGGAATTCCCGGGTGTGAAACAGTTTCAGGGCCAGTTCCTGCACCCACAGGAGTGGCCCGAGACCCTCGATTATGCAGGTAAGCGAATCGTTGTCATTGGCAGCGGCGCTACGGCGGTGACGCTGGTTCCGGCGCTAGCCAAAGATGCGGCCCACGTGACGATGTTGCAGCGGTCTCCTAGCTACGTGGTCACGCGCCCGAGCAAGGACGCCAAGGCCATATGGATGTTTCGGCATTTGCCAAAGAAGCTTGCCGCGAAACTTACAAAATGGAAGAACGTGTTGTACAGCATCACCATGTTCCATCTCGCTCGCACCAAACCAGAGAAAATGAAGGGCATGATCATCAAGGGGATCAAGCTACAGCTTCATCCCGATTTCGACGTCAAGCGGCATTTTACGCCGCGCTATAACCCGTGGGATCAGCGTATATGCTTGGTGCCTGACGGCGACCTGTTTGCTGCGATTCGCTCCGGGAAAGTCGAAATCGTCACCGACACGATCGAAACATTTGTCGAATCCGGCGTTCGTTTGAGTTCAGGCACGACACTGCCGGCGGATATCGTTGTTTCCGCCACAGGTCTCGTAGTGAAGCTGATGGGCGGAGCCGATATTCTTGTTGATGGTGTGTCGGCGAAATTTGACGACAGGGTCGTTTACAAAGGCGCGATGTTCGGCGGTATCCCGAATCTTGCATTCGCTTTTGGGTACACAAATAATTCATGGACGCTGCGCTGCGATCTCACGGCGCGCTTTGTCTGCCGGTTGCTCAAATATATGGATCGAAAGGGCTGGTCCGTATGCGTGCCAAGCGCTCCGGGTCCTTCCGTTGTTCCCGAGCCTTTGATCGATTTCAGTTCCGGCTATGTCCGCCGGGCCAATGGCGTGCTGCCGAAGCAGGGGCAAAAAGCGCCCTGGAGAGTGCACCAGAACTATGTGAAGGATCTGGCGGCGTTTACGTTTGGGTCGATAAGCGACGGGACCATGGAATTTCTTCAAACCTCGGAGGGTTCCCAGCGTGAGCAGAGGCAAACCGGCGAGGTCATGGCTAAGACGTCACTACAAGGCGGGCCATCTTCTTAACCGCGGGCTTGCAACTTAGCATTAGTCGCTATAATCTCAGGGTCACTATCGAATGTGAGTCAGGCACGACTCTATGCTTTCCAACAGGAGGACCAGCATTATGGGCCGCGTAAAGAGCGCCGCGGGACAGGCCTCATCATCTCCACCTGCAAGCCTTGGCAATATTGAGGCCGAAAATGAACGGCACGGCTCCGCGTCCTCCGAAAAGAAGCCCACCGGTCTTCGCGAGCGAAAAAAGGCGCGCCTTCGCCAGCAGATTGTCGAGACAGCTCTGCATCTTTTTCGGCAGCGCGGCTACGAAAACACCCGCATCGACGACATCGTACAAACGCTGGAAATCAGCCAGCCCACGTTTTTCCGTTACTTTCCCAGCAAAGAGGCGGTATTGCGCGAAGTTGGACGCCGCGCATTTGCGCGCCAAGCGGCAAGTCTCAAGGCTGAACTTTCCACCAAGGCCTCGACCGAACAACGTTTACGACGATTTTATGAATCTCTTGGAAATGTAACGGAAGTGGGGCGCCCGCTCTGGCAAGCTGTGATTCTGGCTGGCGCGATGGATCCGGTGCGCTCACCGGAATTACGCGGGGCGGAGGCGGCGACCGTCAGCCTTCTCCGAGAGATCATTGCAGAAGGGCAGAAAAATGGCGAGATCACCCGGGATTTTCCCGTCGTGCATCTGGCCGAGTTCATGGAAGGCCTTTTCAACACCGTGGTTCGCCAGTGGGCCGTCGATCTTACCGGGCCTCACAAACTCACCGAACGCGTCAGAAATGCGGTCGAGTTTTTCTTGCGGGGCGCACATCCGTAACAAGGAATTCCATCCTGTGTGTTCAAGGAAGCAAAGCTCGCGCCACTTTCATAAACAAACTAAGCGGCGGATCCCAAGTTCGTTGAGGTCCATACGATGAAAGCCGCTATCCTGTGCGAGTTCAAACAGCCTCTCGTTATCGAAGAGGTCGACCGACCGAAGCCCGGTGCGCTGGATGTGCTGATCGAAGTGGAAGCGTGCGGCCTGTGTCACTCGGATTTGCACTTAGCCGATGGCGATTGGCCACAGCTAGTTCCCATAATGAAGAAGCGCCTGATTCTCGGGCACGAAATCGCCGGTCGCGTTGTGGAGAAGGGCGCGGCTGTTGACCATTTGAAAGTCGGCGAGCGTGTGGGTGTTCCTTGGGTGCATTGGACCTGTGGAGAGTGCGATTTCTGCCGCGAAGGCAACGAGAATCTCTGCGTCAAACAACAGATTACAGGCGTCACCGTAGATGGCGGATATGCGGAATTCGTAAAGGCTCCCGCGAGTCATGCCCTGAAGATTCCGAATGGTCTCTCCTCGGTCGATGCGGCACCTCTTTTCTGCGCGGGAGTCACCGTTTACCGTGCCTTGCACCACGCAAGAATCCAGCCAGGGCAGCGTTTGGCGATATTTGGTGTCGGAGGCCTGGGACAACTAGCCGTTCAAATTGGAAAAGAAATGGGAGCGATCGTTACCGCCATCGACGTCTCGGCCGAAAAGCTTTCACACGCAACAGCGCTTGGCGCATCGACAACGCTGAACGCAGCTACCGAGAAAGTTGTCAAGGAACTGCGGCGCATGGGCGGCGCACATGTCGCACTGGTAACTTCAGCAGCCAAGGCGGCGTACGACACCGCCTTTCTCTGTGTTAGACCGACCGGGATGCTCCTCGTGGTTGGCCTGCCTTCGGAGTCCATTTGCTTCCCGCCAATTTTGATGGCGGCGTCAGAAGTTCGAATCCAGGCATCATCCGTCGGCACCCGAAAAGATCTGCACGAAGTGCTAGCTCTGGCGGTTGCGGGCAAGATTCATTCTCAAGTCACCACCCGGCCCCTCGCCCATGTCAACGAGGCAATAGCGGAGCTGCGGAAAGGGACCGTATCGGGTCGTATCGTGCTTACCCCCCATTGAGGCGTATTCCACTCAGGAGATCTGCTTTCGGATGCTCTATCCAAAGCTCCTTTCCCAGCGAAACCTCTCTCCAAGGAGCGTCTGAACACAGCCATCCAAGATTCTAATCCATCGCATCATGTTCGTATTGACGTTAGTAACTATAATGTGATACGAACGCTCACAATTCATGGGGAATTAGGTCGGGGTGGCCGTGATTCTTCGAAGCTGCGAAAAACTTGCCGCGACCGCTCATGGGCATCACCCATGCCAACCTCCAATCGGTTTAACTTCGCAGATATTGAAACACTCAAAAGGAGAAGCCATGAGGGGACTGAGAGCATTTGCAGGTGCCTTGACCCTATCAATGTGTTTGCTGCTGGCGATTCCAGCGACGTACGCCCAAGGAGTGGGGGCGTCGGGCAGTCTCAACGGTACTGTGACCGATCCGACGGGCGCTGTCGTCTCTAAGGCGACGGTAACCGCGGACGATCCGAGCCGCGGAACACACCTCGCGGTGGTCACCGACGATGGCGGCCAATATCGGTTCACCAGTCTGGCCCCGGGCACGTACGACCTAACCGTGCAGGCCTCAGGCTTTCAGTCCGAAGTTGGAAAGGGTATCGAGGTGACGGTCGGACAGGCCGCGACGCTAGATTTCCGGCTGAAAGTAGCGACGTCGACACAAACCGTCGAGGTCACAGCGGTGCCTCCCGTGATCGAAACCGAAAGAGGCAGCCAGGCAAATACGGTCACACAGCAGTACATTGAAGATTTGCCAATCGATCGCCGCGATTACCTGTCCTTTGCATTGCTGATGCCGGGCGTGAGCAATTCCACTTTGCTTGCCGATAATGCGGATTTCCGCCCAAAACAGACTCCGCAAAGCGGGCTTTCGTTTTACGGAAGCAATGGCAGAGGCAACAGTGTCACAGTTGACGGCGCCGAGGCCAACGACGATGCCGGCGGCGTGCGTCTGACCTTGGGCCAGGACGCAGTGCAAGAATTCCAAATCAACCGCAGCAATTACACGGCCGACTTGGGCGGGGCCAGCGGCGCGTCGATCAACATCGTTTCCAAGTCTGGTACGAACGATGTGCATGGAAGTCTCTTTGGCTTTTTCCGAAATGACGCGATGGATGCTCGCGACCCCTTCGCTTTTAGTCCTGCATTGCAACCTGGCGATCCGTTCTCACTGGATGCCGTAGGTGATCCAGTCAAGAATTCCTTGAACCGCCAGCAATTCGGCGGCAGCGTGGGTTTCCCGATCAAGAAAAACAAGACATTTCTCTTCATCTCTTTCGAAGGTCTGCGCTCCGATGCGCAGGATTCGGTCCCTTTGTTTACCAACAGTTCGATTTTCGCTGGGCCTACTCCCGCCGCAGCCGCAAACCCATTTCCGGCTTTTGATCCGAGATCCGCACAACAGACCATCGTTAGCGGACTAGCGACCCAATCCCCTGGAACAATGGTGCCGTGCCTGTCGGATCCGGCTGACCCGACAAATATCGCACTAGCCACGTCGTTGCCTGCGCCAGTTTGCGCCGGCGTGCTTTCGCAATGCTTGACTATTACGCCAAGCGCTTCGCCCTGCCAGACAAATCCGGCCTCGCAGGCGCTAAACCCGTTCATCATTAATCAGTTTGAGACGAACGGTGGGGTCTTTCCGTTCCCTATTCGGTCATATCTCGGCTCCATCCGCTTGGATCACCGAATCGATGAGAACAACCAGGTTTCACTTCGATACAACGCTGCTCACCTCACCGAGAAAGATCCTGACGTGCAGGCATTGACAGCAATTTCCCGCGGGAATTCCGAGCTCGCGTGGGATAGCACGCTCGAAGGCGCCTGGATTCATCAGTTTAGTCCTACCGCTCAAAATGAACTTCGGCTGCAATGGAACATGTATCAATTCAATGTGGACACCAATGATCCTGGCGGACCTGGACTCGACGTTGAGGGCTTCGGTTTCTTTGGGCGCGGGATCTTTTTGCCGAGCCACACGAGGGGGGGGCGTTATGAGGTTGCCGACAATATCACCCTTCTGCGCGGTCACCACACTCTGAAGATGGGCTTCTATGAGCTGGTTCGTGGCAACAACACGACATCGCAAACCTTCTTCCCAGGACGATTTGAATTTCTGGAGCTGCCGGGAATAGTGCTGAGCCCGTGTTTGCAGGTCCCGGTCCTTTGTGGCGTGAGCGCGAACACGGCTGCCATATCCACTCTTCAGTCATGGAGCTTGGGGGCACCTGCATTCTACGAACAGGGATTCGGCAACCCAAGTTATAAGCAGACAAGGCCGTTCACCGCCGCCTACATACAGGATGGCTGGCAAATCAGGCCAAACTTCACGCTAAATTACGGGCTGCGGTATGAACTCGACTCGCAATACGGACCTCTCCATACTCCCAAGACAAATTTCGCTCCCCGTATTTCGTTCGCGTGGGACCCATTTGGGGACCATAAAACGGTAGTCCGCGGCGGATACGGGATCTTCTATTCCCCGATCTACGCGCAGATTCCTTCGGTCGTGGATGTTCTCGGCAATGTCAACGGTACGCGGAAGATTGCCAACACGCTTGTGAAGCTCACGGGCGTCCCGGGTGACCCCTCGATTGCAAACTCTGCGGTAATCTTCCAAACACTATTTGGAGAAGGAAAGATCGACTGCGGCACGCCGCCGCCGGGACAGTTTGCTTGTATCACTGCGGCTGACCTCGCCCAGTTCAATCTTTCCGTTCCTAACACAGGGCCGCTCCCACCAGGGACTGTCCTTTTTGCCGGCCAGCCTAACTACAAAAGCCCCATGTCGCAGCAAGTGTCGGTTGGAATCGAGCGGGAGATAGGAAATGGTCTCTCGATCTCGGCCAACTATATTTATGTTCGCACGGCGCATCTTCCAGTTGCGATCGACACGAACTTGCTGCCGGGGGCTCCATTCGACACGGGATCGACCGGCCTGCCCTCTAACGGAATCCCGTTCCAAGACTGGGGAGCACCGGTATGTGTGGTGCCCAGTCCGACGAACCCTTGCTTTGCCGATGGGTCGCTGACGGTTCTTCAGAACAACGTCTATAGTTCCATAGCGACAGCGTCTTACAATGGCGGCATTTTCGAATTGAAGAAGCGCTTCTCAGATCACTACACAGTCCTGGCGAATTACACCTATAGCCACGCTATCGATGAGTCGACGGATTTCAACAGCGATTACGCGCCTTTCAATCAGACAGAACTGCACGCCGAACGGGCCAACTCTGATTTTGATCAAAGACACAAAGTGGTGGTCGCAGGTGTATTGGACAGCCCCTTCAAATCGATTTTCCTTTCTGGCTTCGAGCTTTCGCCGATCTTCAATTACAATAGCGGTCATCCGTTCAACCTGCTCGCCGGCACAGACATCAATAGCGACAACCATTTTACAAATGACCGCCCGGCGGGAGCTCCACGCAACAGCGGGCTTGGCCCCAATTATATTGACTTCGATTTGCGGCTGAGCCGAACGTTCCGATTCGGTGAACGCTACAGTCTCCAACTCTTGGCGGAAGGGTTCAATCTCGCGAACCGGACGAATTATTCCAGCGTCAACAATATCGTGGGCCCTGGTTTTGCCCCGCCGTTTAGTGTGCATGGGACCGCAGCGCTTTCGCCAAGCCAGCCGCTGGGGTTCACTGCGGATTTCCCGAAACGTGAAATCCAGCTCGGTGTGAGGTTTAGTTTTTAGTTTCCATTTGAGCAGATACAGTCGTGCTAGCTTCGGTCGGGGCATCGTCGCCGAAGTTCGCGGATGAAGACCATCGCTTGATGCAAAGTATTTCGATCTTTCCAAAGAAGCGGGCGAATGTACTAATGAATGGCGACGATAGGAGGGTGTCGATATGCGTCCAGGAATCAAGCGTGTAGTTTTCTCCTTAGGGTTGTTGGCGACGATATTACTGATTTGCGACAGCGCCTACGCACAGTCGGGAGTTACAAGTGTCCCGGGAACTCTTCACGATGGCGCGACTTATCTTATTGAGGTTCCCTCCAATTGGAACGGAACTTTATTCCTGTACAGTCACGGCTACGTGGTACCAGGGGCCTCGAATCCCGCGACTGACGTGGGCGATCCGCTAACGCGACTGTTCATGTTAGCGAACGGCTACGCGCTCGCCGGATCTTCCTACGCCACAACCGGGTGGGCTATTCAACAGGCGATTCCCGATCAGATCGCAGTGCTCGACGCTTTCAATAAACTATTCCATCAGCCCGATCGCACCATCGCGTGGGGCCATTCCCTGGGCGGCATCATTACGGCAGGCTTGATACAGAAAAACCCTGGCCGTTTCACCGCAGCTCTTCCGATGTGCGGAGTGCTTTCAGGGGGAGTGGCCACATGGAACACCGCGCTTGATTCGGAGTTTGCGTTTGAAGTTCTGATCGCTCCAGGAAGCGGGTTACAGGTGGTGAACATTGCGGACCCCGAGACGAATCTTGAGATCGCCGAAGAGGCGCTTGCGATTGCTCAGAGCTCTCCGCAAGGACGAGCTCGAATCGCGCTGGCAGCCTCTTTATCTGACCTACCTGGCTGGTTCACGCCCCTCACGCCGGAGCCGGATCCGACAGATTTTGACTCGCAGGAAGCAAATCAATTCCTCTGGGACGAAGAGGTTGATTTTCCGTTTGTTTTTGCGTTTCGTGCCGAACTGGAGTTCCGAGCGACCGGCAACCCTTCCTGGAACACTGGCGTGAATTACAAGCAACAGTTCGAGCGCTCGATTGATCGGGCCGAAGTGGAGGCTCTTTACAAAGAAGCCGGTCTAAGTCTCAATTCTGACCTCGACGCGCTACAGGATGCCGCGCGTATTAGCGCCGATCCTCCGGCCGTTCGCTACCTCGAGCAAAATGTTGATTTCAACGGCCGTATCGGAATACCCGTTCTGACACTACACACAAAAGGCGATGGCCTCGTGGTAGTAGAAAACGAGTCAGCCTACAAAAACGTCGTTAGTTCGGAGGGCAACGGACGGTTCCTGCGCCGGGATTTTGTGGATCGTGCGGGACACTGTGCCTTCACTCCGGCGGAAACAATTGCAGCAGTTGAAACGCTGGTCGATCGCATTGATACGGGAAACTGGAAGGAACGGGATGCGAGCGATCTGAATACTGCGGCCGCAGCGCTCGGACCCGAGTTCAATGTTTTTCTTTCGGGTAGCACAGTTGTTGCTACACCGCCGGCCTTTATCGATTTTGTCCCAGCTCCCTACTTGCGTCCGTTCGATGGAGGGCCGCACGATTGCAGAATCGATTTCGAGTGCAAGTAACTGGGGCAGCTTGCGCTGTTCGAACTCGCGGACGTAATGGTAACTCAGTTCTTGTTCTCCGTCTGAAACCGCAAGCTCTGAGGGGTTCCGGGCTCGTAGGCAGTCGCCTAAAAACGAAACGCTTGGCATTCTCCTGGAACAGCGTTTGCGCTGAGTCGTTGGGTGCAGCGAAGAGTTCAGCATTGAAACGCTAGGATCCAGATCCTCACCTTGGCCCATTCTTAAACGATGGTTGAGAGGGCACGAATGCTATCGCCTATGTTCGGTGAATTTATGGGCACAATGGTGCTGGTCCTGTTGGGCAACGGCGTAATCGCCGACGTCGTTCTGTCGCGCTCCAAGGCAGAAGGCGGTGGATGGATTTCGATATCGACGGGTTGGGCCATCGCGGCGATGGCGGGTATTTTCACTGCTTTAGCTTGCGGAAGCAGTGACGCCCATATAAATCCAGCCGTAACTTTGGGAGTGGCGGTCGCGAGCGGCAATTTTTCCAAGCTTGTACCGTACGTAACTGCCCAAATGTTGGGAGCATTTGCGGGCTCGGTTCTAGTCTGGCTGCATTTCCTGCCGCATTGGGCCGCGACGCCAAGCCCGATCCTAAAACTGAGCTGCTTCTGCAGCCATCCATCCATACCCAATAAAGTGACCAACCTTATCAGCGAAATTATTCCCACGACGCTACTCGTGTTCGTTGCCGTCTGCATTTTGACGCGCGCCAATCTGCCGGCTGGTTTTGGCCCGGTCCTGATCGCTGCTTTAGTCTGGGGACTTATACTGGCGCTGGCTGGGCCCACCGGCACAAGTATGAATCCGGCGCGCGATATTGGTTCGCGGATCGCTCATGCAATCCTTCCGATTGCGGGGAAAGGAAGCTCCGATTGGGGCTACGCGCCGATTTCGGTGGTTGGCACGCTAGCGGGTGGAGCGCTCGCGGGCTTGGCGATCCGCCTTCTTCATATCTAGGCCGGCGGCGAAAGAGATTGGGATGTCGATGAACCGAATCGCGTCGGGGAAATCGTGTCGGCAAACTAGCGTTAGTAACTAACATGTGTTATAAGCAAACGTTTGCAGCCAAGAGGGGATCTTCCTAGTGCTACAACAAACAAAATGAACACCCCGCAAATCTTCAATCTTGCCGGGCGCGTCGCGATCGTCACCGGTGGTTCGGTCGGCCTCGGCCGGCAAATGGCCGAAGGCCTGGCGGAAATGGGGGCGAACCTGGTTCTCTGCGCGCGCAAGAAAGAACGCTGCGAGTGCGCCGCGGAGGAGTTACAAAAACTGGGAGTGGAAGTTCTCGCGCTTGGCTGCGATGTCAAAGAACCGGGAAGCATTCAAGAGGTTGCCGACGCCACCGTCAAGCAGTTCGGGAGCATCGACATTTTGATCAACAATGCCGGCACTTCCTGGGGTGCGCCGGTTGAATCGATGACGCTCGAGCAGTGGAATAAAGTGATCGAAACCAACCTGACCGGAACCTTTTTGTTTTCGCAAGCGGTAGGAAAAGTCATGATTCAGCAGCGGCGGGGGAAAATCATCAACATGGCCTCCGTAGCTGGGCTGCGCGGTTCATCCCCGAAATTCTCAGCCATCGGTTACAGCGCGAGCAAAGGCGGTGTGATAATTTTCACCAAAGATCTAGCCTGCAAATGGGGTATGCACAACATTCAGGTAAACGCGATTGCGCCCGGCTGGTTTCCAACTGATATGTCGGAAAAAGTCATTGAGAGAAATAAGGAAGCGCTGCTGGCGGGCATCCCTTTGGGGCGGTTTGGTGGGCCGAATGATCTAAAAGGCGCGGCGATCTTTCTTGCGTCCGCTGCGTCAGACTTTGTGACCGGACATATCCTGGTGGTCGATGGAGGTCAGTCCGCCTAATCCAGGCCAGGCACGCTATGAATATTCCACTCACGCCTCTGCGCTTCCTTCACTACGCGGAACAGCAGTATCCCGGCAGGACCGCGGTAGTCTGCAATCAGGAGCGCTTTACCTATGCACAGTTTTCAGAGCGCGTCGGCCGTCTGGCGGGCGCTCTGCGCCAGGCCGGTGTCCAGGCTGGAGATCGCGTCGCTTTTCTCAGCGCGAATTGTCACCGCTTGCTGGAGGGCTACTACGGCGTTCCGGAAGCCGGCGCTGTTCTGCTCCCATTAAATATCCGGCTCGCATCGGAAGAGCTGGCCTACATTCTGAATGATTCCGGCGCGACGATCCTCTTTGTGGAGAAGCAGTTTCTCGGACTGGTGGAATCCTTTCGCAAGAATCTTCACACGGTAAAAATGTTCGTCCAACTGAATGGTTCTCCAGAAGCTTCTTGGCTCGCTTCCGGTAACTACGATTCCCTTCTCAGCGCGGCTATGCCCTATCGCGCGGACATCAGCTCCATCGACGAGAACGCGCTCGCTGAACTCTTCTACACCAGCGGCACCAGCGCAAATCCAAAAGGTGTCATGTTGACGCACAGAAATATTTACCTCCATGCGCTGAACGTGTGCCTCGGATTCAAGATCGAAAACGGGGCGGTCGAACTTCATACCATCCCTCTCTTCCATGCGAATGGCTGGGGTGTCGCGCATTTCCTCACTTTACTCGGGGGAAAGCACGTCATGATCCAACGATTCGAGACCAAAGAAGTGTTCCGGCTGATTGAAAAGGAAAAAGTTCACTCGTGTAGTCTGGTTCCCATCATGGCCACCGCCCTGGTGAACTGCCCGGAGCGTCATAATTACGATTTAAGTACGCTTCGACGGATTGTCATCGGCGGCGCCGCATCGTCGCCCACACTTATTCGCGAGGTTGAAAAAGCACTCGGCTGCGAATGTTTTTCGGGTTACGGCCTGACCGAGACATCGCCCTCGCTTACGATTTCTCCCATGAAGTCAGGTCTGGAATGGGAGGGCGAACAGCGTTATGTGGGCCAGGCGATGACCGGCTACGCGTTTCCCGGCACGGAAATACGAGTAGTGGACCCCGACGATCGCGACGTGCCACGCGATGGGAAAGCTATCGGCGAAATCATAGCGCGCAGTGATGGCGTGATGGAGGGCTACTGGCGCCAACCGGAAGCTTCCGCCGAAGTTTTACGTGGTGGATGGTTCCACACCGGGGACATGGCCACATTCAACGAAGAAGGTTACGTTCTGATCGTCGATCGCAAAAAAGACATTATCGTCAGCGGCGGGGAAAACATTTCTTCCCTTGAGCTTGAGAAAGCCATCCTCGCGCATTCCGCCATCCTGGAAGCCGCCGTCATTCCGGTTCCCGACGAAAAATGGGGCGAAGTACCCAAAGCGCTGGTGGTTCTAAAGCCGAACGCCGTCGTAACGGAGTCCGAACTCATCGAGTTCTGCCGTTCGCGCCTGGCGCATTACAAGTGCCCCCGTTCATTCGAATTCTTGGATAGTTTGCCCAAGACCGGCACTGGAAAAATTCTCAAAAAAGACATCCGGAAGAAGTATTGGCAAGGTCAGGAGACTATGCGCCCGAGTTCTGCCTCGCCAACACGAAAATCCGGCGCTTGAGCAAAATTAATTTGCGAGATGTAGCGTTCACTGAAAACAACGCCAGAGTCCAATTGGTGCTTGGCGATCTGAAGGAGTTTTAGTCATGGATTTAAACCTAACCAAAGAGGAGTTGACGTTTCGCGACGAACTTCGCGCGTGGCTCGCCAATAACCTGCCGAAAGACTGGAACGAGTGGCGAGAAAAACCAATCGAGGAATCCTTTCCATATCTTCGCGCATGGCAGCGAAAACTGCAGGACGGCCGCTGGGCAGCTGTTTCATGGCCCAAAGAATACGGAGGTCGCGGTGCCACGCTTATGGAACAAGCCATATTTTGGGAAGAGATGGCGCGCGCGGAGGCACCCCCGATGGCCAATTCGCTGGGCCTGGGCCTCATCGGACCTACAATCATCGCCTACGGAACTGAGGCGCAAAAGAAACGTTACATCCCGAAAATCTTGAGCGCAGAAGAAATCTGGTGCCAGGGATTTTCCGAACCCAACGCCGGTTCGGACCTCGCGGGTTTGCAAATGGAAGCCCGATTGGACGGCGATCATTACGTCGTTAACGGCCAAAAAGTCTGGACAAGTTACGGTTGGATCGGTAATTGGTGCGAACTCGTAGTTCGCACGGATGCAGGTGTCGCTAAACACAAGGGGCTTTCGGTACTCCTCGTCGATATGAAGTCGCCCGGGGTCGAGGTTCGACCTCTGCGCCAGATGACCGGCGAATCCGAATTCAACGAGATTTTCTTTCGCGATGTTCGCGTTCCAACTGAGAACGTTCTTGGCAAAGTAAATGACGGATGGAATGTGGCCGTGAGCACACTGATGTACGAGCGAGGTTCCTACGGCGCTCGGCTACATCTCATATTCAAGCGCGCTATCACACGGCTTATCGAACTTTCTCGAAGCGTCCAACGGAACGGCCGACCCGCTGCCCAAGACCCGCTCATACGCCAGAAACTCGCGCAGTGCAGCGCGGAAATCGAAATCATGCGCTTTAACCAGATGCGGGCCTTCAGCCGCATTACCGCAACAGGCGTGCCTGGTCCGGAGGGTTCGATTCAGAAGATATTCTGGAGCGAACTTAACCAGCGGCTGCAACAAATCGCACAGGAGCTGCTCGGTCCCTATGGTCAACTGCTGGGCGGCGATCCTCATGCCGTTGATAAAGGGATTTGGTCTTACGCCTACCTGCGCACTCGCGGAAATACGATCGAAGCAGGGACCTCCGAAGTGCAGCGGAACATCATTGGACATTTCGTTCTCGGACTGCCTAGAAGCTACTAAGGGGATACGCTATGGAATTCGGTTTGACTGAAAGCCAGGAATTTTTGAAGGACAGCGCGCGCAAGTTTTTCGCAGGGGAATGTCCTAGCGCCGAAATGCGGCGCTTGATGGAAACGGATACGGCATACGACGCCGCTCTTTGGTCCAAGCTCACCGACCAAGGTTACACTGGCATTATTTTCGCGGAAAGCCTTGGTGGCGTCGGCCTCGGCAAGGTCGAACTAATGCTTCTGATGGAAGAAGCCGGGCGCGCGCTGTTGCCCGGGCCGTTTTTCTCGACCGTAGTGCTGGCGGGATCTGTCTTGGATGCCGTAGCTTCGTCGGCTCACAAGAATAAATACCTCGCTCCGATTTGCCGCGGAGAAGTTCGCGCCACCGTGTCCATAGTGGAATCCAATGCAAGCTGGAATCCGCGGGACATCCGTCTGAACGCGGCGAATGGGAAACTCACTGGAGAAAAACTCTTTGTCCCGGATGCCGCCGTCGCCGATTTCATCATCGTCATTGCGCACAACGGTGTTTTTGTGGTGGATTCCAAGGCTCGTGGCCTGAAAATCTCTCCCATGCGGGCTATGGATCTTACGCGCAAGCTCTACGCCGTTGAATTCAATGACACTCCGGCAGAGGAAATTGGCACTACCGCCAACCTCGCGCGGGCATTGGATATCGCCACTGCAGCTCTGGCTGCCGAACTAGTCGGTGGCATGCAGCGAACGCTCGATATCTCTGTCGAATACGCCAAAACTCGCAAACAATTTGGGAAACCTATCGGAATGTTTCAGGCCGTGCAGCACCAATGCGCGGACATGTATTTGGAAACCGAGAGCGCGCGTTCCGCTGTGTACTATGCAGGGTGGGCGCTGGAAGAAAATTCGCCGGATGCGTCGACTGCCGTTTCCATCGCCAAAATGTATGCCAGTGATGCCGGCCGTACCGTGGGCAACCGCGGTATACAGATACACGGCGGCATGGGCTTCACCTGGGAAAACGATATTCACCTATACTACCGTCGAGCAAAAGGATCGGAGACCGCATTCGGCGACGCCACCTTTCATCGCGAACGCATTGCCTCGCTAGTGATCGATTCCGAAGGCGTCACGGCGAAAAGCGTCTAACTCCGCAGCCAGAGGAATTTTTCCATGAATGATCTAGTGCAACTCTCCAAAGAAAATGAAATCGCCATCATCACCATCAACAATCCGCCGGTCAACGCGCTAAGCCCGGGTGTTCCCGAAGGTATTTTCGAAGCTCTGGATCGCATCGCGCAGGATGACAGCGTCAAAGCGGTCGTCCTAATCGGCGGCGGACGTACTTTTGTGGCAGGCGCGGACATTAAAGAATTCGGCAAAATGACGTCAGGCAAACCGCGCGGTGCCGGCTTGCTTCCGTTGCTCTTGAAAATTGAAGACAGCAGCAAGCCCGTCATTGTAGCCATTCACGGGACGGCCTTCGGCGGCGGCTTGGAGCTGGCAATGGCTGGACATTATCGCGTGGCTGTTTCTTCCGCGCAGGTCGGTCAGCCGGAGGTAAAGCTCGGCATTATTCCTGGCGCGGCGGGAACACAGCGTCTCCCCAGACTCGCAGGCGTCGCAAAAGCTCTGGAAATGTGCACCACCGGCAATCCCACCAAAGCCGAAGAAGCGCTGAAGTTCGGCATCGTCGACCGCATGATCGAAGGCGATCTGCTCGCGGGAGCCGTTGCGTTTGCGCGCGAAGTTGCCACTAAGCCGGCCCCCAAAACGCGGGAGCGAAACGAAAAACTTGGCAACGCTTCGGACAATTCACCGGTCTTTTCCGCAGCGCGGGAAGCTGTCGCAAAGAAACAGCGCGGTTTGCTGGCGCCGGTTGCCGCGATCGACGCTATTGAAGCCGCTACAAAATTGCCGTTCGAAGAAGGCTGCAAGGCGGAGCAGAAGCTTTTCATCGAGTGCCTGTTCTCCGAGCAATCTAAATCGCTCATCCACGTGTTTTTCAGCGAGCGAGAAGTCAGCAAAATTCCCGACATCCCCAGGGAAACTGCGACTATTCCCATAAAATCTGCCGCAGTTGTTGGCGCTGGCACCATGGGTGGTGGCATCGCCATGGTCCTCGTTAACGCCGGTATTCCCGTGCTTCTGAAAGAGACAGACCAAGCGGCGCTCGATCGTGGACTCGCAACCATCAAATCTAACTATGCGACTTCCGTGAAACGCGGCCGTTTCTCTCAAGAAGCCGCCGATGAACGCTTCAACCGCATCACGCCCACACTTAGCTATGACGGCTTTTCACATGTGGATCTGGTGATCGAAGCCGTGTTCGAAGGCATGGCTCTTAAGAAGGAAATCTTCAATGAACTTGATCGCGTGTGCAAGCCAGGCGCGATTCTGGCCAGCAACACTTCAACACTGAGCATCGATGAGATCGCCGCATCTACGTCGCGGCCTGAATTTGTCATCGGCACACATTTCTTTAGCCCCGCGAACGTTATGCGATTGCTGGAGATTGTCCGTGGTAAGGCTACTTCAAAGGAAGTTGTTGCCACTTGCATGCAGCTCTCAAAAACGCTCGGCAAAGTGGGAGTACTCGTCGGCAACTGTCGAGGCTTCGTCGGCAATCGTATGTTTGGTCCCTATCGCCGCGAAGCGCAGTTCCTGGTCGAAGAAGGTGCAAGCATCGAAGCCGTGGATAAGGCTCTACTCGATTTTGGCAACGCTATGGGACCTCTAGCCGTCGGCGACCTCGCCGGTCTCGATGTTGGCTGGCGCATTCGCAAGGAGTATCGACATTTGGAGGTGCCCGGCATTCGCCACCCCTTCACGGAAGATCGTT
>Ga0210383_10000968_pt1 | contig 26457 bp, 19 predicted proteins | sample IncBWC14OmetaG_FD_160072 | JGI IMG/M metagenome (GOLD analysis project Ga0210383, IMG submission 160072) | Forest soil microbial communities from Barre Woods Harvard Forest LTER site, Petersham, Massachusetts, United States - Inc-BW-C-14-O ... | reverse complement strand
CTTCGTACGTTACCTTGCCGCTGACGGTGCCTCCCGCGGGCTTTGGCCCGGCTACTGCTAAGCCTGCCGCGGCTAGCATCGCCACTCCGGCAAGCACTACTTGCTTCGTTCGCATTCGATTCCCCCTCCCGAAATTTTAAAGCTAATTACTTAATTACTGTGCTATGGCTTAATTCCAGAGCCAGTGTTAGTATTTTCCACCCTCTTGGCTTCGACGATCGCCTTTCCTTCCGGCGTGCTCAGCCAAAGTGCGAGTTCAGGGCTCGGGTTGTTGTATTGCAATGTCCTCAGGTAATGCACCAGGTCCCACGCCTCTTCCGGTTTCACCACATCCGCGAACGAAGGCATCGGGGTGCCGTCAAGTCCCGTCATGAAAATCTTGTAGAGGTCTGCGTTGGTCCGGCCGCACTTGGAGCGATTGTCGCTTGTGAAGTTATAAGGCCGGATTGGTTGGTCGTTGCTGTCTGTCAGCGTGGACGCGGAAGGTCCGTCCCCGCGGCCTTCCTGCCCATGGCACTTCCAGCATTCCAGCTTCTGAAAGAGCTCGCCGCCATGCTTGATGCTTTCCACTGTCAACTTGGGTTCGGTCGGCACCTGGATCGGGTCCCCCGGTTTTTCCGTTACCCATCGGGCGGAGAACGTCTTGATGAAGGCGACCAGGTCTGCCCGTTGCTGTGAGGACAGCGCCTTCCAGGAGGGCATGTTCGTGAAATTAAATCCGCGGTAAAGCGAATTGTACAGGTCGGAATCCAGCGGCAACGTACCCGTTGGCGTGGACCGGCATTTGAATACCGCGGCGACAAAGTTGCGGGGCAATATGTTCAGGTAAGGAGCGTTCTCCCCGTCGCCGTTCCCGCGTGCCCCGTGGCAACCCCAACAGTAGCGATAATAGAGTTGCGCTCCTGCCTCGGAATGTCCCGTCAGATTCGCGATGTGCGATTCCATGTGCTTCGATGGTTTCGCTGCGGGCTGATCGCTGGCGCTGGGCAGTTGCGCAAACAGTGCGGATGGAAGGATGAGGGCGACTGCGACATTCAAGCAGAACTTCTTGATGTTCAGCATGTTCATTCTCCCTTAGAAGTCGAAGTCAAAGCCGAACAGCAAGCTGCTGGTCGTCAGATTTGAATAGGTGACCGGCGACGCGCCTCTCTGCCAGATAATTCCGTATTCGGCGTGATACGCGAAGCCCGCGCGGCTGGAAATAAATGGGTAGTAGCGGAATCCGAACGTCAACGTATCGAGGTTGCCCAGGTTCGCCGGATTGCTGGCAAAAGCCTGCTGCGACATTCGGTCAAATTCATACCGCTGGATGAGGACCAGTTGCGGGCTCCAATCATAGTTGCTTTCAAACAATGCGCCGTTCCACTTCGGCGATTGCGCACCCGCAGGAAGCAATGCACCGGGAAGTGCCGCCGTGTTTGATCCCAGCCAGGGACTGTCCGAACCGCGGAAGTACATCGCGGTCATGTTGTATTTCTTGATGTAGATCATGCCGATTGCGCCGTAGCGCTGGAAACCCTTGTTTCCGGCACCCGTGCCCGGTATTCCTCCGGTTGATGTGGAAGTAACCGGATTGCCGTTTACATCTGTCCCGATCACCGTGCTTGTTGTCAGGTTGTATTTGTAATAGGTTGGCGCCTGCCCGAGGTACGCGAACGCGCCTACCCGCTGAATCCCAAGGCTACCAATTTCAAACGCTTGGCTGGCCGTAAAATAGGCGTCATACGTGCTCCCGTAGGGAACATCAGGATTGCCATCGCTGGAAGTGATCAATGAAGCAGAAACGCGTGTGCGGTCGTTCGCCGAGTGTCCCATATATTCCAGACCGACTTGGTTGTCGCCGATTCCAAAGACGTAGTTCTCCGGTACCCCCGGTTGGGAGAAGGGCTGGAAGTGATAGTTATAATACTGGCCGCCCACACCCGAAAGTGTGAGGATGCGCTTTTCAGATAGCAGATTGTCCAGTTCGAATTTCCCCATCTTGATGTTCAGCCACGGGCTGCCGCCGATGTTGTCGATTCGAGCCCATACGGACTCAAAGTGGAAGGCGCCGTACTCATCCGAGGAAGGCAGGACATAAAAGGAAATGTTCTTGGCCAGTGTCCCACCGGTATGGAAGTCTAATCCTGTCCAGCTGAACCCGTTCGTGGTGACTTGTGCTTCGTTTCCGCCCGGCCCATTGCTGCCGTCCACTTGCACTTTGTTCGAACTCTCTCGAGACCAGTACGGCGTGATCCGGAACGTCGCCGGCCAGTACGCCGCCTGCTGAAATATGGGAGCGTCGCGGTCATTCCCCATTTGGTAGCCGTTGTCTTTAAATTGTTGGCCAAAGTAACTCAATTTCGGCCAAGCTTCATGGCAGGAGGAACACGGCATTCCATACTTTCTCGCGAAAGCCGGAATCGCATTCGCCGGGTAGCAGTTGACCAGCAGCACTCCGAGAAAAACGACGGTATAGAGCAAGGCTTTGCCTCCGCGGAACACCCTGCTCCGTACTTCGTTTGAACGCAAACATTCCATACTGCCTCCTACGAACGTGTGGGAACAACGTCGAGCAGACATCTAGGGCTTCGTTCTAGTTTTTATTTGAAGGGAGTGTGTTACCTAACACCCAGCGCGGCGAGTCATCGCGCTGCTTACCCCAAGCGCGCGGAACTCTACCGAGCTTACTGAAAACCCTGCCGTGTCACTCCGTCAAAGGACAGCAGCAAAATCTTCAGCCCCTGAACCGAGGCGGATGCTACTCCGAGACCGAAATGGAATGCAAGAGATTTCTTGCAAGCATCCAAAAAATTATTTCCAGACTCTCAACACGTGGTCCCGGTACCGCATTTTTGTTGCTAATCCGAGGTTCTAAATTTCTGAAGAATTTGACAGGACCCCGTCCTTCGCGCTAACAAGGGTGCTCACGTGTTCACGACTATATTTTTCGGAAATCTGGGCAGACGCACTTCCCGGTGGGCCAAACGGCTTGTCCAATCTCTCTTTCTGCTCAGTTTTTTTGCCCTTTTTGCATTTTCATTGGCTATGGCTTCCCCACACAAGGAGCTCACCACACCTGGCATGAGCCGCGAATTCCTCGCACCCATCGGAGACGTCCGTCAAGCCGTAATCTCCGTCCAGAAAGATCACATCATTCACGGTACACTCGTGTTCGATAAGGAGCCTACGCTCACCGGTGCCGAAGCCGTGGATTCCACGCCGCTCTTCGATCCTTGGTCTGGGCCAGGTGAGGTTTATTACAAAATTCGCCCCTTGGCCATCGCGCCCAGGCACTTCCTGGAAAGCGCCGATCAAGGCACAATCGGTGTTCGTTACATCATTTTCCCGGTCACCGAAGACCGCACTCGCGTCAAAGTTGATGCCGTCTACATCGAGAACTCCCGCAAAACCATTCACCCCTCTGACGGCAACGTGGAAAAAAGTGAAATGAACGAAATCAAGGACGCTCTGGATTCCTTGCAGCAGGCCGCCATGGATGCCGCGGACGCTCGCCGTCGTGCGCTCAGCTCCGAACTTGTCCGCCAGAGTTACGCTCGCCAACGTTCAGAGGAGTCCACCCGGCTCACCACCGCGCAGGCCAGCGAAAAAGAAATGCAGGAGGAGATCACTTCGCTTCGCCACGAACTGGAGCGTCGCGTAAAGGCACCCGGAGCCGATCTGAAGGCTGCTCCGTTTCAGTCAGCCGCTAAATTGAGAACCTTGTCGGCCTACACCGAGGTCGTCATCCTGATCGTTACGCCTCATTGGTTGGGCATCGAAACTCCCGACGGCCAACGCGGGTGGCTCTCCCTGGAGCAGTTGGAGCCCTTGCCATGAGTCCTTCCATAAAACTATTTCGCGCGGCTGGAATTGCCTTTGTCTTCAGTCTCCTCGCACTAGCGTCGTACCCGACAAGCGCAACAGCTCAGGCCATTCCGTACGCCCGGAGCTACCCCAAACCCAAAGACCAGGTCGACCAGGCCTTAAAAGAGTTACAAGCTTACTCCGGCCAAAAAATCCCTATCCTTGACGGCTTCGTTGGCTCCGTCGACAAGCCCCTCGATCACTACGAGCGCGGCTTCTATCAATTCACCATCGAACTTCTTCCCGGCGATTCCGGCGCCACCATCGTCCGTCTGTCCGCCAAAATCACCGCGTGGTACGCCGACCGCGATGTCACCAAATCCGGATATGACGTGTTGCCCTCCAACGGACGGCTTGAACTGGATTTGCTTGATCGTTTGCAGGAGAAATTGACCGGTAAACCCGTCGACCCGCCCGCTACTCTTTCGTCTAGTGTGCAAACTCCCAGGCCGAAGCTCGATTTGTCCGGCGTGCCTGGCGTGGTCACCTCTTCGCCGTCAACGCCCATTGAGAAAACTCCCGATGAAGTTGCCGCGCTGCGGAATTCACGCGTGCTTGCAGAGCGCCATGTCCAGCAGCTCACCACCGAACTCAACAACTTGAAGGAAATCCAGCACAATCAGGCCCGTCCGCTGAACCTCGTTACCGTCGTAAAATCCGAATCGCCCGTCTACGCCAAGGCCACTCTGGAATCTCGTCTCCTCTTCCAGCCCGCGCCCAACGATGAATTTGAATTCCTGGATGCCGATAACGGCTGGATTCATATACAGATCTCCGGTGACTCTCGCGGCTATATTCGCCAAACCTCGGTTTTGCTTCCAGAGTCCGTCGCCGCAAGAATTGCCAAGGCAGAACACGGACCCGAAGAAAAATTCCCAGGCTTTCGCATTGAGCATGAGGAATTCAGTCCCTTCCCCTCGGATTGGCCCGGACTCAAGGGAAAAACTGTAAAAATTTATACCGTCCAGCCGGTCTCGCAAAATTCCAAAGAAATCGGCCCCGCAGTTCGCCTGGAGTTCTCTCTTGCTCTCTTCCAAAAAGCCTTAAAGGAATCCACGACGGTATCGACGCCCGTGGACGGCGTGGTAGTCATCTTCGATGCTGCCGATGGCGGGATCGCCGGAGCTACACTCGGCGATATCCAGAAATTAACTTCCGGGGCACTGACGAAAGACGCGTTCTGGTCGCAAAGTTATCTCGACCCAATCGAAGCGTTTCGCCCACCAGCGAAATAGCACATCCCCAATTTTCTGCCAGCCTACTCGCGCTGTTTCCGCCGCTCTTCCCGAATCCGGGCTAGAATACCGTTGCTTAAATTCCTCATCTCGAAGGTGGTATCGATGCAGCTGAATGCCGCGATTGTTGGTTTGGGATTTGTAGGCCGCGCTCACCTGGAGGCTTTACGCCGGCTTGGTATCACCGTTCAGGGTGCGCTCGGTAGCACCCCGGAGCGGTCCACGGCGGCGGCAGATTCCCTCCATCTGCCGCGCGGCTACAATTCCCTGGACGAACTGGCCGCCGACCCTTCCGTGCAAGTGGTGCATCTGTGCACACCCAACTACCTGCATTTCCAGGAGGCCAGCCAATTATTGCGCGCGGGCAAACACGTTCTTTGTGAGAAGCCCTTGGCGCTCGACTCGCGCGAATCCGCCACTCTCGTCTCCCTCTTGAAGGAAACCGGCCGCGTTGGCGCCATTGCCTATAATCTTCGTTATTACCCGTTGTGCCAGGAAGCGCGCGTGCTGATCCGCGAGGGCGTCATCGGCCAAGTAAAGCTTGTTCACGGCAGTTTCCTGCAGGACTGGCTGTTGTTTCCGACGGACTGGAATTGGCGCCTCGAAGCAAAACTCGGCGGTGAACTACGCGCGGTTTCGGACATCGGCACGCATTGGCTGGATCTAGTCACTTGGCTGACCAACACCAAAGTCTCCGAACTCTGCGCTGACCTCGGTACCGTCCTTCCCACGCGTCATCGCCCCAAGGGCCGCGTGGAATCTTTTCAGAAAGCGGCCTCCACAGAAACGGAAGAAGTGATGATTGGCACAGATGATTACGCTTCGGTCTTGCTGCATTTCGAAAATGAAGCGCGCGGCGTGATGACCGTCTCCCAGGTCAGCCCCGGCCGCAAGGCTCGTCTCTGGTTTGAGATTGATGGCTCCGAAGGCAGCCTGTCCTTTAATTCGGAATCGCCAAACCATTTGTGGATCGGCCGGCGCGAGCGTGCCTGCGAACTTCTTCCCAAAGATCCCGCCTTGCAATCAGCCGATTCCCGCCGTTACGCCGCCTACCCCGGCGGACACCCCGAAGGCTATCCCGACACATTCGTCCAACTCTTCAAGGATTTCTACGCTTATCTTGCCGCGGGGGATTTCCGTGCGCCGCGTTCTTTCCCCACCTTCGAAACTGGCCACGAGGAATTGGTCCTCTGCGAAGCCATCGCCCAAAGCGCCCAGGAAAAGTGCTGGATCACTGTAGGCGCCTGACCGTGCAACACGCGGCCCTCAACCAAACTTCCCCGTCGATTCTCTCACCACCAACTCCGCCGGAATCTTCCGCCGCACCACCGGCATCGATTTCTTCCGTTCCATTGCCTTAATCGCATCCAGCATCATTCCCACGCTCATCGATCCCATTGCTTCCATCGGCTGCCGCACGGTTGTCAGCGACGGTGCCGAAAGGCTTGCCTGCGCCACATCGTCAAATCCCACCACACTGCAATCTTCCGGCACTCGCAATCCCTTCTTTTTCAGCGCCCGCAAAGCCCCCAGCGCGGTAATGTCGTCGTACGCCACCAGCGCGCTGAACGATTTCCTCCCGCGCAGCAAATCCGCCGTCAGTTGCGCGCCTGCCTCAAAGCTGGAGTTAGGATCGAGGGATTCAGGCAGTTCCACAATTCTCTTCACGTCCAGCCGCAATCCCACCGACTGCGCGAAATTGCGGATGCCCTTCCACCTTTGTCCACTGCTCGCCAATGTCTTCGGCCCTCGCAAAAACGCAATTTCCCGATGCCCTAGCCCGCACAAATGCTCCAGCGCCAGTGCCGCCCCGCCTTCGTTGTCCACGGAAACCGTGCTGATGTTCTCGATCTCGAACGCCCGCCCGGCGATTACCGTCGGCACTTGCTTCTCCGTCAAATCCGCCAGCACTTTGATATCGGTCACCAGCCAGTTCGCAATCACGATCAGCCCTTCCACTCGCCGGTCCAGCAGCATTTCCAGATATCGTTCGAAGCGGTGCGGCTCGTTGTGCGCGTCCGCCAGCAGCGAAAGATAGCTCGCCTGATACAACGCATTCTCCAATCCGCGCAGGATCGGCGTGCAGAATGGATCGGTAATATCAAACACCATCACTCCCACGATGTTCGACCTCTGGCTACGCAGCGATCGTGCCAGCGGATTCGGCCGGTAGCCCAGCCGCCGCGCCGCAGCTTGAATCCTTCCCTTCGTGTCTTCTGGAATGTAGCGGGATAGGGGCGCGTTATTCAGAACAATCGAGACAGTGGACGCAGAATAGCCGCTCTCTCGTGCGACATCTCGTATAGTCGAGGCGCCGTTTCTGCGCATGGACGATTCCTCACTTTGGTGGCGGATAATCGTAGCGCAAATTGCCCGGCATACGGTCGGAACGTTGCCGCGTGTTGTATTCGAACTCGTATCCCAGATGGTCGCCATCCGCTGGATACTCTTTGCCTGCTCGATACGGGTAAGCGATCATTCCGTGGCGTGGCAGCGGCTCTACGGTGAAAGCATTCGCCGCATAAAAATCCAAATCCTTCTCGAATCCGTCCGCATAGAAAAAATAATCCCGCACCCATCCTGTGGGTAGCGCCGGCAGCACCGCCGGATCAAACTCCAACTTCACGCCTTCACCCGAACTGAACACGGTGAACTTATCGTCAGACCGGCTCAGCAGCATCTTCACATCCCCGTATCGCGTATAATTTCCCGCCGCATGCGCGTATGGCCCGCTCAGACTACGCTGCGTGTAGGAATAAACCGTATCCGTCGCCGGATGCAGCCGAATTTCTTTCGGGTAGCCCAAATACGCCAATTCCGCCGTGGCCAATGGCACTTCGCTCACACGTACATCTTTCTGCTCTGGCGTCTGATCGATGCGCACGCGATCCCAATAGATTTTCAAGTTCGAAACAATCCGAATTCGCCGGGTTCCCACCGGAATTTTTCCGGTCAGGTCAGTCACCATCGTCCGGGCCAGCCCCGCCGGAAATCCCATATCGTCCAGCACGCGCACCCAATTGCCTTGCGTGTTTTGTGCTTCCACATATGGCGCAATCACTTTGATCCCCGCCTGATCCGCAGAATACATCGAAGTCGCCGTGAAGTAATCCGTGTACCCATCCAGCAGCAAGCGCAGCGGTTTTGACGCATCCCAAGCGCCCAGGTCCAGTTCAATCCAGTGCAGCTTCGCGAATCCCGCAAACGGCAAGCCCTCAAAGTCGGTAACGTACTTACGATCGCGCTTCGCCAGCAGCGGCAGCACATCATCGCCGCGATCGTCCCAAGCGCCAACCGGCGTGCGCGCATTCTGCGTAGCGATCACGCGAAATTCCGGAAACGGTGGATTGCTGGCGAACCGCTCGTTCGGATTCACTTCAATGTTGCCAGCGTGATCCACCGCCAGCAGCCTCACCTGATCCAGATACACCGTCTCTTCCATCGGCTCCATGAACCGGAAACTGAGCAAACCATTCTTCGCGCTTACACTCTTCGCCGGCACTTTCAAATACTCGTCTGGATCGGGCACGTCTCGTTCCCCTGGCGCGATCCAATGTCCCACCACTCCCGGCCCGATCATGTCCGCGATGAACTCGTATTCCTTCCCATTCCACGAAAACAGCACAGGACACGAACTTCCGCGACGGTCAAGTTCCCCGATCTTCTGCGTCTTATTCGCTGCGAGGTCGATTTCGTCCTGCGGCACTCCCGTCGGCCACAGCAATCGCACGGCGTCAGTCACTTTCTCCGAGCCCAATCCGACGAGCAGCATCCCCGAATTTCGTCCGAGATATCCTGACGTCCCGCCTATTTCAAATTTTTGGTAAAGCGCGCCCGCAAAAATCTCTACCTTCGTTCCAATCCCGCTTTTGTTGTCGTTCAGCGCCTTCAAATCCACTTGCATCCAGTGATTTTTGTTCGCACCCGTATTTTCCAACAGCACCGGCGCGCCCGACGCCTGTGTCACTACGATGTCTGGACTGCCGTCGGCCTTGAAATCAGCCACCGCCAGCGCGCGCGGTTGATTCAGCTTCACGGTATCTAACTGTAATTTCTTGGTCGCGTCCGCCCAACCCGCATCGCCAAGATTCCGCAGCATGCGAATTTCCCCTCCGTTCGCGCCCTCTCCCACAGCCACCAGGTCGAGCCAGCCATCGTTGTCGTAGTCGGTCGCCGTCACTCCCCAGCCTTGCTTCCATCCGAAATCCGGCAGCGCCACGCGCTCCAGCTTCTTCCCCTGCATATTTCTCCACAAACTGATTCCAGGCGCGCCCGCGTGTGTAAACGCAATGTCCATCCATCCGTCTTTGTTGAAATCAAATACCGCAACACCCACTGCGGGCGGCAATTTTTCCTTCGCGAAATCAATCGCAGGCAAAGCCGTAAATTTCCCTTCGCGCGGATTCAGGTAGATCGCCGCGCCCGCCGTTCCTCCCGTCACCACAAAATCAATAGCGCGATCGTTATTGAAGTCCGTCACCGCGGCATCCGCGCCCGTGGCATCCACTCCTAATCCAGATTCTTCGGAAACATCCGTGAACGTGGAATTGCCGTTGTTCCGCCACAATTTATTCTTTCGTGTATTCCCCGGCGCCATCGTCACGTACAAATCCAGGTCTCCGTCGTGGTCGTAGTCCACAAACGTCGTGCCCACGCAGCCTTTCTCTCGTGCAATCCCCACTTTCTCCGTTACATCCGCAAATTTTCCGTGCCCGTCATTGCGAAACAGTCGCACGCTTTCGGCTTCACATACCGCCAGATCGGTCGCCCCGTCATTGTCAAAATCGCCCGCTGCGCACCCAAGTCCACCGCCGATCCCCGCCAGTCCTGCCTTCGCCGTAACGTCTTCAAACTTTCCGCCGCCCGAATTCTTCAGCAGGCGGCTCTTCCCGTCTCCGGCCCCGACAAAAAACAAGTCCGGCTTGCCATCGCCGTCGTAATCGAACACGCACACTCCAGTGCTCGCCCCGCCCAACTCCGCCTGCGGTTTCGCTGCATAGCTCACCGCGATCTCCTCGGGCGCCGCACTGCCCGCGCCGTGGACAAATTCCGCCAATGAAAATTTCCCCTGGTCCCCATACCCCGCTCCGAATGGCGTGCCCAAATGTTCCATCGTGATCTTCTGGAAACGTTTCATGCCCTCGCGCGCGGCGTCCCCATCCCCCTTCCTTTGGTACGCCCGCGCCAGCCCAAACTGCGCCGAAGCGTGGTACGGCGCAATCTCCAGCGCTTTCTTGAACGCGGCAATCGCATCGTCATATTTCTGCAATTGCGAGCGGAGGAATCCTTCGAAATAAAATGCATCCGGCTCATCCGACGCGATTTTTTCCACGTGCTGAAATGCCGCGATGGCTTTTTCCGGTTGCCCCGCGTCCTTGTACGCCAGCCCCAGGTTGTACCAAGCGTATGGATCATCCGGCAACTTGCTGGCCGCTTCCTCCAACGCCGCCCGCGCCTCATCCAGTTTTTGTTGCGCCAGCAGAGAAATACCCAGGTTCAACCGCGCCTGCGCGAAGTTCGGATCGGCTGCCAGCGCCTTCTCAAAACTTTTTTGCGCGTCGCTGGATTTTCCCTGGTTCATATAGGCCACGCCCAGCGTATTCAGCCGCAGCGCTTCGCCGGAAATATTATTCGTCGGTACAAGGGTTTTGGGCTGAGTAGCATGCGAATGCGGCGTGGGCAGGAAGAAGGCAACAAGCGCAAAAATAATCACGCCACTACCAATAGAAGACCACGGCCGCCAACCGTTTTTCATGGATTCCCCGCGGGAAGCTCTTTCTGGACGCGTGACCACCCGAAAAAGCACAATCGCCTTAATCGATTGTCCCGGCTGCCTGCCCCATCGTCAACCGTTTTTGTCCCGCGTTGAAAGTGGTTCCGGACGGTAGACGCATGGCTTTAGCCATGCCCTGAAGAAATTCGTCGTTAGGTGTATGACAACTTGCACTGCGTCAGCGCGCAGTTTCAAGCCATGCACGACCTGCGATAGTTCCCCGGCAGCCAAGAATTGACAGAGCAATCTCTAGCGCAAAAACGCCATCTCGGTCCTCGCCTGTTCCTGCCTCGACAACAATTCCCGCGCCTTCTCCTTCGCGCGATCAAGCTGCTCCGCCGTCAACTCTTTCTCTAACGGCGCCAAATATTCCTTCCCCCTCGAATCTCCCGCCATCTCCGCCGCCAATATCCACGCATACGCCTTCTCCGCATCCCGTTGTCCCGCGCGCCCGCTCGCACATAAATATCCCAACTTGATCCGCGCTCCAGTATTTCCCTGCACCGCCGCTTTTTCGAACCACTCCCGCGCCTGCCTATCACTCTGCGCAACTCCCTCTCCGCGCAAATACATATCCGCAAGATTATTCTGCGCCAACGCGTCGCCGCGTTCCGCCGCCAACCGGTACCACTCCGCTGCGGCCGCCTTGTCTTGCGGCATACCCAATCCGCTGTCGCTCAAAAATCCCAAGTCAACCATCGCTCCGGTTTCCCCATGCTCCGCCGCCACCCGAAACTGCCTCGCCGCCTCCAGATAGTCCCGCGTCACTCCTTGCCCGTTCATGTACAAAATTCCCAGGTTCGTGTGCGCTCGCGCATTCCCTTGCTCCGCCGCTTCCTTTAGCCAGTACAGCGCCGTCCCATAATTCTTTTCCACTCCCCAGCCGTTCAGATACAGCACTGCCAGGTTCACCTGTGCGGACGCGTATCCCTGCCGGGCCGCCTTTTCGAACCACTTCCGCGCATCGCGAATCGTTCGTTGGGGTCCCAGCACCAGCGCCGATTCAATTCCCAACTGGTTCTCCGCAAACGCATGTCCCGATCGCGCCAACTCCTCCACAGCCACGCGATCACAGCTGCCTGCCCCCGGAGCGTCGGCACGAACCGCCTGGAAGCACTCTGTATGTTCCGTCGCCTCTCCACTCAAGAACTGCTGCCCAAACGCCAAGGGCGCCGCAGGCATACCCCCTAGACAAAAAATGCTCACAACCAGCGATATCTTCCGGCTTCGCTCCCCAAACCCCCAGTTTTTTCCCATGGCAGTCCTCGCACCCAAAGATTTCCGCAGCCTAACTCGCTGCTAGTGCGCCAACATGCCTCTCGATCGATCGCTACCTCAATGCCCGAACGCCCGGTTTCCAGTCAATTTTCTGTCATCAGGCAAACCACTGAGCAAATGAGAATTACGGGCTCTTACGGAACTAACCGGCCCTTCATGACGTCTATCCAAATGATAGAATTGCGTACTCGATGACCGACCTCATCAAATCTCAGCTTCGCTTCGGCCCCTTCACCATGGACCTTGCCACCCGTGAACTGCGCAAATCCGGGATTCGCGTCAAGCTTTCTGGCCAGCCCTTTGAGATTCTGGCCGCTCTCCTCGAACACCCCGGCCAACTCGTCACCCGCGATCAACTCCGCAAGCGCATCTGGTCGGAGGACACCTTTGTCGATTTCGGCCACGGCCTCAACGCCGCCGTCAACAAGCTCCGCGAAGCCCTCGGCGACTCCGCCGATGATCCCCGCTTCGTCGAGACCCTGCCCCGTCGCGGCTACCGTTTCATCGCTCCCGTCGAAGAGTTCGCACCTGTCCCGCCGGTTGCTATCCCCGCAAGCCCCGAGCTGGCGCCAGTCCAAGCTGTCGCGGCGCCAGTCTGGAGAGAGCCAGGCAATGACGAGTGGCAGAGCATCGTCCCCGTCCGCCGCCAGACGCTCGTTCAACTGTCCTCCGTGCTCGCCGGAATTCTCCTAGTCTCGTTCGGAATCACAGGCATCTGGTCTCATTGGCCTTCTCGGCCTTCTCCGAACGACGCGGACTCGCGCCTCAAGCAAGCAGCTGGACCATTCGCCTATCAGGCGGCGCAGCGCACTCTGAAAGAGACAGCGGAAAGCTCCGCCCGAAATACTTCGGAAAATTCGGAATCGCAACGAAACGTTGAACCGGCCAACCCTGCCTCATCGTTCGCTTCTGGCAGCCGGCATTCCGAAACTCCGAATTCAACCAACAAACCGAACATCCGTCCCGGCGCATGGGACGAAGATTCCCTTTTGCGGCTCGAGCATTCGGGGAAACCACCAAGGTTTGTCAGGGCGCAATCCACCGTAGACAATCCCGCCATTCTTCGTTTGGATCTGACCAAACGCCCAAGCTTCGATTCTGTCGAGCCGGTTGTCGTCGGGCGGGAAGCGATTGCCGGCCCCCAGCCTTCCCCGGATGGAACCAAGCTGGTGTTCATGGCAGGCCGCACCGATGCCATGGATATCTGGGTCTCCAACTCCGACGGTTCTTCTCCTAGAAAATTAACGGATACGGGAAGAGCCGGCACGCCGCGATGGTCTCCCGATAGCCGCTGGATCGCTTTTGATTCCGACGGGCGGTATGGACGTTCCGGCATTTACGTGGTCTCGGCAGACAGTGGAATCGTTCACGCGGTGGTCGAAGATAAATCCAATAATTCCGTGCCAAGCTGGTCGCGCGACGGCAAATTCATTTATTTCGCCTCCAACCAAGGCGCCAGCTGGGGCCGCGAAGACAGCGAAATTTGGAAGGTTCCTGCGGCGGGCGGCCAGCCGATCCAAATTACCCGGCGTGGCGGCTTCTCTGCTTTCGAATCGGCGGACGGTCAAACGCTCTACTACGCCAAATCGCGTTACGAAAATCCTGAAATTTGGAGCGTGCCCGTCGCCGGCGGCACCGAATCGCGCGTTTCCCTTTTGCACCCGAGCACCTGGGCCAGTTGGGCGCTCACCAACAAAGGCATTTTGCTGCTCAGCGAGTACTCCGGACAAATTTCAGAGCTTCAATATTTCGACTTTGCCACACACAGTATTCATGCCTTGGCCGAGCTGGAAAAAGCCTCGTTCTGGCTTTCCTCTTCCGCTAACGGCTCCTCCATCTGGTATTCCGAACTCACCGACAATCAGGCGCGTCAGGTCTTCAAAGCTGGTTTGGACTGAGCGGACCGATCAACGAATGTCGGGTTTCGCGTTGGCTGAACGTCCCCCGCTGTATCTAAAATGATCCTATGACTCTGCCCGTCTACGGCTCGATTGCGGAAACGCTCCGCCTCTTCCGCGAAAAACAACTCTCTCCCGTCGAACTCGTTTCCGCGCATCTTGATAGAATTCAGAATTTGCAGCCCAAGCTCAACGCCTTCGTTCACCTGGACGCCGAATCTGCTTTGGCGCGCGCGCGCGGTGCTGAATCTTCACTTTCTCGCGGTGAACCAGCAAAGCCTCTCACAGGAATTCCACTCACCATCAAATCCTGCATCGACGTCGCCGGTTGGCCCTGTCCCGCCGGCTCCCTTTTCCGCAAAGATTACGTGCCGGCAGCCGACGCCGCGCTCGTCGCCCGTCTCGAATCTGCTGGTGCCATCCTCCTCGGCAACACCAACACTCCTGAATTCCTTATGGCCTATGAGACCGACAATCTTCTCAACGGCAAAACTTCCAATCCCTGGAATCTTGACTACTCCGCCGGCGGCTCCAGCGGCGGTGAAGCCGCTGCTATCGCTTCGGGCTGCAGCATGGGCGGTGTCGGTAGTGACGGCGGCGGTTCCATCCGCACTCCCGCACATTTTTCCGGTATTTGCGGGCTAAAACCCACCCCCGGCCGCGTTCCCGCCACGGGCCACTTTCCGCCCGCCACTGGCGCATTCAGTTGGCTCGGCGTAGTCGGCCCGATGGCCAGAACCGTCGCGGACTTGCGTGCATTGTTCAAGGTGATGGCCGGACCCGACCCAGGCGACGCGCTCTCTACCCCATTCTCCCCGAGCCAGATTTCTGCAAAGGATCTTAGTGGCGTACGCATCGGCATCCTCGAAATCCCCGAACTCGGACGGGCAACTTCGGAAACTCTTTTCACGATCCGCCGCGCCGTGCAACATCTCTGTGATCTCGACTATCGCGTCGAACCTGTTTCTCTCAAGCATCTTGATCGTGCTTTGGAACTTTGGTGGTTTTTCTTCGGCCCCGTGATCGCCGATGGGATTCGTCAGGAAGTCCGCGGCAAGGAAGACTCCCTGAGCCCCATGCTCAAAGACTATCTCGCAGTTACCGCCGCTGAACCCGCCGTTTCGCTGCAATCTTTTCAGAACGCCTGCGCCGAACGCGATAATCTCCGCGCCAATCTCCTTCGCCAACTCCGCGACATTCCCATTCTTCTCTCGCCCGTGTCCACCGCCCCCGCTTTCCTACATGGAGCCGGAAGCTATCGCCCCGGCGATCCTCACAACTATCGCGATACCATGCGCTTCTGTCAGTGGCTCAATCTCGCGGGCTTCCTCGGATTGTCTCTTCCCTTCGGTCGCTCCCCCGAAGGACTTCCGATCAACATTCAGCTAATCGCCCGCCCCTACGAAGAAGAACTACTCCTCGCCGTAGCCGAATCTTTAGAACAAGCTCGCGGCCCCTGGCAACCTCCGCCGGATCTCTTGCCCTGAAGCCCTCGCCACTTTCGATTCAGCGTTTCAAACGTCGACGACACTCACACCACCCTGTTTTCCAAACCGTCATCCGTGTACAATCCCATTTATGAACCGTCGCACATTTATTGAATCGTCTTTTGCAGCAGGTGTTCTTGCCTCTCTCCCTTCTTCCGCCTTAGCCGCCGCTCATCAAATCGACAAGGTCGGCGTTCAGCTATACACCGTCCGCAGCCTCATGAAAACGGACTTCACGGGAACCATCGCCAAGGTCGCGTCCATCGGCTATAAAGAAGTCGAATTCGCCGGCTATTTCGATCATTCGCCCAAAGATATTCGAGCGCTGCTGGACAAAGACGGCCTCACCGCGCCGTCTTGCCACGTCAGCTACGATATTCTCCAGAATCACTGGCCAGAAACCATCGATGCGGCTCATACCATCGGCCACACCTTCATCGTCTGCCCATGGATCGACGAAAAAGAACGCAATTCCGCCGACAGTTGGAAACGCGTCATCGACACCTTCAACAAAGCCGGCGAAACCAGCAAGAAAGCGGACATCCAGTTCGCTTATCACAATCACTGGTGGGAGTTCGGACCCGACGCCGCTCTCGGCGGCCAGCTTCCTTACGATTACTTGCTGGCTTCGGCTGATCCTAACTTCGTAAAGATGGAAATGGACCTGGGCTGGATCAGCGTTGCTGGCAAAGATCCCGTCGTCTATTTCAAAAAGTATCCGGGCCGCTTCCCCCTCGTGCACGTGAAGGACTTCAAGGCTTTGCCGCATCTTGCGTCAGACCAGATCGCCACCTTCAATCCTAAAAAGCTTGAAGAAGAGGACATGACCGCGCCTGGCTCTGGCGTCATCGACTGGAAGCGCATCTTGTCCTACTCGAGCGAGGCTGGCATCCAGCACTACTTCCTCGAAGACGACGTCCCCAAGGATGCCTGGGCCATCCTGACGTCCGGCTACAAATATCTCTCCACCCTCCGCTTCTAAACTTTGAACCGGGGCGGTCACAGCCTAAACCCATACGAAACTCCCGTACCGCCGTGCCTTCATGCCCGGATCTTGGGTTGATTGCATGTGACCCCACTTTCCATTTCCACTTTCACCTTCCCACCACCAAGCGCCTCCCCTATAATCTCCACTCATTACGGAGCCTGTACCTTGCCCGAAGCAGCCACCAGCGTGGAGCGCTACTCCTTGGCTGTCATTACCGATGACACCGAGCCCTTCCCCGAAATTCGCAGGCATCTCGGCAATGGATTCCGCGCCTCCCTGGCCACCACCGAAAGCGAAATCAAGACCATTCTCGAACTCTCCGGCCTCCACGCCATTCTTTTCAACCTCGATTGCATCGGCGACGGTCCCATAGATGGCCTGGAAGTACTCGAGGAGATCCGCAAGATTCGCGACGACATCGTCATTGTCGCCTTCACCAAGACCAACAGCCGTTCCGTCCCTCTGAAAGCCAGCCAGGCAGGCGCCGATGAATTCTTTCTCTTCCCGCTCAACTATGACGAACTCAAAATCGTTCTCCTGCGGGCCATTGAAAAACGCGTGCTGGAGATCGAGGGCCGCCGCCTCATCCAGCAGATCGAAAGTGGAACCACCTTTTTCGGCCTCGTCGGTTCCAGCCCCGCTATGCAAAAGGTCCATCAGGCCATTGAGGCCGTGTCGCGCACCAACGCCAGTGTAGTTTTGCGAGGAGAGAGCGGTGTCGGCAAGGAACTGATCGCTAACGCCATCGTCCAGTGCAGCGATCGTGCGGAAAAACCCTTCGTCGCCCTGAACTGCTCGGCTTTGCCAGAATCTCTCATGGAGTCGGAACTATTCGGCTATGAGAAAGGTGCCTTCACCGGTGCCGATGCCGCTAAGCCCGGATTGATCGAACTGGCCCACACCGGCACGGTTTTTCTCGACGAGATCACCACGCTCCATCCCAGCCTCCAGAGCAAGCTCCTGCGTGTCCTGCAAGAGCGCTGCGTGCAGCGCCTCGGTGGGCGTTCTGCCAAGAAAATCGATTTCCGCCTGATTTCCGCTACAAATGATGATCTGGAAGACTGCGTCCGCAAAGGTCGCTTTCGCGAAGACCTCTACTTTCGCATCAACGTCGTTCCCATCTTGGTTCCGCCCCTGCGCGAACGCGACGGCGACATCGCCATTCTCGTCGATCATTTCCTGCGCATCTACTGTGCGTCCGTCAAAAAGCCCCTAAAGACCCTGAAGCCTGACGTTCTCGAAATACTCGAGGACTACAGTTGGCCTGGCAACGTCCGCGAACTCGAAAACATCATCCAGCGCCTCGTCGTTATGGTGAACGCACCGGAGATCACGCCCGAGCATCTCCCCCAACACATGCTCCAGCACAGCGCCGCCAGCCAGGAAGCCATCCTGATTCCAGAAGGCGGAGTCGATTTCGACGCCGAAATGGAAAAGATCGAGATCGCTTACCTCAGCGCTGCCTTGCGCCGCACGGCTGGCAAGAAGTCAGCCGCAGCAGCCATTCTCCAGATCGACCCGCAACGCATGAAATATCTCTGCCGCAAGCACGGAATAGAATAGGTTCGTGAGATCGGGCTAAATTTCGTCCATCCATCCCTCTTGTCCTCACCGTCGCTAGGAGCGCTGGGATGGTTAAAAATTGACCTTTAATAGGTTAAATTTTAACCGGCGAATAAGTATTCACTCGCACGCTTCGCCGGCCCACCAGTACTTTGGTACTAACTGCCCTGTTTTCAATGCATCTCCTTTTCTCCGGTGTTGTCTGTACTTTGGCACGATCCATGCTCTACTTCGACGCGTCTGCGCAATACAAAATTATATCTAGGAGCGAAACCATACCATGTCCATCGAAAAGAAGAGCTTGATCAGCACCCTCAAGACCACCAAGAAGGCCAACGTCGCCAGCGCCCCCGCCACCAATGACGGCAGCACTTCGCGCAAAATTAAGATTGTCAAGGCCGGTGCGGTTCGTAAGGCTGGTGTGGTACGTAAGGCTGGCGCCATTCGTAAGGCAACCGCAAAGATGTAATAGCGCCATTGCCTGCGGCGCCGGCAATACATCCATTTCGATGGGGAGGCCACATGCAAATCGCCTCCCCATTTTTGTTTCTTAGAGCAAAAGAATAGCCTTACTTCTCCTACCAGATCTTTCGCCCGAAAAAATCAGACACTGTTTCCCACACGAGACCCAGCGCGCTTCGCCGACGTCCGTACACTCGAGCCACGCCGGTCATACCTGGCTTTAGCACTCCCTCGGAGTTGTCCACGTACATGTCTACAACATAGAAATGCGGCGGATTCATTCCCTGCAGCTCTACTTTCCCCGACAGACTCGTGTCCAATTCTGACGGGCGCGGTGCAATCGAGGCGATCTGCGCCGCCCACGTTTTGAACATGCCTTGCACCTGCAGCCGAGCCTTGGCTGCCTTTTCGATGTTGTGCATGTCATATTCGGAGACATAAATCCGAGCCCGCAATTTCGACAGATCGGCTACTTCCAGCAACTCTTGTCCCTCGTTCAGATAAGTCCCCACCAGATCCTGCAACCTGGGTGTAATCACTGTGCCAGCGATTGGACTGGAGATTTGCAACGCGGCATCCTTTTGAGACACCTCTTGCAGTTTGTCGCTCAAGCGTTCGCGCACCTTCAGCGCGGGGCCATATTCGGCATAATGCAGAGATGCAGCCCTGGCCCGCTCGGAAGCCATCGACAAGTTCGCCTGGGCATGTTCCAGATCGGACTGCAGCGGCAAGTCCCGCAGCGTGGCCAGCAGCGCTCCCTGGTCAACCCGTTGCCCCTCTCTTGCATTCAGTTGTGCGACAACCCCCGGAACCCGGGCGCGAATCTCCGCCGCGCGCGCCGGCTCCAGCAGGAATCTTGCAGAGACGGAGTCATGCCACACTGGCAGCGCCAGAACCGCCACGAGAGCAATCCCCGCCAACACTCTGTTGCGAGGCGTAAACCAAGCCGCTATCCGGTCTTTCTTATCGAGGTACAGAAATTTCATAAAGTTCACCAGTAACCGAATCCGCGAACGAAAAATGAGCACCCCTACCGCAATTTCCGGCACGAATCCCCACTCCGAACTGAAATTGCGCGCGATGTTACCCACAAACCGCGCCGCAACATACAGCACCGTGTAGCTATATGCACCGGACAGCAGCGCATAGACTGCGAATCCCATGCGGCGCCTCTTGGGAACATAAGGAATTTCCACCGGCAAGCGCCAAATATGTTTCTTCACCCATGCCGACACGTACGCCGTCGAATTCTCTTTAATGTCCGCGATCCCTGTGAAATCCGTCAGCAGGTAATATCCGTCCAGCTTGATCAACGGATTCCAGTTCAGCAGGATCGACATGATCCCCGTCATCATCATCATGAAATAAGCGCCATTGTGGACTGGCGTATCCGGCGCCGTTCCCCACCAGATAATCGTGGCGACCGAGCAGATCATCAACTCCGACCAAACGCCCGCCAATGTCACCACCAAACGCTGGTTTCGTGTCGCCGTTACTTCTGCTTCCGTAGTGTCCGTGTACACCGCCGGTGTCAGGTACACCAGCGCAAATCCCATCGCTGTCACTCGGCCGCCATAATGCTTTGACGTGTAGGCGTGCGCCAGTTCGTGTACCACCACGATCCCGGCCAAAATCACGTATAAAACCGCGATGTCTCCCCAGGTTTTGTTCGAAAAGTTGTAAAACGCCGCGGTGTCTCGCCCGATCTCCCTCCAATGCGTGATCGTAATTCCCGCCGTCACCGCGAAAAACCCCAGCGTCAAGCTCGTGAACCACGTCGTGTAAACGAACTTCGTGTAATCGTGGAACTTGGTCAAAAATGGGTCCGGGTTGAACGCCGGGAAAAGCACGTCCGAAAGATCGGCCCACCGATCAGTCTGCTTCAGCTTCTTGCGGCGTTCCTCCGCTGTTTGCTGCATCAACAGAATGTTTTTCTCTTGCGCCGTTCGGTACCAGAAATCGATTCCGTCCAACTCTTCCGCAAATTCGCGCACCTGCGTCGCGGAGTATTCCATCCCGGTCGCCGCGGAGTGCATCTGCGCAATCTCTTCGTACGACCGAATACCGTCGAATAATTGCGCCAGTTTCCAGTTTGCCGGTTGAAACGTGAACATGCTTTTCGCGCAAGGCACATACGCGCGAATGACGGTCTTGCCCTCTTCCACATGCTCGCGGAAGTTCACTCCAGGATCGATGCGTGGCGGCCGCTCGGAGAGAGTTCGCGCCGGCAGGTCCGGCAAGGCCACGTTGAGTACGCGCGTCAGATTCATTCAGATCTATCGCTGATTTTCCAGGTATACATTTGCGGTCATCCCCGGCCGCAATGCCCCCCGATCCCCTGTCAGTTCCACCAGCACTTCAAACGTCCCGCTCGAAGGGTCCACCACCGGGCTGATTTCCTTCACCCGCGCCGCATGCTTTTCCCCCGGCACGTCCGGAGAAGTAACTTCAAAAATCTGCGCCGAGCGCACATGCCCGAAATATTTTTCCGGCAGGGTAAATCGCATCAGCAGCGGCGCCTCCGCCGTCACCCAGAAAAGTCGCTCTCCCTTGTTCACTTCCTGTCCTTCGCGCACGTAGCGCCGCGCGATCACACCGTCAAACGGCGCCGTGATTTTTGTTTTTTCCAGCTCCAATTCCAATGATCGTTCCTCATCATGCGAGGTGTTCAGCGTTTCCTGTACCCGTTTGATGTCCCACTGGTCCGATTCCGCCTTGTACTGCGCGTGCTGCAATTGCTCCTGCGAAATCAATCCCAAGTCCCACAAATGTTTCGCGCGCACGTAATCCGCTTCCAGCACTCCCGCCTCTGCTTCCCAATTCTTCAGGTCATTCGCGATGCTTCGAGACTTCGCCCGCGCCGCCTCCAGGTTCGCGGAAATTTGCCGGTCATCCAGCTTCGCCAGCACTGTCCCTGCTTTCACCCGCGACGGCGCATCGAAAAACAGTTTTTCCAATAGGCCGTCCCGCTGCGCCGTAATGTCCACTTGGTGTTCCACAATAATCGGCCCGGAAACGGTCAGCCCCGTGTCCACTGGTTCTGGCGGCGCTGGCTTCGGACTCACTGGCGCTGGCGTAGGCGCCGCCTTCGTCACGGCGGTTTCGACGGGCCTGCTATCGCTGCAACCAACTCCTAGCAGTGCCGCACCTACGGCGATCAACACCATCGAACTACGCATACTTCTCCTCCGCCCCATTTTTACCAACCCACCCAATACCAGACCTTTGAGTACACCCACAAAAACGGCCGCCTGAAAAACACGTAGCTCGAGGGATACCAGCCCACTCGCACTTTCCCTCGTCCTTCCATGCCCGTCCGAATTGCGCTATCAGGATTCGCCACCGCCACCCGCGCGTAAAACACCGGTGAGTCCTGTAGCATCTGCGCCTTCGGGCTCACGATCATCACTTCTCCATGAAACGTGTGTGTCGGATAACTATTCAGCTTCACTACTGCCTTCTGCCCCACCTTCAGCAATCCCGCATCCTCATCGTCGATGGCCACATCCACCACCGCTTGCGATGTATCCACGATTTCCGCGAACGAATCGCCTTGTTGCAGTTTGCGTCCTACAAAGTTCTCCACGTGCGGCGTGGCCACCACCCCGTCGATCGGCGCTCGCAATTCCGCTTTTTCCAGCGACTGCTTGGCGCGTTCCACCTCTGTTTTCCAGAAATCCGCTTGCACTCGTTGGACGCCCGCTTCGCTTCCATCATTCGCCGCCAGCGCTCGGTTCATCTGCAGCATTGCCGACTGGTAGCGCGCCTCCGCCTCGGCCAGCGCAGAGCGCAGGTTCCACGCTTCCATCTCCGCCAACACTTGCCCGCGCTGTACGCTTTGCCCTTCGTGCACCAGCACGCTGCGCACCACGCCCTCTACTTCCGGCTGCACCAGCGCGCGTTTTCCCGCTGCCACCACAGCGTCGCCATCCACTCGTAGCGGCAGCGGGCATGCCACAAGGAAAAACAGCGCCGCTGCGCCTACTCCCATGAACAACGTCCGCTTCTTTTTCTCCATCGCCATGAACTTCCGCTTGCGCACCATCACCGGCTCAAGCACGGAAATAAACGGCACTTCCTTGTACATCTGTGCGTTCCGCAGCGCTACCGTCGCCTGCCCTGCCAGCACTTCCAGGATCTCCATGTGCGCCGGCCCAAGAAAATCCGGATCGTTGCTTTCCATTGCTAATAATCCAACTCGACCGGTGTCGTCGTTCAACGGCCGCGCGTAGAATCCCCGCGTCCCCGACTCCGCGAAATATTTCCTGAATTTTGCGCGCGTCTCTTCGCGCTCACTGTCGATCTCTTCGCCGTGCTGCCCCACATGAATCACTTCTTCGGACAGCGCCGCCCATTGCAGAATTTCGTTCAGCGGTGCAATGTCTGGCGCGTCCGCGTTTACCTGCGTCAGCCCCGTCACTGCGCTCATCTTGAATCGCCCATTGTGTTCCAGCATGATCGCCGCGCGTTGATACGGAATCACCGCCTGTGGCGCATTCACAATCGTTTGCAGCATGCGTTCCAGGTTCAGTGTTGAGGTGATTTCGTGGCTAACGGTGTTCAGCGTTTCCAGAATTTCCACTTTCCGCTCGGCCAGTAACAGCCCCGCGTTATGCAGCGCCGTCGACGCCGTCTCCGTCAGGCTGCTCAGCGTGAACAACTCGTCTTCGTCAAACGCTGTCCCATCCAGTTTGTTAACCGCTTCCACCACGCCCACCAGCGCCGTCTTGTCCATGATCGCGGCTGCGATCAGCGACACGACCGGATATTCCGGCGCTGCCTCATTTCTTTTCGCCAGGCGTTCATCCCCAGGATCCGCAATGCACATGCTTTCGCCGTTATCCGAAATTGTTCCCGCGATTCCTTCGTTAGCCTTCAGTGTTTGTCCCTGGAAGCTTGTCGGATCCTCGCCCGCTTGGTGCATCAATTCCACGGTCTCGTCCGGCTGCATCAACCAGATATTCACCGCCTGGCACGCCAGGATCTCCGAGAATTTCGCGCCAATCAGTGGAAGCAGTTCTTGCATTTCCAGCGTCGACGAAAAAACTTTTTCCAGGTCGTAGAGCTGCGTCAATCGCGTGATGGAACTGAATGTGCCGTGGCGTTCGTCCTCGTACGCTTGCGCCGAGGACAGCGCCGCCGCCGCCACTTCCGCCACGGGAAGCAGCACCTGAATATCGCTTTCAGAGTTGGCTTCGTCAAACGCCAGTATTTCCAGCGCTCCGATCAAATTCTCTCCGTGGATCAGCGGGATGCACGCAAGCGATCGCAGCGTCTTGCGCGTATCAATGTGCGGATAATCCTCGCGTTGCAGATCCGGCGCAACACGCAGAACCGGCGCGGTGTCGTCCAACAGCGCGCCCAACAATCCGGATTCGGCGGTGATGACCTGTTCGTGGATGGCCGCGTCCCCCACTACCGCCCGGGGTTGCCAAAAATTCGCATTCTCGTCGGACGCCAGTGTGTATACACTGACTGCACAATCCGATAGCAGGCCCACTACAAAATTCGCCAATGCTCTCGCGCGCGGTGTCACTTCTTGCACCGCGAGTAATTGGGTGGATAGCGGGGAGAGATCCAGAACGGATTCCTGTTCCGAGCTTGCCAAGGTCTAACTTTCCGTCCGGCCCTTCATTCTCGGGACGTTGGGCCTCCGTCGGACTGGGTTTCTTGCTTTTTGCGCTAAGATTATCTAACTTGTGCGCGAACTGTAGCATTCGCTTTTTCGAGTGTCAACGTGCGGAACAGCCCTTTATTGGCTCTTCCCTAGGGGGTGATTGCCTTGGATATTGAGACCAAGACTGTCGATGGCGTGAAGCTCATCAAGCTCAAGGGGCGTTTGTCCATGGGCCCTATTCTCGATCGCTTCAACGCTACTCTTAGCGAACTCCTCGGCCAGGGTCAGAACCGCATCATCCTCGACCTGGAAGATGTCCCCACCATTGATTCCAGCGGCATCGGTATGCTGGTCCGGCATCTCACCACCGCCAAGCAGGGTGGCGGGGCGATTCGCCTTCTGAAGCCTTCCAAATTCACGGTGCAAACTCTGAAGATGGTGGGCTTGCTGAATCTCTTCACTACATTTGAGGATTCCAAGGACGCGGTTGCTTCCTTCCAGTAATCGCTAACCCTTCACGCGATGCTCAAATCCTGCGTCGCCTCGCTTACTGTCGGGAAAACCGGCACCAATCTGTCCACGTGCGTCATAAGCAGCGTATCGTGAACCACTCCCACTGGCCCCGCGATACGCATCCGTCCTCCCGCCTTACGCACTTTTCCTTCACACACCACAATTATTCCCACTCCCGTGCTGTCGATGCTGTCGAGCTTGCTTAAATCTAGAATGAACTTCTTCACTCCCGCGCCCAGCGACTCTGCAACGCTCAATTCCACCTGACGGCTCTCGTTCCCCATCATCAGTTTGCCAGAGAGTTTAATCAGGCTGATATCTGACGCGGGCTGGCTTTTCTGCAATTGAAGTATCATGAACAACCTCGTTGGCTGTCGCGATCGTCGGTGTAGAAAAGCGTGGCAGAGGTTTGGGCGCTGGGCGCGCTCGAATCTATCGGGCAGATTCCGCTCCCTCCGCAGTGGCATGATAGTAGGTCCAGGGAGTTTTGCAGTCAATAAAAAAGGGACGTACTTGCATAAGTAAGCCCACCGGCAAATACGGGAACTTCGTCGTGCGATCTGGGGAAACAAAATGTTATTTAGCCCGTGTTTCTCTTCTCTCTTCGATGCATCCATCAAGCGCTTTACAGAATCAAATTTGGGCGGATGGTTCGCGTATCTCCGGCAACGCTTGCTGGCGCCACATTAAAGTACACTCGTGATCTGGGGGAAGTTTTGAAACCAAGTAGTGTTCTGCTTCTGATCATCTTCTCGTTTTTATTCCTCGCGCTTGGCAACTCTCCCGCGCGGGCGCAGCAATTCATCATACCTGTCTCAATCTCTCAAGCTCCGCAAGAAACCGCCTTTTTGAATCCTCCGGCCACGCCGGCCCCCCAGGATCCACCCCAACCCAAACCCGTCGACCCCCAAACAAATCCCCCAGCAAACGGTTCCACGATTAACTCTCCGCAAGCCAAAACCGATACGGATACAGATCAGACTGGCACCCAGACCAAGCGCATTCTCTGGATCGTTCCAAACTTCCGTTCCGTAAGCGCCAACACCATTCTTCCCCCCCAGTCCTTCAAGGAAAAGTTTTGGCTGGCCACTCAGGAAAGCTTCGACTATTCCGCGTTTATCTACGAGGGCATCGTCGCTGGCATTGCTTTCGCGAACAAATCCGAACCCTCATTTGGCCAGGGCGCTGCCGGCTACGGAATTTATTACGCCCACACTTTTGCCGACGGCACGATTGAGAACTACATGGTCGAGGCCATTGTCCCCTCTGTCACTAAGGAAGATCCCAGATATTACACTCTGGGCCACGGCGGATTCTTCAAGCGCACTGGCTACGCAGTCAGCCGCCTCCTCATGACAAGAAACGACGCCGGGCATGACACATTCAATTTTTCCGAAGTCGTCGGCGCTGGCGCTGCTGCTGGTATCAGCAATCTCTACTATCCCCCCGGCAATACCTGGGTAAAAACCTATCAGCGTTGGGGAAGCCAAATGCTTCAGGACGCTCTCAGCTTCATCGCCAAGGAATATTGGCCAGACATCAACCGCGCCGTCTTCCACAACAAATACTAATTACTCCAGGCCACGATTCCCGCAAAGCGCCCGCTCCGCGCGGAATCTCACATTTACCCACCGCTGCAAAAATGGCACAATCGGTAAGTCGTTTCCCCACAGTTTCGCTCCCTGTGCTTTTTCTTTCGTCCTTTTAACGGACTTGTTCGCTGCGTCTCGGGAGGTGCTCGCATGGAATCCGCTCTGGATATTCACCGTCTTCATTTTGCCTTCACGATAACCTTCC
>Ga0210383_10000965_pt1 | contig 26508 bp, 26 predicted proteins | sample IncBWC14OmetaG_FD_160072 | JGI IMG/M metagenome (GOLD analysis project Ga0210383, IMG submission 160072) | Forest soil microbial communities from Barre Woods Harvard Forest LTER site, Petersham, Massachusetts, United States - Inc-BW-C-14-O ... | reverse complement strand
AATTCGAACCGAAAGTTTCCCCCGAACTTCTCGCCCTCAAAAATGTAGTAGTCACGCCGCACATCGGCAGCGCCTCGCTCGAAACCCGCACCAAAATGGCGTTAGTCGCCGCCGATAACGTAATCGCCCTCTTCGAGGGCCGCCGCCCTCCCACGCTAATCAATCCCGAAGTCCTGGCGGGCCAGACCGCCACATCTTCCTGAAATGAATTCCTCTCCTAAACGTTTTTTAGGGGTTCGGTGCTTTAGCTCCGACATAAACTCGCTTCTACATTCGTGGGCTTTAGCCCCTGAGGACATCCCGATCCGGCCTGCAAAGTTTTTTTGAAATGAACCCGTCGCACGCGGCCACCGCAATATGAAAGAAATCGCACAACGCATCTTCCGCGCCACTCTCGCGGCCATAAATATCCCCGACACAATGGACTGCAAACTAGATCCCAGCGGTTCGACGATCTGCATCAACGGTGATCGAATCGATCTGCGCAATTTTCAAGAAATCCTCCCGATCGCCTATGGCAAAGCCTCTCTCCCCATGGCCCAAGGCCTCGATCGCATTATTCCGCCAAACTCCCGCGCCCAAGGAATCCTCGTAACTCCATCCGCACCGGCTCAAGCCCCACCCAACTGGCAAATTTTCATCGGCGGCCACCCGATCCCCAACGAGCAAAGTTTCGCCGCGGGCCGCGCGATCGTCGAGCGCCTAAAGCGCACCACCGATCGCTCGCTAGTCATTTTTCTACTCTCCGGCGGCGGCTCAACGCTCGTCGAGACGCCTCTCGATGCGCAAGTCACGCTCGCGGATTTTCAGGAGCTACATCGCATTCTCGTCACCTGCGGCGCCCCCATCGAAGAAATAAATGTAATCCGCCGCCATCTCTCCGCCACAAAAGGCGGCCGCCTGGCCCAACTCGTCGCATCCGGCGCGACAAAAATCACTCTCGGCGTAACCGACGTCCCCGAAGGCCACGAACCCGCCCTCGCCTCCGGCCCCACTCTTCCCGATCCTTCCACAATCGCCGACGCCCAGCGCATCGCACGCCTCTACGATCTAATCCCAAGAATTCCCGCAAGTCTGCGCGCCGATTTCGAACGCAATTCGCTAATCGAAACTCCCAAGCCCGGCGACCCCGCATTCGATCGCGCCCATTTCGCAATGATTCTCGGCATGCACGATCTTTTTCATCACGCCCACAAAGCCGTAGAAGCCGAAGGCTTCCTCCCCATCTGCGATAATTCCACCGACAACTGGCCCATCGATCGCGCCGCAGATTTTCTGCTGGATCAACTCCAGAAGTTTCGAAAAGAGCAGGGAAGACCGGTGGCAGTAATCGCCGACGGAGAAGTATCCAGCCCGGTAACAGGCAATGGAGTAGGCGGCCGCAATTCCGCCTTCGCGCTCGCCTGCGCAAAAAAAATCGTCGGCAAAAATATCGTAGTGCTAAGCGCAGGAACCGATGGAGTAGACGGAAACAGCCCAGCAGCAGGCGCAGTAGCCGACGGCGAAACAATAGCCCGAGCCCGAGCCAAGAATCTAAATCCCGATGACTACCAAACCCGCAGCGACGCCTACACCTTCTTCGAAAAACTAAACGACGCCATAATCACAGGCTCCACAGGCAACAACCTACGCGATCTAAGAATTTTCCTAAGTAGGGGCGGGGGTTAAGCTCCCGCCCGGTTTGGCCGTGGGTGTTGGTGTGCCCGCCTGCCGCCGTTCGCACGTTCACTAAACACAACGCGTAATCACAACCTATTTATTCGCCCCCGCCATCTGCTCCTCAATCTTCGCTAACCGCTCATTCATCTCATCCAACCGCCGCGTCAATTTTTCCAACTGCTCCATCAAAGCCGCATTGTCCGCGCCCTCGCCGCCCGACGCTTGCGACGCCGCCCCCGGCCCATAAGGCGATTCCGCCGCCTTCCCGCCAACCGCCTGCGCTCGAATCGATTGAATCTGACTCTTCGCCACCGACGCCAATCCAAAAGACAATTTCTCGCCGTTCGCCAATTTCTCGAGCGCAGGAATCGCGTCCGGGTCCCCATGCCGCCCGAGCGCAAACACCACCGCATATTTCGAAAGCCACCGCTCGTCCAAATAAGAAACCAGCGCCCGCGTCACATCCTTATTCCCCTTGCCAACAGGCCCAAGACTTCCAACCGCCGCCTGCCGCAACTCCATCGGCTTCCCAGCCGCCGACCAATCAAGAAGTATCGGCACCGCCCGATCATCGCCCAGCGACCCAAAAGCCCGCAGCGCCGCCCGCCGCGTTGTGTTGTCCGGCGAATCCATCTGCATCGCGGCACTCAACACCTCAAATGCATTCGCGGCCTTCAACTGCGCCAGCGCCAACATCGCCGAATTCCGCACGCGGTAAGCCGGATCGTCAACAGCAATTTTTCCCAGCTGCCCGCCAAGCGAAGCGTCCGTCTTGAAATTCCCAAGCTGTCCGACAGCCACATCGCGCACCCACGCCTTCTCATTCGAAAGCGCCTCTTGGATCTGCTTCTCCGCTTCCGCTCCGCCAATTTTTCCCAGCGCCCGCAAACATTCCACCCGCACTCCCCAAAACGAATCCCCCCGCGCCGCTTCTCCCAAAGCCGCCGCCACTTCCGCATTGCCCTTCACTTCGCCAAGCGCCTTAGCCGCATCCGCTCGGTCCGGCACCGTCTCCGCATGTTTCAACTGATAAATCAACATCGCCGGCTCGCGCTTGAACTCCGCACTCTTCAAAATCTTGTCGCCCTTATCAAAAATCACCATCAACGGCGGCCCATCCAAAGCAAAAGAATAAATCTCCTCATCCTTACTCACATCAATCGGAAAAGTTTTCACCCCGCTCTTCGTGGCAATCTCCACCTCAATCGGCACGTGAAACAGCGGCACCAATCCCTCCACTTTCTGCGTCTGCTTCACCTGCATATGCACCGAATCCACCAAGTCATCCCACTTCACCGCCACTTCAAATTTCGGCGCCCCGGCCCGGTAAATCCACTGCTGAAAAAATTCATCCACGTTCACCGAAGTCTCTTGCTCGATGGCCTTGATCAAGTCCGCCGTAACCACATTCTGTCCGCGATTCACGTCCAAATAATGATGCAACCCGCGAAAGAAATCCCGATCCCCCAATTTCTCGCGCAGCATCTTCAGAACGAGGCCGCCCTTGGTATAAATATTCCCCTCATACTCCACCGAATCGTCGATATTTCGCGTGACGATCGGCACGCCATACAACGCCCGCTGATTCATCCACTGATTCGCATCCGTCCAGAATTCGTAGTCGGAATCGTCCTTCCCGAAGTTCTTCTCGAGCCAAAAATGTTCGAAGTAAGTAGCAAAACCTTCATTCAGCCAAATACTCGCCCAGTCCTTGCAAGTCACCAAATCTCCAAACCACTGATGCGCCAGCTCGTGGGAATCCAGATCATCGCTGCCGTAAGCAGATTCCCCCGCCAGTTTCGGATGGACCAAGCCGCGCACAGTAAGTGTTGTGGCACTCGTGTTCTCCATCCCGCCTTCAATAAAATAGTCCACCGATGTCTGTGCATACTTCGCCCACGGATATTTCACGTCCAGCGCGTCCGAAAATGCGTCCAACATCCCTTTGGTTCGCGAAAATGTAGGATCAATCTTGAACTCCTGCCCCTTCGGCACGCCATACTGCACCGGAATTCCGCGCCAGGTATCTTTCTTCTCCACAAATTCGCCCGCCACCACCGAAATCAAATAAGTCGAAAGAGTCTCCGATTGCTTCCAGTCCCAAGTCTTAGTTCCGTCCGCCTCGCTTTTAATTCCCAGCAATTTGCCATTCGAAACCGTCCACCAATCCGCCGGCACAGTCAGCAACATCTCCGATGTAGTCCGATCGTTCGGATAGTCGTAGATCGGAATGTAATAGCGCGTATCTTCCGATTCGCCCTGCGACCAAATTTCCCGAGGCTGGTCCGGATAATTCTTATCCGGCAAAACGAAATAAAGCCCCTTGGTAGGCTGCCCCGAATAACGAATGGTCACCTCAAAAGTTTCCCCGCGCCGCGCCTTCTTCGGCAGCGCCACCACCAATTCCTTCGTCTGCACGTCAAATTTCGCCGCCGCCCAGTTCAATGTAACGCTCTCAATCGTCAAGCCGATCGAATCAAATCGCAGCGCCTCGACGTTCTCCCGCAAAATCGCCAGGCTCTCGGTCACCTCGCCCATAACCTTATTCTGCTCCACATCAAATCGCAGATGCGTCCGCACATTCAGCAAATCATAATCACGCGAGCGAGCATAAGGATCGTCATCGCGAGCCAGTGACCGTGAAGCCGCGCCAAAAAGTAAAATCCCCGCCAACGCAGCAGCACCAACAAGCCGCCACCGCAAACCGCCCCAACGCAAAAATCCCGTCATCATCGAATCCTCGCAGTAAAGTAGCGTCGGCGTCCCTGCCGGCATCTTACGAAGTAAATCAACCCCACATCTCAAACAAAAACGACGGACCCAAATCAACGTTCGTCCGAATGTGCATCGCGCTCCCACCCGGGACTAGCAAGCACGCCCCAACAACCTCCCACCTCTACAACAAACTCCTCACCCAACCGCCATCCACCGCAATCGTAGTCCCATTCAAATAACCAGCCCGTTCCGAAGCCAAAAACGCCACCGCCGCAGCAAATTCCTCCGGCCGCCCGATCCGCCGCGCCGGCACTGAAGCGCTCATCTGCTCGAATATTTTTTCCCGCGAAACCCCAGCATCCGCCGCCCGCTTCGTCGCGAGTTCCTCCAAACGGTCCGTCAAAGTATAACCAGGCGCCACATTATTCACGGTAATCCCATCCGCCCCAAATTCATTAGCCAAAGTCCGCGCCAATCCAGTAATCGCCGCCCGCACCGAATTCGACAAAATCAACCCATCCACCGGCTGCTTCACCGACATCGAGGTAATCGTAATCAACCGCCCCCACTTGCGCTGCTGCATCCCCGGCAAAACCACGCGCGCAAAAAAAACCGCGCTCATCAAATTCAAATCCACCGCCGCCCGCCACTCCTCGATCGAAATCTCCAAGAATTTCTTAGAAGGCGGCCCACCCGCATTCGTCACGCAAATATCCACACGCCCAAACTGCTTCTCCACCGCGGCAACGAATGCCTGCACGTCCTCCGCCCGAGTAACATCAATCGCCTGCCACAAAACCGCCCGCCCAGTAGAAGCCTCGATCGCCTTAGCAGTCTTCTCCGTATCCGCCGGGGTCCGCGCGCAAATAGCAATCTCCGCCCCCTCCCGCGCTAATTCCTCCGCCACAGCCCGCCCCAATCCCTTACTAGCCGCCGCCACAATAGCCACGCGCCCCTTCAGTCCAAGATCCATAGATTCTCCAGTAGGAGAGGGTGCTTTGGCCCTCCCGCTTTTCGGCCCCGCATTTCTACCCAGTCACGACATGCTACAAATCACCGGCGCACCCGCGACCGCATTCGCCAGCCCAACCATAAATAATGCCAATCCCAACCACCAATCACAATTGCCACCCAACCCGCATTGGACTAATATGCGCCGCATCGCGCCAGGGGCGGCGCCGATTCGCAAAATTCAGTCCGCCCAATTCAGCTCCGGAGGCCCAAATGAATCGCCTCGCAATGCGCGCAACAATTTCAATCCTATCGTTCTTCACTGCCGCATCCATCGCGAGCGCCCAAATGGGCAAAACCGTCTCAGTAAACGCTGGCACTCCCGAAGATAAAGCCCTCTCCGAAATCTACGCCGCCCCAGACGGCCCCGACAAAATCGCGTTACTCGATAAATTCACAGCCGACTTCGGCAAAGGCGATCTAGAACTCCTAGCCGATCAACTCTACGCGAGCAGTTACTTAACCCAAAAGAATTACGCCAAGACCTACGAATACGCCGAAAAAGCCCTAAAGCTAGATCCCGAAAATCTAAGCACAGCCGTAACGCTAGTCCACGCCGCCGAAGAACAGGGCGACACAGCCAAAATCTTCGACGCCGCCGAGCGCGCCAACGGAATCGTAACGCGCTTCAAATCCTCGCCCCCGCCCACCGGTATGTCCAAAGAAAATTGGGAGCAACAAAAGCAGGGCATCCTCCGCGGCGCGCAAGATGACATCTCCTACTATCAAAACGCCACCTTCAACGCCGCCTACAAACTCACCGAATCCAAATCCCGCGCCAATTACATGGACCGCTTCGCCAAAGATTTCCCCGATTCCCCCTACGCCGTAAACGCCCGCGAGCAGGTAGCCTTCTCCGAAGAACAAGCCCAGAATTTTCCAAAAATGATGGAAGCCGCGCAAGCAGTCCTAGCTGCCGATCCGAAAAATGTGGATATGCTAGTGCTACTTTCAGATTATTGGAGTGAAAAAGGTCAGCAATTGGACAAAGCCGCGGACTACGCGCAAAAAGCCATCGACATCCTAACCAAAGCGCAAAAGCCAGAAGGCGCGGATGATGCGCAATGGCAGCAACAAGTCGCCATGCAAAAAGGCCTAGCCTATTCCGCCTTAGGCGAAGTCTACGTAAATCAAACCTTCAACGTTCAAGCGGTCAACGCGTTCCGCCAAGCCACCCCGCTGCTCAAATCAAATCCCACAAGCTACGCCCGCAACCAATACCGCCTCGGCTTCACGCTGGCAAAAATGCAAAAAATCCCCGAAGCCCGCGCCGCGCTGACGGAAGCCGCCTCCATCGACAGCCCCTACCGCGCTCTTGCTCAGCAAACCCTCGCTAAAATCGGCGGTGGCGCAACCACCCACACTGCCAAAAAACCATCCTAATTTGTCACAACATAACTGCCAACTCACCCGCTCGTTCAAACTCCGTTTTGCTCCAGCGTAACCGTCACCGGAAAATTCACATCCACCAAACCCGCAAATTCCGCGGGCACCATCAGTTGAATATCGTGCGTGCGAAAGTTTCGAGCAACGTTGTGATCGAGCTCCACCCGAATCAAGCAGAGTCGCGGCCGTCCATTGTTCGGAGTAAGCTCAACTGCTTTACATATTCCATTCAAGTTTATTTTGACCAAAGTGCTCCTCGCTGATTCTAGAAATGATTGGATTCTCCGCATTCACACGGAGATCCGGAATATTGCGTACCTGAGCTGATAGACCCGAGGGCTGGAGTTCTGGGTTGCAGTCTAACGGCACTAGCAGAATTCAGTATGGGCGCGTCGCGTTCAGAGTCAAACGCAATTCGCCGCCGCGCTGTACCACTGCGGAACGCCTGTGCAATTCTTTCCAGGCAACTATTTTTCAGTTTGCTTCAGGCCTACGCGAAATGAATCGTCGGCCGGTCGAAATCGCCGCGTTCATAAACTGCCGGCCGCGAGCCATGCCAGCAGGGGAGGGTCGTTAGACACTCCCGCGCTTCCGCCGCGGATTTGAAGGAACGTAACTACAGATATCAATAACGATCGTGATGCCGCACCCAAGCCATCCCATGCTTCAACCCTTCCTCATGCCGCCCCCGCGGCGTCAGATCGAGCACGTTATAAGCCCCGATTAAAATATCCAACCCGCGCGCATAAGTAGAATACGTATGGAACACGTTCCCCGCCTCACCCTTATAGAACACGCTAGCCCCAGGCCGTTCCTCGCTCGGAAAATCCGAGTCGCTATAATTGTAAGTGGCCTTGCCGGAAGCATCCTTCTTCGCGGTCACCTGAAAATCAGGATTGAAATCGCTCCCAAACGACGAAACCCACTTAAATTTCCAGCCCATCCGCTTCTGAAAAGCCTGAATCTCCGCGAGCGGCGCCCGCGAAACCACCAAAAAAGTCACATCGCGCTGCGCCAAATGAACAATCGATCCATCAAAATGATCGGCCAAAAGCGAGCAACTTGGGCAACCCTCTTTCCACCCAGGCCCCAACATGAAGTGATAGATCACCAACTGGCTGCGCCCGTCAAAAAGATCCGCCAGCGTCTCTTTCCCGTTGGCGCCGTCAAACACATAAGCCTTCTCGACTTTCTCCATCGGCAATTCGCGCCGCAACCGGCTCATCTCATCCCGCTGCCGCGAGAATTCCTTCTCCTTAACCAAATATTCCTTGCGCGCCGCAGTCCAATCGTCATGCGACACAACTTTCTGCTGCTGCAATCCGGTTTTACTTGTCGCCATCACAATTCTCCTTTGACGTAAATTCTGTGCGAATTCTACCCCGCCGCCTTTTTCGCTCCGCCCGCCTCGGCAACTTTGCGCACCCGCTCGTTCATAGCTCCCCAACCCATATTCATCTGCTCTTTCTGCTGATCCTGAATAAATCCCATCGCCGTATGCCGGAAGGTGATCAAAGTCCCGCCATCTTTCTCCGTCAACCGGTACTGCACATTCGAAACGCACGGATACGAAAGCATCAAAGGTCCGCAAAATTCCAGCAACGAAGGCCGCTTGATCGCCTGCACATTCCCCCAAAAATGCCCGTTGTTATCGCCCAAATCGCGATACCACCGCCCCCCGGGCCAAGCCTCAATCTTCAAAGGCATCGCCCTGCCGTCGTGCGTCTGATTCTTAGGCCCGATCTCCTCCAGCAGAGCATCGAAGGTAACGTCTATCGGCGCCCGCACATGAATCTCCTGCACGATCTCCATAGTCATATCCGCAGCATTCTTAGGAATCGAAATCATTTTTCCTCCTCAAATAAACTAATTTTCAAAAATAACTTCTGCTGACGAGTCCACCCTGCCTACCAATCAACGCCGCCGCTGTCATCCCGAATCCCCTTCAGGGGTGAGGGATCCGTTTTTGCATTTGCTTTTGCCGTTTCTTCCATCCGAAATCTCAAATCTGAAATTTGAAATTTCCCGCGCCTTTGCCGTTGTCCGCGCGCCGTCCTATCACTCATCTTTCTCCCGCAACTTTTTCAGTCGCTGAGGTTCGTCTTTCTTCGCTCTCAATTCGTTCTCACCGAGACTCGTCCCTTGCATCTTTGCCTCAGCCCGTTCCTTGATGCGCAGCAATTGATGGCCCCAGTACTTTTCAAACGTGCTAGTCCATTCGTGCAAGGGCCGAATCGCCTCCGCATTCGTGCGATAAAGCTTCCGCCGTCCAGCCCGACGCACATGAACCAACCCCACATCCCGCAACACCCGCAAATGCTTCGACACGGAAGGCTGCTCCAGCCGCAACCGCAGCACGATCTCCCCAACGGTCCGTTCCCGCAAAGCCAAATAGCTCAGGATCGCCCGCCGCCGAGGCTCCGCAATCGCATTAAACGCATCCGAGGTAGTAGCCGCTCGCGCCATGCCCAGACATTAGATTCCCATATAGGAATGTGTCAAGCCTTATTTTTTCCTCCCTCAACACCGCAGAGTCGAAGCGTACTTCGCAAGCCGGAAAAAGCGCCGCACTGCTGCGTTATCCCCGCTGGTGCTATGATGCCCTGGAATTTAAGCCCGTGATTCAGTGCGAAAATACGAAGCGCGTAACGGCTGGCCCACCAAACTAGATTGCAAGAGGAGACAGAAATGTCAGCTACGCCCCCAACAATTCCGCCAGACGACCCCAAACGCAATCTCACCCTGGCGCAACCCGACAACCTCCCCCACATCGGTCTAGTCGGCGACACCTACACCATCACCATAAGCGGCGAAGCTACCAACGAACGTTTCTGCCTGATCGATATGCACATCCCGCCGGGCGGTGGCCCACCCCCGCACCGCCACGACTTCGAGGAGACTTTCATCCTGCTAGAAGGTGAGATAGCAGCGACCTTCCGCGGCAAGAAGTCCACCGCACGAGCCGGCGACACGCTCAACATTCCCGCCAACGCCCCGCATCAGTTCCACAACGCCTCCACCAGCCCAGTGCGCATGCTCTGCATCTGTTCTCCCGCAGGACAGGACAAATTCTTCCTCGAGATCGGCGTACCAGTCGCCACGCGCACCACACCCCCGCCCAAGCTCAACGAAAAAGAGCAGGCCGCCTTCATCGAAAAAGCGATGCTCCTCGCGCCCAAGTACCGCACAGAATTGCTCCGCGAGGCATAGCGTCGACGCGCCGTAACCGTGAAGCTCCCGGTCCCAACGCTGTGCAAACTCTCGCAGAAGTGAGACACTCGCGCCCCATGCGAAACATTCACGCGTTGAAACTCTACCACCCGCGCGCCAAATCCATCCTGCTGCTCGCGGCGCTTATTCTCGCGGCGCCCAATCTCCAACCGCAGTCGTCTCCATCGATCAATTCCAATCGCTTGCGGCAACACATCGAAGCCATGGGCGCGATCGGCAAAGATCCCGTCGCCGGCATAAGCCGCGTAGCCTACACCGACGCCGACAAGCAGGGCCGCGAATACACGATCAGCCTTATGCACGCCGCCGGACTCACCACCACAATCGATGCCGCAGGAAATATCTCCGGCCGCCTCCCGGGCGGCGATCCCAAGTTGCCCACACTGATCATTGGCTCGCACGTGGATTCCGTCCCGCTAGGCGGGAACTTCGATGGCATCGTCGGTTCGTTCGGAGCAATCGAAGTAGCGCAGACCCTAATGGAATCCCACGTTCAACTGCGGCATCCCCTAGAAGTCCTGATCTTCCAAAATGAAGAAGGCGGCCTGCAAGGCAGCCGCGCCATCTCCGGCGAGCTGCACGAGCAAGATCTGAATCAGTCCACACGCAGCGGCAAATCGCTACGCGAAGGAATAGCCTTCATAGGCGGCGATCCCGACCATCTCTCCGCAGCCCGCCGCAAGCCCGCCGACATCTTCGCCTATCTCGAGCTGCACATCGAGCAAGGCGGCACTCTAGCCGCAGAAAAAATCGATATCGGCGTAGTCCAAGGAATCGTAGGGAACTCGCGTTGGGACGTAACCATCGAAGGCACAGCCAATCACGCCGGCACCACTCCGATGAACGAGCGTCACGACGCATTACTAGCCGCAGCAAAATTCATCCAAGCCGTAAATCAAATCGTAACCAGCATTCCCGGCCGCCAGGTAGCCACCGTAGGCAAAATTCAAACCATTCCGGGCGCCTATAACATCGTCTCCGGCAAAGTAATCCTCGGCCTCGACGTCCGCGACCTGGAGCAATCCCGCATAGAAATGCTATTCAGCAAAATGCAGGACGAAGCCCAGAAAATCGCCCAAGCCGGCGGCACCAAATTCAGCTTTCAGCCAGTAATCGACGACAAACCCGCACTCTGCGACCCACGCCTGCGGCAACTCATTGAATCCAGCGCCAAGCAGTTAAATCTCAGCACCAAGTCGCTGCCGAGCGGCGCCACCCACGACGCCCAAAGCATCGGCCGCCTGGCCCCGATGGCCGTAATCTTCATCCCCAGCATAGGTGGCATAAGCCATGCGCCGGCGGAGTTCTCGCGCCCGCAAGACATTTCCAATGGCGCAAACGTCCTACTCCGCGCAACAATTCAGCTGGATAAAGAAGTTTGGAAATAACGGCCCCGGATAATACGCCGAAGCCTCGCGACTTGTTGAAGTCTTCGCCTCCGCGATGCCGCGAGGGAGCGCCCTCAATTTATAGGCGGGGCAGCAGCGCCTAAGCGCATTTTTCGCATCGAACATCACCAAATCCAGCAACCCGCTTTCAACCCCAGCCGTCTCCGCAGCCCGCCCCAATCCAGTATGCTAGACTGTCCACCACGAATGACGCCGCGCGGCAAATTCATAGTCCTGGAAGGCATCGACGGCTCCGGAAAGCGCACCCAGCTCGACCTGCTGACCACTGCGCTAACCGCCCGCCATCTTCCGCACGAACGCATCAGCTTCCCGCGTTACGACGGCTTCTTCGGCAACCTGGTAGCCCGCTTCCTGAATGGCGAATTCGGCACCAACGATGACGTCGACGCGCATCTATCATCACTGCTCTACGCCGGCGATCGCCTCGAAGCCAAGCCCAGGATGGAAGCAATTCTAGCCGCCGGCAAAACGCTAGTCGCCGATCGTTACATCGCCTCGAACCTCGCTCATCAAGGCGCCCGCGTCCCCAGCGAGCAACGCGATGAGTTTCTACAATGGCTTCCCAAGCTCGAATACGAAATCTACGCGCTTCCAAAAGAAGACGCGGTCATTTATCTCCGCGTGCCGGCTACGGAGGCGTATCGCCAAATTGCCGCGAAGGATCCGCGCGGCTACACAAATCTAAAGCGCGACATCCTGGAGTCGGATGTGGCGCATCTAACCACGGCAGCGATGGTCTATGACGGGCTTGCCCAAGCCCCGAACTGGATTACGATTGAGTGCTTCGACGAAGCGCGCAAAACTATGCGCCCGGCCGATGAGATTCACACACAAGTGCTGACGGCACTAGATTCCAAAATTTTCGCCGCAAGAAAAGCAGGCTGATCAAAAATGGGCTTCGATCAATTTCTCGGCAATCAAAGAATCGTCTCCGCCCTGCGCGGCATGCTGCGACGCGAGCGCATGCCCAGCGCGTTACTTTTTACCGGCCCGCGAGGCATCGGCAAATTCACACTAGCCAGATTGTTCGCGCAAGCCGCTAACTGCGAGCGCCTAAAAGACGATTTCTGCGGCGAATGTAACTCCTGCCGGCAAATCGCCCGCTTGGCCGACACCGAAACGCTCGTCGTGCAAGGCTTGACCGAGCGCGGTGAAGGCGCCGACGCCGCCATGGTCGAGCGTGTGCCGCTAATCCTGCAGACCAATCCAGATGTTTGGGCCATCGTGCCCGATCCGGTGCGCCGGCTGACTCCGGTGGCTCGTCCAATGATTCGCGTGGGCCAATTGCGCGCCGTTCAAAAGGCCGCGAACTTCCGCCCGCAAGGCCGCCGCCGCGTTTTTATTCTCGATGGCGCGGATACCATGCGCTGGACCGACGCCGATCTCTTCCTGAAGATCCTCGAAGAGCCGCCAGACACCAGCACATTGATCCTGACGGCTCCGAAGCCGGATTCTCTGCCGTCGACAATCCGCTCGCGCTGCCTGCAATTCCATTTCGCGCCGGTGGAATCCACCCAAATGGAAGAATTCCTGGCCACCCGCAGCGAATGGAAGCCCGCCGAACGAAAATTGGCAGCCCAGCTAAGCGAAGGCAATCCCGGCGCGGCCTTGGCCCTCGATCTTGACGAATCCAAGCGCTTGCGCCGTGACGTTCTGAAACTGATCGAGCAATCCGTCGACGGCCGAAACTTTCGCGACATCTTCAAGACCACCGCGCAGCTCGCCAAGCATGAGAAGGAATCGTTTGAAAACATTTTGGAGCTGTTCTATAGTCTTCTCACCGACCTGCTCGAGTTGTCCGTCAACCCGAAAGCACTCGCGTCGCGCAATCCAGACCTCCGGCGTGAGCTAGAAGACCTCGGCAAGAAGGTAGATCTCGGCTGGGTAGCCCGCGCAACAGCGAGCCTAGACCAGCTCTCCGCTCGCCTGCGCCGCAACGTAGGCCGTCAAATCGGCCTCGACGCCGTCGCAGCCTCGATGAGCGTTCGCTGAAAAATTTCGCCCAGCGTGTTTGCAGAAGTTTCTTGAAATCTGCTGAAACCAAGTGCTATGCACAGGAATCTTAAACAGCATAAAGTTTCTGAGGAGTCCCCGATGGTGAACCGAAAACTTTTTCGTACGTCCCTGACCGAGGTAAAGGAGCAATTCCCGCAGCGCCCCGCCCATGGGCCGCAAGCGCAAGCCGCTCCGCCGCAGCGCAAGAAGCCAGCCCCGCCGGAGCAAACCCACGCCGAGAATTTCTATTTCGTAAAGCAAATGCAAGCCCGTACGCCGGTAGCAGTAGTTCTGACGGACGGTGAAACCCTGCGCGGCACAGTAGAATGGTACGACCGCGACTGCATCAAGCTAACCCGCTACGGCAGCCCCAATCTCCTAATCTACAAACACGTAATAAAATATATGTACAAAGACGGCGAAGAAGCCTCAAACGGCGGCACCAACGGCCATTCGTAATCGCGGAATTTTAATCGCGGCCGTGGTAGGGGCGGGGGTTCATCTCCCGCCCGGTGTGGCACTGGGTGTCCGGCCCCGTCAAACCGCCTCCGCCCCACCCCGCGAAATAATCGCAAACGTCATCAAAGCCTTAGCCACAATCCTCCGCTCGTCATCAAACAAATCGCAATCCACCACAGCCAGCGTCCGTCCCAACCGCACCAATTCCGCGTGCGCCAAAACCTCCCCGCCAGCCACCGCCTCCAAATAATTAATCGTCATCGAGACGGTGGCCACCCGCGACCGCGGCGGTAATTTCAAATAGACCGCCATCCCCCCAGCAGTATCAGCCAAAGCCGCCAACACCCCGCCATGCACCACGCCATGAACCTGCAAATGCCGCTTAGCCACGCGCATCCCCACCACCACGCGCCCAGGCGAAATTTCGCGAAAAATAAATCCAAACTGCTTAGCCGTATTAGTCTGATTAAGCCGCCGGGTAATCTCGCGAATAGCCAACCGTTCCGGATTTGTAGTTTTTTTCTTCATGTAGGGCCCGGGCCTTAGCTGCGTCTCAATAAGCCGTCAATCCCCCATCAATCGGCCAAGCCGCCCCAGTCACCCAAGATGATTCATCCGAAGCCAAATAAACCGCCAACTCGGCCACGTCTTCAGGCTTCCCCAAACGCCCTAGCGGAATCTCCCTAGCCCGAACGCGCCGCGCTTCGTCCAAATCGAGTCCCGAACCCGCCAAAGAAGCTGCTCCAAGCGGAGTCTCTACAATCGATGGACAAATACAGTTCACGCGAATCTTTTCTTCCGCATGATCGAGCGCCATAGCCTTCGTAAGCAAAGTCACTCCGCCTTTTGCCGCGCAATAAGCCGCTCGTTCCTTGCGCGCGACGAGACCCAGCACCGAACCAATATTCACAATCGCTCCGCCGCCGATCCTCCGAAATTCCGGCAGCGCCGCCCGCGACATCAGAAATGTGCCGGTAAGATTTACATCCAAAATCCGCCGCCAATCCTCGTCGGAAGTCTTGCCCGCATCAGCAACCACCGCTGCCCCGGCATTATTCACAACAACATTCACCTTACCGAATCGCTTCACCGCAGCCGCAAGCGCCTCCTCAACGGAAGCCCGGCCCGTAACATCGCATTCGATCGCGACCGCGGCCCCACCCGCGGCAACGATCTCGGCGGCCACAGCATCGAGCGGCTGACGACGCCGGGCTGCCAACGCAATTTGCGCGCCCTCTCGCGCCATTGCCAGGGCGATGGCTCGACCGATGCCCGTGCCAGCGCCCGTGATCAAAGCAGTTTTCCCGGCTAAGCGCGGCATCGTTTCCCCTTGCGGCACGTCTAATAGTGAGCGCGAAAGACTCGCAAATCTAGCATTGCGGCTTCGCCGCTCGCAAGGGATCGCGCTACGCGGTCAAGTCCAAAGTGGACGGCACTAGGCTCGCGGCGTCTCATTGGCGCAAAATAGAGGCCGCCTAATTCGCGAGTGAGCCCATGAACGAGGCCCGCATGAAAATCGGCATTACCTGTTACCCAACCTACGGCGGCTCGGGCGTGGTGGCCACAGAACTCGGCATCGAACTCGCGGCCCGAGGCCACGAAATCCACTTCATCAGTTACGCCATGCCCATCCGCCTGAACCAAGCTACCGAAAATATTTTCTTTCATGAAGTGGAAGTCACGACGTATCCGCTTTTCGATCACGCGCCGTATACGCTGGCGCTGGCGACTAAAATGTTTGAAGTGGCCGAAGAAGCCAAGCTCGATGTGCTGCACGTGCACTACGCCATTCCACATTCCGTCAGCGCGTTGCTGGCGCGTTCCATGGCCGCTCCTCGCCGATTGCCATTCATCACTACATTGCATGGCACCGACATTACCCTGGTCGGCGCTGATCGCAGCTATCTTCCCATCGTGCGTTACTCGATCGAGCAGAGCGACGGCGTTACTGCCATCTCGAATTATTTGAAGGATCGCACCGTCACCGAATTCGATATCCACCGGCCGATTGAGATGATCCCCAATTTCGTAAATTGCGATTTGTATTGCGCGTGCAAAGATTCGCCATTGCGCAAGCAGTGGGCGCACAACGGCGAGCCGATCCTGATGCATCTGTCGAATTTCCGGCCGGTGAAGCGGGTCACTGATGTCGTTGAAATCTTCGCGCTGGTCCGCGCGAAAATGAAAGCTAAGCTGGTGATGATCGGCGACGGTCCGGATCGGGGGGCGGCAGAGCATCTGGCTCGCCAGCGGAAAATTTCCCGCGATGTAATTTTTTTGGGCAAGCAAGACCGGGTTCAGGAAAAACTTGGCATCGCCGATTTATTTCTTCTGCCCAGCGATCTCGAATCGTTCGGCCTGGCGGCGCTGGAGGCGATGGCCTGCGAAGTTCCCGTGATCGGGACGAACGTGGGAGGGATGCCGGAAGTGGTGACGAACGGCGTCGACGGCTACCTGGTCGCGCCGCGCGACGTCGCTGCGGCAGGGAAGCACGCGATTGAAATTCTTTCCAGTCCCGATCGAGGCCGCGAGATGGGTAAGCAAGCGCGCATTAACGCCAAGAAAAAGTATTGCTCCAACGATGTGATCCCCATGTACGAGGCTTACTACCGCAGCGTGATTGAGGCGAAGTAGCGCCGGCTCCCCGCCGGCATCTTGCGCGCGTTAGGCCCGCCACATCAACGATTCTCGGGCGGACTGCAAAGCACGAATTGCGGGGTTTTGAGATATTGCTGCGGACACAGGCAGGAGTGCCTGTGCTACACGTGTATTTTCGCTCCCGCGCCGTCGACGATTACGGAATTGGTTTTCGATTTTCTTCGTAAGATGCCGGCAGGGACGCCGGCGCTACTGGCCTGGTAGCGGGATCGGTTTCAGCGACGCGATGATTAAATTGATGTCGTTCTGGGCCAGTTTTGCGGTCGCGTTGGCGCGCATTAAAATCAGAAATTCAAATTGGCGGTCCTGCACTCCGAACGCGCGCAACACTACGGCGTGGGCTTGTTCTGGATTTCCGAACTGCAAGCCGCGGACCGGGCCTGCGTCGAAGGTAAAAACTCCGCCGGGCAGCACCATGTCGTAATTCAATTTCCAAATCAGCAGCGCGCTTACGTGTTGCGCATCTCCCCGCGACATGAACGGCGAAATCTGCGCCGGCGAGGCCTCGTACACCGCGGAATATAGATCGAAATTCGAACTGAACGGATGCGCGCCGAACATATTATCGATGCGGCGCTGTTCTTCGGGCGTCTCGCCCTTGAAGGTCTTCAAATTGTCTACCTGCGATTCCGGGACGTAGACGCGCACGAACGCGCCTGACGGAAATTTGAAGTCGGTGGCGTCCTCGCCGGCCTCTGTTTGCGCCGGGCCTTTCCATGGGAAATCGCATTGGTAGTTGTAAATCTCGGCGTGGCTGGTTTGCGCTGCGGGCCTCGATTTCAGATCCAAGTCGTGCGGCGTGTCGTAGAGCGAAGGCTCGACCGTTCCCCAGTGGCGGGCGTTCATTAAAGTGACCGTTTGCAAGCCATAGAAAACGGAATAACCCGCAACGATGATCAACAATGCCAGCAAAATAAATGCCGAGTAACCTTCAGCCGGTTTCGAGTCATCCGCCATGCGCGCCTCTTTCTGCAACGCTATCAGACGCGCATTTTACGCTGCGGGCTGCCTCGCTGCTTGGAAAAAGAGATTCGTCGCGGGGGCTCCAGATTCTGTGTGAGACGTCGAAAAACAGAACCTCAGCGGCTAAAGCCATGTTGATTTTGCGGCAATTTCGGCATGACTAAAGTCATGCCCTGACACTGCATTGCAGTCATCACACGGGCTCGTTAGCCGAGAATCTTTGTTAGCTTGAGCAAATCCTAACGGACAGCCTAGTGCGCTTGGTCTGTCTCAGAGGTCTCCTTCACGAAGCGAAAAACGCGGAGGTGAATATCGTGCACGATGGCGTCCGTCCACAGGCGCCAGTATGCGGACGGCCACATGCGATTTTCGTAGCGCGAGACGCCGGTGAGCAACGTGTTGCCGTTGGGCAAAGGGGTGAGCGTGAATTCGGCGTCATGCGCGCGAAAATAATGTTCGTCAATGTGGCGTGTGCTGATGTGCCCCCACGGCGACCACTCTTCCATGAGCAGTGGCGCTTCGGCAATCGTGAAACGCAGCCGGCGATTTTCGTCCCACCCGACGATCGGCTCGGCAAATTGACCGCTTGAAAATTGACATTCGCGCTGCGCGCCGATTCCTTCGCCGTGCAGCTGCGATCGAATCGGAAAAGCGATGCCTAGGCGAAATGGCCATTCGTGCGGCGGCGGTAGCGTGGGAAAGGTCACCAGCCGCCGCCAGACGACGGGCGGCGGCGCGGCAATTTCCATCTGCGTGCGCACTTCATAGATCGGCGGAATCTGCGGGCCGAATGCTTCCGCGCCCATGATCATCGGCGCGATCAGCAATACGATCAGATACGCCCCGGGAGCTGTGGCCAGCGCGACCGGCCGCCGCTGAATGAAATAACCAATCGAGCCGCCGATGAGCGCCAAGGGCAGAACGATCGGCACCGCCATGGCCACGCAAAAAATTCCTTCAACGGCCAGCGCCACGAGCAGCGCTCCCGAAATCAGCACCGACACGCACGAGACCACGACGCAACTGCCGAAACTGCGCGGAGTGTGATAGCCATAGACGAGCACGGAAAAAAGCCCGAGACAGAACGGCACGCCGATAAAAAGGCCCCAGCCGTATTCGGAAAGCAGTCCGATGCTGAGCGCCGCGAACGCCGCGCCCACAATCGCGGTAACCGCAATTCCGACCATGGCGCTGCCCAGCGCGCTCTTTGGCAGATAATTCGACAGCGTCTCGTTAGTGCCGTAGCGATACCGGACGGCTTCGTCGGCCGCGCGCTGCGGAGGCAGCACGCACAGCACGAGAAAGAACAGCAAATTGAAATACGGCACGAAGAAAAATACGACGAGCCAGCCCGGCACGCCGATCGATCGCAGCCGCCGCAAAGTTTGCATCACGCCGATCCATACAAACGGAAGGGACATGGCCACCAACGTGATCAAAAATGCGGAGTCCGAATGCGATACGGTGGCGATCCCATTCGCGCCATGCAACGGCCGCCAATAATCCAGAATTCCCCACGAGCGGTGAAACACGCCCCAGGCCACCAAGCGGTCCAAATTGTGCTTGATCGCAAATCCAATTAAGCCAATCAAGGCATAAGCCCCGCGATCAATCGTCCCGTCCCAACTCCACAAATCACGCCATCGAAATTTCACGCGGACCTCCCTCGTGCATTCGCCGTTCGTAAGGCGGGCGCTTTATGGCGGACCTATTCACCCTGATCGACCCGAAAATCGTGTGGCCCAAATCAACCTACCTTCGCGCTAGAGATTTCAGCTCTACCCGAGAGTGAAAACGCGACCAAGGCGCAAAATATGAATCCAAATGCGTTCAGCGACCCATGCCATGCAGCCATGCGCGCGATATCCAAGAATGGCTGGCGCGGAAATTCACCGAGGGCCCACAGAGCTGCGAAACACATTGCTGCTGCTACCGACACCGCAGAGGCGGCTAGCAGCACGCGCGCGCCAGCCGCGTTCACTCCAGGAATCGAAACGAGAATACAGGTGCCGAGCAAAATCTCGGCAAAGGCCATCAACAGTGCCGCCGTAAGTTTCACTCGCGGGCCAATCACAAATCCCGCGGCAAGAACGGCTGGCCCGGCCAATGCGCCGGCAGCGGCCGCAGGGAAGAGAAGCGTGCGAAAAATATTGCGGCTCGGTACGCGCGCGAGCGCGCGTACCAGAATCGCGGCGGCAAAACCGGCGTAGTGAAAATGCACCGCGGTAAGCAGCACGATCGGCTCGTGAAAATCCATGGGCTGGAGTCCCGCTCGCGAAGCTATGAACCATGAGGCGCCCACCGCGAGGTACAAGAACGCTGCGAGAGCACACAAACCGTCGAAGGACGGAAACTTCAGCGCGCGTCGCATTCTGCCAGCTACCAGCGCGGCCGCAAATACCAGCCACGGAATACCGAACCCGATGCCGGCGAGCGGCGAAGTGCAATAGAACGAAACTGCGGCAGCGATGGCCGCGGGCAATTGCGCCTTGTAAGCGGCACTTTCGAATCCGCTCTCGGCGCGCGGTCCGTCGAACTGTCTCGTCAAATGCAAACCGAGCGGCACGATCACCAGCGTCGCGAAGAGGAAGAGAAGCTCAATCCAACTCCGATCGAGCTTCGGAGACATCTGGCTGGCGATGGCCAGCGCAACCCAGATCACACCGCCGATGATTGCGTTGTGGGTCACAGCCACACTCCGGCTGCCGCGATGCCGTACACCAAACCGAGAAACGTAAAGGCAGTGATGCACGCGACATCGCCCAATCGATTGGCGCGGCGCAGTTCGGCATCGTAGTAGAAGAGTTGAATCGGCACGCGGGCCAGCCAAAACAGAGCAATGGCCGCGCTGATGAATCGCCCGAGAGGATGTCCGCTAGCCAGCTCTCCCGCAAAACGCAGGCTCAAGCCCGAAAAGATCAGCAGCACGAACACGATGTAGATCCAATGCACGTAAAACATTTTTCGAATCATCGGCGACACCGGCGCAAGTTCCGTGGAAGGCCGCAGAAAATGCGGCAGGCTGACATTCGCCCCAACCAATGCTAATTGAACGATTCCAGCGAGGCCGATCAATTCGATCGTTAGATGCATAACGTTCCTCCTCCCAACGGTTCGTCACTCTCGTAGGGCCCGCGCTTTATGCCGGGCCTGTTCACCGTAATCGACCCAAAAACCGTGACGTCCACTCCAACCAATTTTCCCGCTAGTGGTTTCCTTTCACCGTGATAGATCCTCAAGCTAAGCCCTCCCGTTCAAGAAATTCTGGCCGTATGAACGCACACGCCGCCAAGACAATGCCGGCGAGCAGCGATCCAGCGATACGCAGACCGCAAAACGCGGCGCATTCCCGGCACCTGCGCGAGCCCCCAGAACGGCCGCGCCCACCAAACCTGCCGTGCCAGATAAATGATGGCATCCGCGCCGCCGAACTGCCTGCCGTCGCGTGCCAAAACGCGCAATTCAGCGAGCAATTCCCGTTCGGGAAGCGAAAGCTGCTCGCGGACGCGCGGGTCTTGCAGTGTGGCGATGCCAAAGCCGCGGGGTTCGAGCAACGGACGCAGCCGCCGGGCGATCGACATGCAGAATGAACAATCGCCGTCAAAGAAAACCCAGCCGGCACGCGCCTTGCGTCCCTTGCTGTCTGTCATTTCTGTAATGAGAGAAATCATAAGCGTCAAAAAAAAGGCGGTCGCCCGCCTTCCTCCTCATCCCTTAAATAGCTTGCGAACTTTGCCGCGCAATTTCAGCAAATGCTTGGTGGCCACCGGCGGCAGGTGGCTGAATTCTTCATACAAGCCGCTCATGGTGCCGATGAATTCCAGCATCTCGTTCATGCGCTCCCGCGCGTAAGCGTCGGCCGGCTCGGTCCGCTCGGTTTCCGCCAGGCATTCGCGCACCACCGCGACGGTAGGATCCAACTCGCGTTTCTTGCGCTCCTCGAGAATCACGCGGAACATTTCCCAAGGATCCTTCATCGATTCGAAATGCTGCCGCCGCTCACCGAACGCCGGAGCCACACGCACGATCCGCCAACCCATCAATTCTCGCAGGCTGGTGCTCACATTAGAGCGCGCCACGGAGAGCGTCTTGGAAATTTCCTCAGCGTTCAGGGGCTTCGGCGAAAGAAAGAGCAGGGCATGCACCTGCGCCACGGTGCGATTCACGCCCCAGCGTGTCCCCATCTCGCCCCAATGCAGGATGAATTTCTGGACGGCGGGAGAGAGACGTGATGGCGTAGCTTCTGTCATTTCTGTCCAGACTGAAAGTACAGGAATGTCAGCCCAATGTCAAGTCGAATTTCAGACCGTCGCTTCGTCTATCGAGCTTGAAAAGCAAAAACGCCGTCATCCCGAGCCCAGCGGCGCATCCGCATCTGCGATGGTATTCGTATTGCCATCGGCGTTTGCCGTTTCTTCAATCTGAAATTTCAAATGGCTCTGTTGACTTCCTCCGAAGCCGTTGAATTTCTCCCCGTAGAGGCGACGGCTTGCCTCGCCCGCCCGTGTAACACGTGCGAAAATGTGGCCTATTTGCGTCGACGTAACGCGATCCAGCATTCTCCACGTTCCATCGGCCTCGTAAACGCGCACGATGTAAACAGAGCCATCTCAAATCTGAAATTTGAAATCTCCGATGCCTTTGCTCTTGTAGCGGCTCGCGGCTCGACTTTTTCCGCAAGCTCCCAAGCCGTGCGAAAACCTGTTCGAGAGCCGAAACCACTCCGGACAAACCCTCTTGGCGGCCATTTTCCCCTACGTATTTGCCCATGCAGTCCCATGGTGCGCGTCCTCGCGATCCGCTACCCTGCGACGGAAAATGAGCGATGCACTCCGCCACCAAAACAAAAAAGACCCCAATCTTCATTCCCCGATACGAATTCCTATTCAACACGCTAAAACGATTAGAAACGGAGGTAACTTATTGAAATAAAAGGGCAAACCTATTTTCTACCCGTTACAAAATCGACACTTTGCTAGTGCTCGTTAAGCCCGCTTCCGAGGAACGCCGCGAAAACCGTGCCCGCAAGGCACTGGTACCGGCGGCGTCTCTGCCGGGTCTTTTCGGCCCCGAAGCGATCGGCCGGGAGCCGCCAAGAGAATCCAACTACGTCGGCAGGGCCGTGATCAGGTCGGGAATTTCAATGTGGATTTGCGTGCCCTGTCCCGCTTGGCTGCGGATGTCCATTTTGAACTGATCGCCATAGAGCAGCCGCAAACGCTCGTGAACATTGCTGATGCCAATTCCTTCGGCATAGACGGTGCCCAATCGGTCTTCAGGAATGCCCAAACCGTTGTCCCGCACTTCGATCAGCAGCCGGCCATCGTTGCGGTGGGTTCGCAAATGAATTTGGCCGCCTTCAAGTTTCGGCGCCAGCCCGTGCTTGATAGCGTTTTCAATCATCGGCTGCAGCAACATGCTAGGCACAAAAGTATCGAGCGAGGCCTCGTCAATTTCCTTGAAGATCTGCAACTTGTCCGCACCAAAGCGCGCCACTTCAATGTCCAGGTAATCGTCGATGAAGCTGATTTCATCGCGCAAGGGCACGAAAGTTTCATGCTTGCGCAAGAGGCGACGCAAGATATTTGAAAGTTTCAGCACCACGACGCGGGCCATGTCCTGATCGGAGCGAATGAGCGCGGAGACTGTATTCAGCGTATTAAAAAGAAAATGGGGATTGATTTGGCTGGTCAATGCATCCATGCGCGCGCGCAGCAATAATTGCTGGTTTTGCTCGAGGTTCATTTCCGTGCGCGTGTTATTCCAAATCTTGATCGGCATGGCCACCGACATGACCGCCGAAAGAATCACAAGCAGCAACAAAGCCCAATTCGAAGTAGTGAACGCAAACAGCCAGCGCGAAGGCACGGCGCGAGCCAGCTCCACGTGCCCCAATTCGAACAGCGCGCAAGCCCCCAGCGGCAGCATGGCCCAGTTAAATTTAGCGTGGCGCACCAGATTCCAAATCGATCGCGGAATATTCAAAAATGTGAACGGCCCGAAATCCCAAATGTCTTCTTTATTCGGCATCATCTGCCGGATCACGCCCGCCAGCAACCCGACCAGCGCCGCCATGGGGCTCGAAAGCCATTCGTGATTGCCAAACGCCGGCAAACTGATCAGCGACCCGCCCAGCAGCCCGACGATGCGTCCACCAAGCAATCCCATCAGGAACGAGCCTTCAAGCGTCAGATCAAAGTAGGGATAGCCCGCCAGTCGCAGGAAAACGCCAATCGCCAGCGGCGGCGTCATGAAAAGCAGCAGCTGCACTTTTTGATCCGAGTCGCGATTTTCGTTGAAGAGAATTTTGCGAAAGGTAGCGAAACGCACCAGCAGCGCAGCCATCGAGGCCGCCCAGCCCATCTTAAGGATGAGCGAGAAAAGAAGGTCTTTCCCTGCCGCAAGTGTATTCATGAAGACCAGTCGGATTGTCGGCTAAAGCATGAAGAGAAGTAAAGGGATGGTCCGGTGCCGCCTCCGCGGCGTAGATCTGAACGTAGGGCCCGCGCTTCATGCCGGGCCGGTTTTGGCGCGATTGAGAAAGGAGGACTGGTCCCTTGCTGATGGGTATGTCCAGCTTCGTGCCTCTCACTCGATCGTGCACGAAGAGGCCCGGCATAAAGCGCGGGCCCTACGTCCGGAAGGCGCATCAGAGTGCGCGCTGGCGGCACCTGCTATAATCCTTGGTTTCCAATGGCTAAGCGAAAACAATCCGCAGCCCCGCGCATCGTAGCTCGGGCTGAACTTCCTACCCGCTTCGGCAATTTCGAAATTCTCGGAATCAAAGGCCGCGGCGCCAATGAAGAAGCCGTAGCGCTAGTGCGCGGCAACTTGCGCGGAAACGGCCGCCCGGGCGGCAAGCTTGCGCCTCTGGTGCGTATCCATTCGCAATGCCTGACCGGCGATGTACTCGCCTCAGAGCGCTGCGATTGCCGCGCGCAACTCGAACTCTCGCTGGCAAAAATCGCGAAGGCTCCAGCCGGCGTGCTGCTCTATTTGCCGCAGGAAGGCCGCGGCATCGGCCTGATGAACAAATTGCGCGCCTACCAGCTCCAGGATTCTGGCATGGATACAGTGGAAGCCAATCGCAGCCTCGGTTTCGCCGATGACGCCCGCGATTATGCCTTCTCCGCCGCCGTCCTGAAGCTGCTCGGCGCCCGCAACGTCCGCCTACTCTCCAACAATCCAGACAAAGTAGCCCAGCTCGAAACCGCCGGCATCCGCATCGCCGAACGCGTCCCCTGCCAACCGCCCACCAACCACCGCTCGCGCAAATACCTGCGCACGAAGAAACACAAGCTAGGCCATCTGCTAACTGGCCTGTGATTCGACGGGAAGCTTCGCCTCAATCTCGACGCAAATAAAAAAGCCCGCGCGAATCGCATCGATTCACGCGGGCTTCTGACGAACTATTGAACCGTGATTGTGAAAGTAGTGGTCTGCGTCGTCGATCCGCTGGTGCCGATCACGGTAACGGTGTAAGTCCCCGCTGGCGTTCCGCCGCCGCCTCCGCCGCCGCTGCCACCACCGCCGCTGCAGCCAACCACCGCCGTCGCCGCGGCCAGCACCACCAGTGCAAACGCCGTAGCCCATCGCCGCTTCTGCGTCGGCATGCCCAACAGGAACATGCAGGCCAGCGACAGTGTCAGTGCCGCCGCCGTGCTAACTCCGATCCAGAACGGCCGGTGTGTCCCGCGTGTCGGCACGAATCCGACTGAAGATTCCGCGCTGGGTATGCATGTCATCGTCGATGTTCCCGAGGTAGTCGAAGCGCTCAGCGCAATCGGGTTTGCCGTGAATGAGCAGCTGGCGGTGCCGCCTGCTGGCGCTTGGATGCTCGCCGATAAAGCCACGCTTCCCGCGAACCCGCCAGTTCCCGTGACAGTGACGGTGGTCACCGCTTGCCCCGTCGAGGGTATGCTCATCGTCGCAGGGTTCGCACTGAGGCTGTACGACCCGCCGCCACCGGAACTGCCCGTAATCGTCAGAGTCGCGGGCGCGGTCGTTGAGCTGGAGTTGAAGCTGGGATCGCCGCTATAGCTGGCCGAGAACGAGTGACTGCCCGAAGGAAGAGTTGTAGTCTGCAGCTCGGCATTTCCGATACTGTTCAGCGTCAGCGTCGCCCCGTCGCTTGCGTCCGCGTCGGTAATCGTCACCGTGCCGGTGGCAACTCCCTGGCCGGAATTACCAGCAACGTTCACGCTGATAAATATCAGCGATCCAGAAGCCGCCGAACTGATGGGATTTCCGGTTGTTCCGCTGACGATCGAAATAGTAGTGGCGCTAGCCTCAGGCGTGACCGTCACCGACACAGCAGTCGACGAACTGGGGGCAAACTTCGTGTCTCCAGAGTATTTCGCGATGACGTTATACGGCCCGCCGCCCGGCAGATCGGGGATCGCCGTGCCGTTAAAGTTGCCGCCGGAAAGCGGCTCGAATCCCGGACCGGCCAGACTCGTTCCGTCCGCGACGAAGGCAACGTCGCCGGTCGGAGTTCCTCCACTCCCCGTGACCGTTCCGCTGGCGGTCACGTTCTGTCCGTGAGTGATCGAAGTTGGAGTGATCGACAGCGTCGTAGTGGTCGCGGTCCGAACGAACGAACCCCAATTGTTCACCAGATTCGCAACGTTTGCCGAGCCCAAGCCGCTGGCCAGGTCAAACCCGGTGCCTGCAGAGAATCCGCTGGTCTCCCCGCCGCCCTGCTTCGGCAGAGAATTGTTCCCGACCGTAACGTCGTTAAACACGCATGTGCTTGCCGGGGGTGTTCCCGGCTCGAGCGTCGAGCCATTGCATTGTGAAAACGTTTCGCCGGACGCCAGGTGATAAAGGACGATATTCGCCAGACCCTGCCGCGATGCCGTTTTCTGATCAACCAACGACATCACGCCGGCGAAAGAAGGCGTCGAACCAGAAGTTCCTGAGACGATGAACACCGTAGGACTAGCCCCGCTGCACGACCCACCCTGACACACGAGGTAGCCGAAAGGCAGATTAACGCTGGTGCAGGTAGCCCCCGAATTCG
>Ga0210383_10000964_pt1 | contig 26508 bp, 26 predicted proteins | sample IncBWC14OmetaG_FD_160072 | JGI IMG/M metagenome (GOLD analysis project Ga0210383, IMG submission 160072) | Forest soil microbial communities from Barre Woods Harvard Forest LTER site, Petersham, Massachusetts, United States - Inc-BW-C-14-O ... | reverse complement strand
ACTGGAGGCTTGTGACTAGTGACTGGGACACCCCCACCCCCGGTTTCTGCGCAAGTGTGGGAATGATTGAAGTTACGGGAAAGTGGGCTGTAAGTGCGGGAATAATTGGAGTTACGGTTCCATCGACCTTCGTGACGGAGCGTTGGTTGCCACGATCCCTCCGCTCCGTGGCCGGCGTTCGCGCAGCGCGAACGGAAGAAAGACCGGCCACTCCGGTCGGGATGACAGAAACGCGAAACCCACGCACACGAGCCTCAAGTGAGCTGCCCGGCGACAGGGATGAACGAGCTTTTAGACGCCGGCGGCTTCGGCGGATTTCTTGGCTGGCGTTTCGGCTGCTTCGCCGGCGGATTTGGCTGTGATTTCCAGGCCGTTTTTGTTCATATCGAATCTTTGTTTGCGGTCGAGGCCTTTGACGAATTCGCGCGCGGCCTTGGCGACGGCTCCGGGAAGACTCGAGGCAGCTATTGTTTTGGTGGATTCTACCTTCTCGTCATTTCTGTCCTGAAAGCGAAATTGCACCTCAAACGATTTCATGTTGCTAACCTCCCTTTTCTAACGTTTATTCAAAACAAAAGCGATTGAAAACCAAAACTGTTCGTGTCGGTTAAAACGGCGCCGGACCCTCAAAATCATCGAGCTTCTCAGCTTGTATGATGCTTTTTATGGGTAGTTTTTTTCGTGTGTTTCGCTTTTTTGGGCTTCAGCTGTGCCTTGAGCGCCTCGTTCTCTTTGGCCAGGTCGTCGCGGGCGGCCGTCACAGTTTCGAGATTGCTGCCTAATTGATCGTTCGTTTTTTGGAGTTCCGCTACCTGGGTCTTCAATTGCTCGTTCTCTTGCAGAGTTTTCGTGTCCTTGCAGGCGGTTAGCGGCAAGCACAGCGCCACCATTACAACAAACCCCGCCCATGTGTTTTTGCGCGCCATAACCGATTCCTGCTTTACAAGAAATTGAATTGCAACCGGAACAGCCGTAGCAGGTGAGGTGGGGGCCACCGCTGGCAATAAATCCAGCGTAGTGGAACTTTCTGGATGACGCAAGTCGGATAAAGGACCTCGAATGTAATTTGCGGGATGAGATCTGATCTAGACCTTGCGGGAATAACCCAGGAGCACAGCCTGAGAGGCTGTGCCACGGGGTTCGACCCTTCGGGTGCTCGGGTAAACGGGTGCGGCACCCGCAGGAGATGGGGTAGAGTGTTGCGGACGGTTGAGTGGGGACATTGTGATTATTAACCTGGCGCGGCGGGCACATGACCATAACTGGGAGCTGGACCCGATTACGCGGTCGCTGCTGGATACCGATTTTTACAAACTGCTGATGCTACAGTTCATCTGGAAACGGTTTCCAAAGGTGACGGCGTCGTTTTCTTTGATTAACCGGTCGGTGGATGTGCGGCTGAGCGATTTGATCGATACGCAGGAATTGCGGATGCAGCTGGACGAGACGAAGAAGTTGCGCTTTCACAAGTCGGAACTGATCTGGCTGGCAGGCAATACGTTTTATGGGAAGCGTGGAATTTTTGAGCCGGCGTTTCTGGAATGGCTGGAACACGATTTCCATCTTTCGGACTACGAGCTGACGGAGCAGGATGGGCAATTCTCGCTGTCGTTCCGCGGACTATGGACGGAAACGACCATGTGGGAAATTTACGCGCTTTCGGCAGTGAGCGAGCTGAAGACGCGCGCGAACCTGAAACGGCTGAGCGAGCTGGAACTGGATATTTTGTATGCCAGGGCGAAAACGAAGCTTTGGGAAAAGATGGAGCGGTTGCGCTGGGTGCCCGGATTGCGCGTCAGCGATTACGGTACGCGGCGACGGCACAGCTTCTTGTGGCAGGAGTATGTGGTGAAGGCCATGAGCGATACGCTGGGCGGCAGCTTTTCGGGAACGTCGAACACGTATCTAGCGTACAAGCACGACCTGGAAGCGATCGGCACGAATGCGCACGAATTGCCGATGGCGCTGGCGGCAATGGCAGCGAACGACGAAGAGTTGAAGACGGCGCAATACCGGTTTTTGGAATTGTGGAAGCAGACGTATCAGGGCGAATTGCTGATGCTGCTGCCGGACACGTTTGGAACGACGCAGTTTTTGCGCGATGCGCCGGAGTGGGTGGCGGACTGGACCGGGCAGCGAGCGGATAGCAAGGATCCGTTTGTGGCTGGCGATGAATACATTGCGTGGCTAAAAGAGAGAGGACGGGATCCGCGGCAGAAGCGGTTCATCGCCTCGGATGGATTGGACGTGAGCGAAATTCTAGGTTTGCACGCGCATTTTTCGGGGACGATGCACAACGGAGCGGTGGCGGCGGATTTTCGGCACGCGCGTGATTTCCTAGATGCGCGCAAATGGACCCCGGAGCGGCAGATACGGTTCAGTGCGGGATGGGGCACGTTGTTGACGAATGATTTTCGCGATTGCAATCCGCAGTTAGGGGCGGAGTTCGATCCGGTCAGTTTGGTGTGCAAGCTGAATGATGCGAACGGCAGACCGGCGGTGAAGCTGTCGGATAATTTCCACAAAGCGCTGGGTCCACGCGAGGAGATTGAAAGATATCAGCGGGTGTTTGGATTGGCGGGAGTGGCGGAAGCGCCGGTTTTGACGTAGGACGAAGAGGGACGATTGCCGCGGTTTTGAGTTGGGTTGAGAGTTTGCTCTAAACCCGCACCCTTAAAAAGAGCTAAGGGTGCGGCACCCGGAAGAAGAGAAACGCACGAAGAGAACCCGAGCCCCACGCGGAACAACGGCGTATGTGGCACCCGGTCACTCGACACCCAGGGAGAAATCAGCACACATCTGCGGGTGATGGAGGGCGCGGGACTGGTGCGCAGTACGCGACGCGGACGCGAGAGGCTGTGGCAACTGGAGCGGCGGCTTGCGGACGCGCGCCATTACCTTGACCTGATTTCAAAGGAATGGGACGAAGCGCTGGGACGGCGGAAGAAGTTCGTGGAGGAGTGAGCGAAACACGGTTGTGACGCCTATCCTGATAGAGATTGTTTATCTAAGCATCCTTTGCGTGGCGGCGGTGGTGCTGACCCACCCGATTCCCGGATTACGATTAACTTTTGTTCACTATTTGATTTTCATGGTGGGCGGAGCGTTGGGAATGTTGTGGAGCGTGGACGCGTTCTTGTGGATCGCGCAAATTGTGTTTCACGCATTGGGAATTGAATTTCGGCGACAGTGGGATTTTGTTTTGTACATTGTTGGGGCAGTCGGCGCGGTGGCTGGAGGCGTGGGGTTCTTGTGGCTAAAGGTGCGGCTGCTTGGCGGCGCGAGCGGCGACTGAAGGTTTTTAAAGCGCTTGGGCGGCAGCGTGAGCGGAGGACCAGGCCCATTGAAAATTGAAACCGCCAAGGTGGCCGGTGACGTCGACGACTTCACCGATAAAGAACAGGCCGGGGATTTTCCGACATTCCATCGTTTTGCTGGAGAGTTCGCGCGTGTCGATGCCGCCGGCGGTGACTTCGGCTTTGGCGTAGCCTTCGGTACCGGCGGGCAGGATGCGCCACAGGTGCAGGTTTTGTTCGAAATTGGCGAGGGCCGCGTTGGTCCACGAGGGCGGCGTGTTGCATTCGAGCCAACGGGTAGCCAGACGCTTGGGAAGAAAGTGGAGTGCGGCGCGGACGGCGGTTGGAGTGCGCGCGGTGATGGCGCGAAGAGCGGAGGTGACGTCTAGGCCGGGAGCGAGATCGATGTGGATGGGCTGGCCTGCACGCCAGTAGGAAGAGGCTTGCAGAATTGCCGGGCCGCTGAGGCCGCGGTGAGTGAAGAGCATGGCCTCACGGAATCTGCGGCTATCGCAGGAGGCGAGGACGTCTGTAGCGACGCCGGCTAGATCGGAGAAGTTTTTGCGATCGGTGTCGTTGAATAGAACAGGAACGAGTGCGGGACGCGGCGGGATGATGTTGATGGCGAATTGGCGGGCGAGATCGTAGCCGAAGGAAGTTGCGCCCATTTTGGGGATGGAGAGGCCGCCGGTGGCGACGATGAGAGTGGGCGCGCGGAATTCGGAGGTTGGCGAACGAACACCGGTATGGGTTGGATTTGAGTCTAAACCCGCACCCTGAAAAGCGTAGGGTGCGGCACCCGGGGAAGAACTTCGGACCGTGAAGCCGGAATGGTGAGCGACTTCGGTTATGTGCGCGTTGAGGAAGAGTTGGACGCCTGCTTCGCGGCATTCGGCTTCCAGCATGGCTGTAATTTGCGAGGCGGAATCGTCGCAGAAGAGTTGGCCGAGTGTCTTTTCGTGGAAGGCGATGTGGTGCTTGCGGACGAGCGCGATGAAGTCGGCGGGAGTGTAACGGGCCAAGGCGGAGCGGGCGAAGTCGGGATTTTCCGAGAGAAAATTCTCGGGCGTGCAGTGGAGGTTGGTGAAGTTGCAGCGGCCACCACCGGAGATGAGGATTTTTTTGCCGATGCGATCGGCGCGTTCGAGAAGCGCGACGCGCCGGCCGCGTTTGCCGGCTTCGATGGCGCACATGAGGCCCGCGGCGCCGGCGCCGAGAATGATGGCGTCGTAGGAGTGGGAGGGGTTGTTCACGGAGAGAGGTGCGGCTCGGGCAATAGTGCCGAGTGGAATCGTACGTGAGCGTCGGACCGCCTTCCTTCCTTCGTCAGGGCAAGCAGAAGGCGGCCGCTACACAGGCAAGAAAAATCCAAGGCAAGACGCAAAGATCGTGCGGACATGGGGCGCAGCAATGCTGCGCCCCTACACGGACGGGTTTCGTTTGCAGATGGCATCGGGAGAGAGGATAACATCAGGGCCTTGTGAGGGAGGTGGGCGGTGAGCGCGGCGGAACAGTGGAAGAGATTTCTGGCGAAGTATGACAAAGGTATTTCGGCATTGGCTCGATCGGCGGTAACGAAGCTGCGAAAGCAAGTGCCGGGCGCGACGGAGATGGTGTACGACAACTACAATGCGTTGGTAATTGGGTTTGGGCCAAGCGCGAAGGCTTCGTTGGCGGTGATTTCGATTGTGCTGTATCCGCGATACGTGAGCCTGGCGTTTTTGCAAGGAGCAGGTTTGCCCGATCCGGGGAAGCGACTCCGCGGCGAGGGAAAGCTGGTGCGCGGGGTGCGCTTGACGACGGCGAAGGTGTTGGACGAGCCGGAGATTCGGGAGTTGATTGCGTTGGCGAAGGAACGCGCGAAGATGGCGATTGATCCAAAGCAGAAGCGAAAGCTGATCATTAAATCCGTTTCGAAGAAACAGCGACCGCGCAGACCGGCTACGAAGTGAATGAGCCATGCGCCGAAATCCGGACAAACGCGAGATCCATCTCCGACCTTAGGTCCGACCGAAGATACCTCCGGGGCTAAAGCCCGCTGAGTAAATGCGTTACGCCGGGACTGAAGTCCCGGCCTCCTAAACAACAGGGCAATCCGTTGACGTGGTTGATGGCGTACTATAGCTGACGATTGAGGAGCGGAACTGAGGTGTGGTGAAGCCGGAAGGCAAACTGGACGCGCGAGAAACGGATTGGTCGTTGCTAGAGAGGGTCACACGCAAGGATGAAGCGGCGCTCTCGGAATTGTACGACCGATACAGCGGATTGGTGTATTCAGAGGTAAAACGGATCCTGCGCGATAGCGGTGCAGCCGAGGAGATATTGCAGGACTTGTTCTACCAAGTGTGGCGGACCTCGGAGCGCTTTGACCCGAGTCGCGGCTCTTTCGCGGGATGGGTGCTGGTGGCGGCGCGGAACCGGGCTATTTCCAAGTTGCGCAAAAAGGGCGATAAAGGCGAGGAACTGCAAGCCAACAAAGTGGATTTGAAGGCGAACCTGGAGACGAGCACGATGCAATCCTTGCTGGTGCAGAAGGTTCGCGCCGTGATGGGCAGCCTGCCGGAGGGTCAACGGGAGGCGGTGGAATTTGCGTATTTCGAAGGCATGACGCACACGGAGATCGCAGAGAAAACGGGCCAACCCCTGGGAACGATCAAGACGCGTATTCGCATGGCAATGGATACGTTGAAAAAGGTGTTGAGTTGAACGATAGTTCGCACATTCGGGAAGAGAATCTGGAGCTATACGCGCTCGGGGCGCTGCCGGAAGCGGAAGCGGCGGCGGTGAAGGCGCATGTGGCGGGGTGTCGCGAGTGCGGCGGCAAGCTTGCGGCAGCTTTGGGCAATGTGGCGATGGTGGCGCTAGCAGCGGAACAGGAAAAGCCGGCCGCGGCAGTGAAAGAAAAATTGTTTGCTCGCATTGCGGCAGAGCGTGGGGCGGCAGCGATGCCGACGACACAAGCAGCGGGCGGGCGAGAAATAATTCGAGAAGTGAAGCGGCCGCGGGATAGGTGGTGGAACTGGGTTCTGGTGCCTGCGACCGTGGTGCTGGCGGTTTTCTGCGCGGAACTCTACCGGGAGAACCGGACGCTTACTGGCGAAGTACGAGAGGCGCGGCGGGTGGCTGTGGAGTTTGAGAAAGAAAGATTGCGCGTGATGGGTCTCGTCAACGCGCTATCGGCCCGGGACACGCAGACGATACGGCTAGCGAGCACGAAGGACGGTATTCCAGGAAGCGATGCGGTGGTGCGTTATAACAAGCGCTTGGGGAAAGTGCTGTACACGGCGGAATTGCCCGCGCTTCCCCCCGAGAAGGTCTATCAAATGTGGTTGGTGCCGGCGAACGGCGCGCCGATCAGCGCGGGGACATTTACGGCGGTCGGGCCGAAACGAGCCGAACCCTGGGAGGCGGACGTTCCGGCAAACAGCGAGCCGAAGGCATTTGCGGTGACCGTGGAGCCGGTGGGCGGAGTGCCAAAACCGACGGGGAAGATTATTTTGTTGGGCGGGGGATGAGGGGCGGTTCCGAAAGCGGTATGAGGATAAGCAAGGTAGCGGGATTTTGTAGGTAAATTGTGCCGCCGGTTTTCAGCATTCATTGGCGGACGGCTGCCCCGACCGGATCGGGGCAGGCGGAAGGCCATGCGTACGCGGGAAAGCGAAACCCAAGAAGGCGGCGTAAAGCCGCACCTACAAAGACAATCCGGAGGGTGGGTTTGCGGCGTATTACAGATGGAACTACCAAGTTCCGCTCCGTCGGTGAAGCGGGGGAGTGATCGTTCGCGCGGGACTCCCCCGTTTTTTGATTTTGATCCGGCGCGATTCTGCAGATTCGAAAAACACCAATTACATTGGGATGGGGTCTTTGGCGTGGCGGCGTACGTACCAACAAGGACGATTGCCGCCTTGGGGGAAGATGGAACGCGAGCAGGGTACGTCTTCTTCCGGTTGCTGCACGTCGATCTGATACTCGACCCGGTTGCCTTTATCGGGAATAGCAAGCAGGCGCACACGGTGGACGCTAGAGGCTGGCGAGCCCCGCACCGAGAACAGCAGAAAATCGCCTATATAAAGCAAAAGAAGCAGAACTAACGGCGCGGCGTACACCGCCCTTCGGCTGGTAAAGAATGAACTCATGCGCTAATCGCTTCGGCCACAGTGGCAACGCTAGACACGCGGGATTAGACGATACCATGGAGATTGCGATTCACTTCACACAACATGACCCGATTCCCGCGGTCCTTTTAACGGATTCGGGAGTGGAAAGTGCGTGCGCCTGGCTCAGGCAACGGCCGCTTTATGTTTATAGCTGTGCGAAGGAGACACGGGCGAACAATCGACAATCTGATTGATGGCGTAAACGGACTCTTTTTCGCAGGAGCGGCAACGAAGGACAAAAACACGAGAGATCAGATGAAATGTGCGACTTTCATCGCCATCGGGACGGCCTTGGGAAGCAGACTCCTGACGCGCCACCGAATTGGGAACGCGGACTGGCTTGCTACAGTGACGGCAAATGACTCCTCGAAAATTGGATTTCAGGGCGGTATCGGATGACATGGGCGAAACTCCTCGACGGTAATTCAGTATGACTTGGGGGCTAGAAGATACCGAATTGACGATTGGATGTCTACTTCTACTGGAGGATAGCAGGTTGGGATGAAGGTGGAAAGTGAGGCTGGTTCGCGGACTGGCGGGTGTGGAAGGAAGTGTGGAAAGAATGTGATAAACTAGACTGTGGACAACGGCAATCGCACGAGATTGCTGAAGACGCGTTGTTTGGGTTCTCAAATCGTCTAACAGTAAGTTAAACTGCTTTTCCCAAGTGGGGCCGTGGCGCAGTTGGGAGCGCGCCTCGATGGCATCGAGGAGGTCGTGGGTTCGAATCCCATCGGCTCCACCAAACAACTCCCTCCAAATAACTAACTGACAATTTATTATTCAATTGTTAATATATCCGGATATAAGCAAGCCTACGTTCCTATGCATTTCTATTTGTATATCCTCAGGAGCGAGAGCTCGGGTCGATTCTATATTGGTCAAACCAAAGACCTTGCACAGCGCGTCGCGTATCACAACGCAAATTATTCCAAATCGTAAGGAATCGAGGACCGTGGCGTTTGGTGCATACCGAGGAGTTGCGATCCGTTCGGAAGCGGTCAGGCGCGAGTGTCTGCTCAAATCCTGGAAGGATCGGCGAATGATCGAAGCACTGGTGAGGAGATCTCCTCAAGTCCCCGACAGCTAGATTCCCATAGCCCTTACTCCAGAAATGGATGTATAATACTCCGTATATGGAGCACCCGAGATGGCGTCATTAACTTCGCCGGGGGTTGGCTTTACTTGGGAGCGGCCCGCGGATCTGTCCAAGCGCGAGGCGCAGAAGCGCTTGAGCCCTGCCGCAGTAAAAGGGTTCTTGAGGCTGTGCGAACTTTGGGAATTGCGTGACGAGGACGCCCGGCTGTTGCTGGGTGGAATTTCCAACGGAGCGTTCTACGAGCTGAAGAGAAAAGCTCGAGGCACGCTGGATCAAGACCGGCTGACCAGAATTTCGTTGCTCACCGGGATTTTCAAGGCACTGAATATTCTCTACAGCAAGAAATTAGCGGACCGCTGGATGCAGCTGCCGAACGAGAACCCGATGTTTGAAGGAGAAGCTCCGCTGCTCTACGTCATTCAAGGCGGAGTTCCGGCGATGTTGCGGTTGAGGCAACTGCTGGATTCCCGGCGAGGCGGGCGGTAAGTGTTGCCGGGGCTTAGTGACGTTTTCCAAGATGACACGCATCGTTTGATTCCTTCCAGTTTCAGCGATCGGGATGAGAGCGTGCTGACGCGGCTGCTTGAAGATCCCAAGGATCTGAGCGCGCTTTTTGAATTGGAGGGAGCGACCAACGAGCGCTTGCTGGGCGAAGCTGGATTGCTGCCAGGGATTACCGTGCGGGAACTGGTGTTTGGCGTTTCGTACTCGCACATTGTGAATGCCGCCTTCACACATGCGAGTCCATTTGGAAGTCGCTTCAATGGACCGGAGCGAGGCGCGTGGTATGCGGGATTCTCGCGGGAGACCTCGGAGATCGAGGTGGCGTACCACAAAGCAAAAGAACTACGGGAAATCACATGGCAGGAGAGCGAGACGTTTACTTATGTCGATTTCCTGGCGGACTTTCGCGGCAGGTTACACGATATTCGGAACGATGAGTCGTTTGCGGATTGTTTGGATCCGGACAGTTACCGGGATTCCCAACATTTGGCGGCGGAACTTCTTGAGACCGGGTCTGCGGGGGTGGTTTATCCCAGTGTCCGGCATGTGTCCGGAACATGCATCGCGTGTTTTCGACCGGCGCTGGTAAACAATGTGCGGAAGAGCGCGTCGATTGCGATTGTTTTTGAGGATGCGTTTGCGGCGCCGGAGATTCGGGAAGTGCAGTCGTAGCATCATTAGCGAATAAGAAACTCGAGAAGTTTTCTTCAGGGGCTAAAGCCCATTCTTCGCATGAGCGGTACGGCGGGGCTGAAGCCCCGGCCTCCTAAAGAAAAACCAAAGTGCGCCCGCCGCGGAAGCCGGCCGCTACAAGGATACCAATCCAGTCACCATCACAGTCGGCCAGATCAAAGAGAAAACAATGCGGCGTAGAGTACAATGCTTGGGCCATGGCGAAACTTACATTTTTGGGTGCAGCGGGTTGCGTGACCGGATCGAAATATCTGGTGGAGGCCGCCGGCAAGCGGTTGCTGGTGGACTGCGGATTGTTTCAGGGATTGCCCGAGTTGACGCAGCGCAACTGGAATCCCCTGCCGATTGATCCCAAGACGATCGATTATCTGGTGCTGACGCACGCGCACCTGGATCACACTGGGTGGCTGCCGGTGCTGGTGCGGGATGGTTACCGGAAAACAATCTTTGCGAACCCGGCGACGATTGATCTGACCGCGTTGCTGCTGAAGGATTCCGGGCATTTACAGGAAGAAGAAACGCAGGACGCGATCAAGAACAAGTGGAGCAAACATCCGAATCCGCAGGCACTGTATACGTCCGCGGATGTGGACCCGGTGCTGCAGCTGCTGAAGCCGATGCCACGGAGCGGCGGTTTCGACGTTTCGCCGGAGTTTCATTTCGAATCGTATGACGCCGGGCACATCCTGGGTTCTTCGAGCCTGGAACTGACGATCACCGAGAATGGAAAGAAGACGGTGGTGGTTTTTTCGGGAGATGTGGGCAGATACGACCAGCCGATACTGAACGACCCGACGACGCCGACGACGAAACAGGTGGATATGTTGCTGTGCGAGTCCACGTATGGGGACCGCGACCATGAACCCGGCGATCCCCTGGCGGTCATCGGCGACCTGGTGAACCGGGTGGTGAAGCGCGGAGGATCGATTGTGATTCCGGCGTTCGCCATCGGACGCACGCAGACGTTCATGTATTACCTGAAGCAATTGCAGGAGCTGCAGAGAATTCCGAAAATTCCCGTGTACGTGGATAGTCCGATGGCGCTGAGCGCGACGGATCTTTATTTGAAGTATAAAGACGATCACGATCTGCAATTTTCGCGGGACGAACAGAGCGGCGGCGATCCGCTGAACGTGAGGGAGTTTCACCTTGCGCGAACAGCGCAGGATTCGAAGGCGATCAATCAGGTGAAGACGCCGTGCATCATTGTGTCGGCAAGCGGCATGGTGTCTGGCGGAAGAGTGCTGCACCATCTGGCGCTGCGGCTGCCGGACGCACGCAATGCAGTGCTGCTTGCGGGATTTCAGGCGGAGGGAACGCGTGGACGGGCGCTGCAGGAAGGCGCGAAGAGTTTGAGCCTATTCGGGCACACGGTTCCGGTGGCGGCGGAAATCGTGACCATGGGACAACTTTCGGCGCACGCCGGGAAGAGCGAGTTGTTGCGATGGTTGACGGGATTGCAGGGCGCGCCGAAGCAGGTCTATTTGACACATGGGGAGCCGGAAGCGGCGCAGGCGTTGCAGCAGGCGATCACAGAGAAGTTTACCTGGAAGGCGGCAGTGGCTCGGTACCTGGACACCGTGGAGATTGGGTGACGAAGATACGAAGGACCGGACCTTTCAATAAACGAAAGGGATCGGGCGCCCTCCCTCGCCGGAGCTTGTTTGCGGAATGGCGGCCAAATTGGAGGGGTCGGGACTGCTAACGAACAGATTTAATTACAGAAAAGTTTGCTTGGGGAAGAAACATTTCAGAAGCGGGTTTCGTCTATACAGGCAAGACCACTCGCGGGGTAGGAGACTGACCACCACAGGGCAACCGACCAACAGTCTCCTACTCCTTTAATTCCTAAAGCTATTTAAATCAAACTCTTAATCGAAAGACTCCACTCATCCGACTCGCAACGGATGGTCGCAAAAATGCGCGGAAACCATGCGTAATGATTTCCGCTACGTTGCCCCGATTCTATCACAGCTCCAGATTGAAAAAGAAAAAAACGACGCCAGGATCAGTCTAAGCAAATGGTGGACAGCAAACATAAACATTACCAAGGAAATAGACAGATTTCTGTTCTGCACCAAGACCAACGAAGACCATTAGTTGAGATTCAGTTCATGCCACGTCAGGTTCGAAGTTTCGCAAAACGAGATTCGCCCGCCGCTAAAGTTTCTTCTTTTTTACAAAAAGTGAACCGGACTTGCGAGGCGCCGTCCTGGGCGTCGTTGTAGAAGCTGGAACCGGGGACGCATGCGACGCCGATGTGTTCCACGAGATATTTGGCGAAGGAGACGTCGCGGGAGTCGGCGGGATACTTGGCTTCATCGAAGCGGAAGCGGGAAATGTCGGTCATGATGTAATAGGCCCCGCGCGGTTTGTACACGGTGAAGCCGGCTTGTTCGAGGATTTTGAGCAGGCGGGCGCGCTTGGTGGCGTAGCTGGAGGCCAGCTTTTCGTAATAGGACTGCGGGAGCGCCAATGCGAGGGCACCGGCTTGCTGGAGCGGGGCGGCAGCGCCAACGGTGAGGAAATCGTGGACTTTTCGGATGGACTGCGTGGGTTCCGGGGGAGCCAGCGCCCAACCGACGCGCCAACCGGTCACGCTGTAGGTTTTGGACATGCCGTTGATGACGATAGTGAGATCGCGCATGCCATCGATCTGGGCCATGGAAATGTGTTCGGTGCCGTCGTAGAGGATGTGCTCGTAGATTTCGTCGGTGATGCAGTAGGCGTTCCAGCGAATGCACAGATCGCGGATGAATTCGAGTTCGCCGCGGGTGAAGACTTTGCCGGTGGGATTGTTCGGAGTGTTTAGGATGATGGCTTTGGTGTGCGGGCCGAACGCGGCGGCCAGTTCCCTGTCGTCAAAGGACCAGACGGAGTTTTCGTTGGCCGGTGGGCGCATCTTTACGAAGCGTGGACTGGCGCCGGAGAGAATCGCGTCGGGGCCGTAGTTTTCGTAGAAGGGCTCGAAGACGACGATTTCGTCGCTGGGATTGATGATGGCCATCATGGCGGACATCATGGCTTCGGTGGAGCCGCAGCAGATGGTGATTTCGCGCTCGGGATCGTAGGTGACGTGCTGGGTACGCGCGAATTTTTCGACCACGGCGTCGCGCAACGATTTTGCGCCCCAGGTGATGGCGTACTGATTGATGTCGTCGGAAATGGCCTGGCGGGCGGCTTCCTTTACTTCTTCCGGCGCGGCGAAATCGGGAAAGCCCTGGGAAAGATTGACGGCATTGTGCTTGAGGGCCAGGCGAGTCATTTCGCGGATGACGGATTCGGTGAATTGCTCGGCTTTCGCGGAGATCATGCGGCGAGAGATGTGGGTGACGTTGGTTTCTGGGGTAGACATGGGCGTTGGAGCATGCACCTTTGCGGCTGAATTTTTAGGAAACTAGTATGCATGGTGAGGCAGGAGTTTTGGGAAGATTTCCTCCGGGGCTAAAGCCCAGGAAAAGCCAAGCACTTAATCTCGGAGCCCTTCGAGGCTCAGGATGAACTAAAGCTCCGACCCCTAAAGAGAAACGACGGAGGCCGACGCTGCCTTTGGCGAAGGCGTGTACAATTCCGCTGACGAGATCGTCGGTACGGAGCATATTTGCGATGAGACTTCGGATCGGTTTTTTGGTCGCGGTCGTTGTTGCCTCTTTGCTGTTGCCTATTGGCAGCCTTTCGTTAGTGCGTGGCGCGAAGCGGGCCTCCGGGGCGACTGCGAGCGAGGCGGTCAAGTTGAACGAGCAGGGGCTCGCGCTTTTGAAAAAGAAAGAGTACGACGCGGCCATCAAGTTATTTCGGGAGGCTTTGCAAATTCAGCCGGATTTTCCAGAAGCGCTCGACAATCTGGGGAGGGCGCTCGACGCAGTTGGCAAAGACGAGGAGGCCATCGGCGACTTCGACCGTGCGTTGAAACTCGCGCCGGAAAATGCCGTGGTTCATAGCAACAAGGGCCTAGCGTTATTTCATGAAGGGAAATTCGAAGAGTCGGTCGCATCGTATCGACAGGCGATTGCGCTTCACGACGACTTCACGGAGGCGTACAACGGGATGGGCGCCGCGCTTTTGAGTCTGGGGAAAACAGATGAAGCGATCGCCGCGTTCCGCAAGGCGATCCAGAGAAATCCAAGAAACGCCGATGCACTGAATAATCTGGGCACGGCGTTACTGACCGAGAATAAGGCCAGCGAAGCGCTGACGTTTCTGCAAAAGGCGCACCAGTTGAAGCCCGATTCAATGGATTTTATGGAGAATTACGCGCATGCGCTGGGAGATACGGGACACACCGATGAAGCAATTGGGATGTTCCGCAAAGTGGTGGCGAAACATCCAGAGCAGGCGAATGCGTGGGCACAGCTGGGCCATTTGCTCTACGTCTCGAAGCACTACGACGAAGCAGCCAGGGATTTTCAGAAGAGCCTCGCTATCAAGCCGGAGCAGCCCGAGGTGCTGCTGGGGCTCGGCCTTGCCGAGTACGACCAGGGAAAAATGAATGAAGCGATTGTTTCGTTCGAGAAGAGCAATTCGCTGAAGCCGGATGATTTTCACGCCGTTTATAATTTGGGAAGGGCGTATTACACCCAGAAGGATTATGCGAAAGCGGCGGCGAGTTTTGAAAAGGCTTTGGCGCTGAAACCGGATTTTCCGGATGCGCTTTCGGGGCTGGCGGGGAGCCAGTTGTCGTTGGGCAAGACGGATGAGGCGATTGCTACGTACAAGAAGGTGGTGCCGCTGGCGCCCAATGACGCCAATGTGCGGTTCAATCTAGGCACGGCGCTTTTCAACAAGGGCGAGTACAAGGAAGCCGCCGCGAATTATCGAGAAGCTATTCGCTTGCAGCCGGGAATGGCGCACGCGCATCACAATTTGGGAATGTCGTTGTTGCGGATGAATGATGCGAAGGGTGCGCAGGGAGAGTTTGCGGAGGCGCAGAGGTTGGACCCGAGCTTGAAAGCGCCGGCCGGGAATTCGAAATAAGTGGTGGCACGGCGGGTGCAATTGGCGCAAAAGGGTTGCCCCGATCCCTCCGCTCCGTGCCGCAAACGACGCGGCACTCCGATCGGGATGACAGCGTCGGAAAAGACAGGAACGGGGGCTAGTTAGCAGGATCTTTTTTTGATTTGTCGATAGTTTTTTGCGTGGCGTCTTTGGTTTTATCCACGGCTTTCTGGGTGGCGTCGGCAGCCGCGTCGTAGGCTTTTTCGGCGCCCTTGGCTACATCGCCGGCAACTTTTTTTGTTTTATCACCGAGGTCGGTTGCATCCGCAGCTTTTTTGGTGGCATCGACAGCATCGGTGGCTGTCTGCTTGGCCGCCTCGCCAGCGGATTTCACGTCCTTGGAGAGTTGCTTCTGATCCTGTTGGGTGCAGGATGCGGCGCTGAAAGATAGCGCCAGGATCACGGTTGTTAGGAGATGTTTGTTGGTCATTGCGTCGCTCCATGCAGATTGGGTGGTCCTTTGATCGTACTGCATTCGGGTTGTTGCGGAGAATGGATATTGTAGACGGGCGGAATCACCGATCGATCGGCCGGTACACTCGGAAGGTCAAAAAACGACGGCGGCAAGTTTTGTTGATCGTGCGGACATGGGGCGCAGCAGTGCTGCGCCCCTACACAGAGGAGGGTACAGCCGTTCTGAATAGGCGGGCGGCGGTCGCGCAGGCACGAGCGGGCCGCCGGTATGTGAGAGGCACCCGCCTCAGAAGGCGGCCGCTACAAAAACCGAGAATGGCAATCGCAGCTGATTCAGGCTAGCGGGAGTGGGAGGAGGCGGAGAGATTGGCTTTTGTGGTGGTGTCGCCGTAAAGGAGGCGGTACATGGCTGCGTTGCGCACGACGATTTGCACGTACTCGCGAGTTTCGGTAAGCGGGATGGATTCGACGAGTTCTGGAATTTCGTCGTAAGTGCGTTCGGCTTTCCACTGAGCGATGCGCTCTTCACCTGCGTTGTAGGCCGCGGCGGCATATTCGGGAGCGCCGGTGGAACGGGTGAGATCGGCGATATAGAGCATGCCGAGTTCAATATTCAAGTTGGGATCGAACAAGGTGGCTTTGGTGTAGCGGACCTTGCGTTGTTTTGCGAGCAAGCGGCCGGTCTTTGGAAGAATCTGCATCAGGCCGATGGCGTTCGCGTGAGAGACGGCATCAGCTTGGAACGTTGATTCCTGGCGAATGAGTCCCGCGGCGAACATGGGATCGAATTCGTTGCGCTCCGCTTCACGGCGAAGGACGCTTTCGTAAGGAAGCGGGAATAAAACCTTCCATACGGAAGGCGGAAGCTCGGAAAATTTGCGCGAATCGAAACTCGTAATAGCCTGGCGGCCGTATGCCATTCCTACGCCGAAATGGCCTTGATCGAAGGCGGCTTGCGCAGCTTCAACCAGGAAGCGCGGCGAGGCAGTGGCAGCGTAGGCAGCACGAAGTTCGAGTTCAGCGGAGGCGTCGAAAGCGATGGTGCGCAGCGCGCGGGCACGATTCCAGCGCTCGACCACGGCCGGCGCGACAGGTTCATCGAACGGACGCAATGGCGTGGGCGGCGGAATCTGCGTCAGAAAATCGGGGGCGTCTTCTTCACCGGGCGCTAATTTTTCGAGATGTTTTTCGGCGGCGTAGGCGAAATAGGTGGTGGGAAAACGGTCGATAGCTTTTTTGTAGTAGCTGCGCGCGTGGGCAGGATTGCCGCTGCGTTCGGCGTCGCGTCCCAGCCAGTAGAGGGCGTTGACGGCGCCACCAGAAACGGGATATTTGCGCAGGAAGACGCTTAGCTTTTCACCGGCGTAGGGCTGATGATCGAGATAGGCGACCCAAGCGATGCGCCATTCGGCGTTGTAGGCGTTCTTGCCGCTGGGGAATTCTTCCAGCACGCGCTGGTAATAGCCGATGGCCTTTGCGCGATCGAGCTGCACCCAATAATAATTGCCAGCCGCCATCACGGCCTCTTCGGTCCAGCGGCTCTGGGGATATTTGGCTGCGCAGGTTTCGATAGCGGTGAGCATTTCAATTTCATTCTTGTCGGAACGATAGGCTTGCGAGAGGGCATACAAGCGTTCCGCGTCCGCTTCGGGATCGTTGACTTTGATGGATGCGAGAAGCCGCGGAGATTGCTTGGGATGCTGGCGGGCTTCCGCAGCGCGTACGAGAGCCTTTTCACGCGCCGGATTCGCGGGATCTTTCAAGATTGCAGCCAGTTTTTCGTACTCGCTGCGGGCTTCTTTCCATTTGTGGGCGTCGTAGAAGATCTGCGCGCGCTGTTCCTGTAATTCCGCGGAGGCGTAAGGAAATTCGTTGCGGAGCTGCTTGTTGAGGCGGGGAAGAGCGATGGCAGCGTCCGCGGATTCGTCGGCAAGAGGATATTTGTAGTAAAGCGTTTGATAGTCTTTCACGGCGAGGACAAGTTTGCGTGACGCTTCGTAAGCGCGGGCACGGGCGAGCAACAGCGTGGGCTTGGTGGCTACGAGCGGATTGCCTGTGATAGCTTCCAGGCCGTCTTGCGGGCGGCCAAGCTCCACCGTGGTGGGAACGTAAGCTTCGAGCACTTGTTCCTTGATCACCGTGTCGGGATAGTTCTTGAGGAGCGCGGCGAAACCTCGCGCCGCTTCGGCGTTTTTCTTGAGCGCGCGGTTCACCTGCGCGGTCCAGAACAGGACATACTCCTGCAAGAGCGGGTCGGGCTGCGCTTTCTGCAACCAGGCGAGCGCTTGCGGTTGACGGGCTTTGCCGTAGTCTTCATAGCCGAGAGCGAGAGCGGCACGCTGCCCCCAAACGCTGGAAGAATTCTTGTTAGCGAAGTCGGCCAGTTTTTCGTAGGAACCTGGAGTGGCGTGATGCAAGTCCGCAGCGAGCGCGGCTAATTCCCTCTGCGCGGCGGCATCTTCCGGAGTGGCGGCGTCAAATACGGGCGCGGCGCTATCCGGTTTACAGCCCGCCATGCAGGCAGGCGATTTCGGATGCGTGGCGCGCTTCTTCTTTTTCTTGGCGGTAGTTTGCGCGGAAAGATCCACGGAACCAACGAAAGCGAGGCACAGACTGAGTAGGAGCGCGAGTCCTCGGATGGCAAGCGCGGGGGCGCGTTTTCGATCAGCGGTGTTTGCTAGCCGGAGCGTAGGGATATTCGCCGATGGCAGAGCTATCGCCGTCCGCAAGAATCTCAACCATCCAGCGGTAAAAATAGTCCACCGGGTGATCCATGATGGGTTTGAACCTGCGGTCGTATTCTCGATGAGCTTTCTCAATGTCGTCTTTCAATCGGATGCAGATATCCTTGTTTTCGCGGCCCAGTCTGACCTGTTCCGGACGTAACATCTTAATATCCTGCATCGAAACTTTAGCCACGCGATTTGCGCGGCGATGAAGCTCTTGTTCCTCAGTAGATAACTGGTTGATGTCGAAGTCGCCGTCGGCCGCGAGCGGAACATCCGCTGCTTCCGATTGTACTGGGGATGGCGCAGGTATTTCCACGGGCGGAGGGGCTTGTTTCGCAACTGGTGGCGGGGGCGGAGTTGCGTAAACTTCGGAGGCGGGTCCGGAGGCGGCGGCTTTGGGTTCCGGGACACTGGGCGCCGGTCGGGAAGGGGCTGCCGGAGCTTCCGGGGCGATCATGCCGATGGCTTGCGTGATCTTTTCCTCGAGCGGGCTTTTTGGAGACGGCTGTAGAGCCAGGGCGACGAAGCGGGTGAGAACTTCGAGGGAGGCGGTTAGCGCGGCGGATGTGGACTGCGCACGCAACAGCGGCGGCAGGGCGTTGGTGGGACGGCTGCTGGAGCAGGCGGCCACAACATCATTTACGGACTGCTGCAACTCGTCGCAGGTGCGCTGCAAGCGTTCGAGGTTATCCCGAAGGGCGCGCGCAACGGCTTGTTCGACTGCGTTGGGTTCCGGTGACATACCCGATTTGAGGGGCGTTTTGCCCGATTTTCTCCCGTTTTGCCATTGTGGAGGTAGCGGGAGGGGGCGTCAACGGTTTGGGGGTGGAGGTGTGCCCAAACTGTGCCCAAGCCTGGGGGCACGCAGCGCAGGCAGATTAAGCGCGCCTATTTTCTTTCGAAGGATTGCGGCAAGAATCCGAGGGTTCCGGCGACCGTCCACGACCCCAATCACAACCAGCGGGGTGCGTTCGGGAGCGTATGCGATCAAATAGTTTCGCGTGATAAGGAAGCGGAGGCGCCGGGAGGCCAGGTCAGGACGAACGTGGCCCTGCTTCGGGAACGGCGTTAGCCATGCCGGCCAGTGTAATGACGGGATGCTGGGCTGTCAAAGGGGGAAGAGAGTGGGCGAGCGCGGGGGCTCGCCCTGGAGTTGGATGACCTGAGTGGGATTAGATGGAGATGTTGACGCCGGAGCTGCCGGTGGAGGAAGTGTTGGAGCCGGAGGTGGAACTGCCGAAGCCGGACTGTAGAAAATCCTGCTGGAGCGTGGAGCACGCCTGTTGTGCGCCGGCTAGATTGCCAGTCTGCAGTGACTGGCCCAATTGGCTGAAGAGGGTCTGGATGGCGGTTTGCTGGCTGGAGCTTTGGTTGGAATCCTGGCTTGCGGTGCCATGGTGACGGTGGTGACCGTGGGCTGCGCCCTCTGATGGGCTGGCTTGTTGTGCGTCTTGTTGGACGGTTGCAATGTCCGATTGCGCGGCAGCCAGATTGCCGGATTGAAGATCCTGAGCCAATTGAGCGACCGCTTGTGTCAGCGGGCTGGCACCTGCTGCCGCGTATGCGCTGGTTGGCGCAGTGGCGGAGGCGGTTGCCTGAGCGCCCGGCAGGCTTTGTTAGAGCGCTGTGAAGTCGGTTTGCGCCTGGGCTAGATTGTCCGATTGCAGGTCCTGACCAAGTTGTTGAAAGCCTTGTTTGATCTGCTGAAATTTGGCTTGCGCGGCATTCGGGTCAAATTGGGAAAACAAGCTACTGGCGATTCCAGGAATCGACATAGTCGATTTCTCCTTCTCGTTGGAACGACTGATGTAAACTCGTCTGTACTCGGGTCACAACAGCTCTATCGGCAAATTGGCTCTCGACCTTAGTGTAGTGAGCCGAGAGTTGGAGTGCGATTGGCGACGTCCAGACCAGTCGTGGTTGAAGAAGGCACGCTAACAGCCAAAGCAAGGGTTGACTCGGAGCTTGTACGCCGCTGAGTTTGCGTTGTTTATCCTTATGACCGACACACCTTATTTTGATCACCGAATCTACGGGAAGGAATTGCCCGGCACGCTGGAGCTTCAGGCGGCAGACTTTGCCTGTGGTTGAGATGGGAGCGTCCGCGACAGAAAGGCGCCCGCCTCAGAAGGAGGGTGCCGCGTAGCGCGGGCCGGACGTGGTAAAATGGATGGTCCAATGGGGGCGACACGGTTTCGACGGAAGCTGTCGCGTCCCGAAGGCATGCCGGGGGCCAACCGCCCGTAACTGGTCGGAAACTAGAACTGCCAACAACAACTTGGCACTTGCTGCTTAATTAATTAAGCGCAACGCTTCCCCGGGCTTTGCTCATGGGCCCGGTAAGAGGCGTCACACAGTGAGCTGGCCTGAGCCTTTCGGTCCGTAAGGCTTGGGCGAGAACCATCGGACTAGTCAGCCGCGTTTCTTGCTCGTTCTAAGCGCGGAGGGCGAAAACAATGGAACTGAGATAAGCATGTAGGCTTCGGTACGTAGCGCTTTTCGGACGGGGGTTCAACTCCCCCCGCCTCCACCAATTTCTTCGCCCAGAACTCAGCGCCGAGCGCTGGAAATAAATCATTTCCTGTATTGTTGCGGAAATGCGGCCGCGCCAGAATTTGGTGGCGGTCAGCTGAGGTTTAGAGCCAAACTGACGATCGAAAAAGCTCGGAGTGTAACTCCGGGCTTTTTCTTTGCTACAGCAGGGCTCCCTGGGAATTTAGGTGGTTCGCCGTATCGTTGATGTGCTGGAGCGATGCGACGCTTAAAGAATGAGCCACAAACGCCGATGGAAAAAGTACAGCTACGCGGAGCGGTGGTATGCGCCGCGTTTTGTTGTCGCACTGCGCGGCTTTGTTCGCACCGTCTTGCCGGCCTTACTCGTGTTTGGCGCTTTGCTGTGGGTGATTGCTCTGGTGCTGCGTTCGGTGTCGCATCCGTTTTAGCCTTCTGGGGTTTGAGAAGCAGCCACCTCCGCTCGCGAGAAATTCCTCGATATGAAGGAATAGAGTTTTGAGCGTAAGTAGTTCGCTGGATGGCCTGCCGTTTGGTTGAACCGTAAATTGGCGCTGTTGCTTTTAAATCCTACCGAGTCCCCGGGCAAATTGAAAAGAGGAGCCAATTGAAGATTATCTTGCGTTTGTTGGCGCTGACGGTAGTTGCGGGAGCGGGATGCGAACATAGCTATCGCGTCTACGACGCGTACCATACCGACTATCACACCTGGAATAGCGGCGAGGTGGTTTACTACCACCGATGGGCCGGGGAAACACACCGTGATGCCAATCGCGATTTTCGCAAGATTCCGTCCAACGAACAGAGAGAATACTGGGACTGGCGGCACAATCAGCACTGAGGTGGCAATTTTTTTGACCCAAAAGCACAGCCAGGAATCATCTCGCGAACTGCGCGAGATGATGAGGAGTTGGCTGTGGCAGAGGAGTGGCGCCTAGACGTTGGAGCGATGGGAAAAGCGGCGGTGGGTCGCTGCGCTCTAAAATGGGTAGCCAAATGGAGGCGGCGAGTACACGAATCCCCGTAAAAATAATTTCGGTACCCAGTAGCCACTCTTGAACGGTTTCAGCTAGTACCGGCAGAATTTTCGCGATTCTGAAACAAGCACACGCTTCGATTTTCGAAAGGGTGCGCAAAGTGGGCAGATTCACTGCCAAAACAAATGGATTGCGAATTGCATTGGTAAATGTGCCGTGCCTTTCGCGATTGAAAAGATTTAGAGGAGGATGACATGGCAACGAGATTCGCATTGAGAACGGCGATGTGCCCGGAATACGAAGGGCTGCTGGCATCATCGAAAGCCGCGTTCAACGATTTCAAGGTTCAGCGGGAAGGGTTTCAGCAATCCGGGCGCGAGGATGAAGAGGTGATTAGCTCTCTGATTGAACTTCGCGCGGAGTATCAGGAAGCGTATTCGAAACTGATCCATCACTTTGACCAGTGCGAGTTGTGCCAGTACATGTCCGCGACGCCTGCGAAGAGTGAGCCGAGCACGGCGTCGGTGATTCCGTTCCAGCGGCGGGCATCGTAGGAATTGCTCCTCTAGGCTAAAGCGGAAGTGTCAAAGGCATTCTTCAGGGGCTAAAGCCGAGTGAGGTTATTCGGATTTGCGCCGGGGGCTGAAGCCCCGGCGCCTCCTAAAGAAAAACGCTCAACGCAGGACAAGACCAACCCCAACGCAGGCATAAGCCCCGACTCAGCAGACACCCGGCGTGCTAAAGAAAAAGGGCGGTCGGGTGCAGCTGCTACGTTGCGGGTGTGGCTACTACGTTGATGCTGGCGCCGTCCGGGATAAGGCGTTGGAGTTGCGCCAGGTCGAGTGGAACGGCCCCGTTGGTATCGGTATCACGAAGCGAATAGTTCAGCGATTTGAGAAGTGCGACGAAGTCGGCGAAAGAATGGTTGTGTTCGGCGTGGATGTACGGGGACATTTCCATGACCAGCGTCGGACGGAAACGGCGCAGCGTTTCCAAGGCGCCTTGGAGGACCGGGAGTTCATGGCCGTCCACGTCGATCTTAATGAGGTTCAGACGATTCACTTTGTTGCGTTGGACGAAGGAATCGAGCGTGTCTACGCTGGCGCGCGCGGTGGAAACCAGGCGGCCGCGATGCTTGGGATGGACGGCGTCCGAACTTTGCAGCGGCCAACTGGCGTAGATTTCCGGTTCGCGGCGGCCCGAGGAGGATGCCGCAAGAAGAATTTGCTGCGGCGAGGTGCGCGCGGAAAGGTCCGGATTAAGGGCGAGGTTGCGACATAATTTTTCGAAGGCAAAATCGCTGGGCTCAAAGGCGAAAACCTGGCCCTGCGGACCGACCGATTGCGCGATGCCCAAGGTGTGCGCGCCGATGTTTGCACCAATATCGAAGGCGAGATCACCCGGCCTGACGAGTTTTTCCAGGGTGGCTTGCGTGCCAGGCTCGAACGCACCGAGCAGGTAGATAGAAAAATCGATGCCCTCGCGCAGATCGAGGTGCCAACGGATGCCGTGGCGTTCCACGAGAGCCTGGTCATTCTTGCCAACTACGGAGCGGCCAAAGGAGATGACGCGATAGGCGGCGCCCGCAAGAGCCACTTTTGTTTTGGTGGTCAGCATGGTTTTCGTAGTTTCATGGTGCGCTCTCCCGTCGCACCAGCGAGATGAACGCAAAGAGGCCGAGGCGGTGCATCTGGGATTCCATCAGTCGCTCCGCACCCGCCCACGCAGAGTGAGTAAACGCCGGCATCAGGCTGCGCATGCCGACGCCACCGGAAGCGAGATAACGAAAGGGCAGGAACGGGTGGGCCTGATCGATGGACAGCAACGGAAAGTCCGCCGCAAATTTTTCGCGATCGCGTACGAATAAAATCCACGGCAGCGCGACGTTGGCTCCCGTAAGCGGCCCGCTCTTTGCGAAAGTCCAATCCTGCGCGTCCGGATAAAACGGTTCGTGGTGGAGACGTCCGTAAACAAAGCGCGACCAGGCAGTGACCCACGGCTCAATCATCAGAATCTTTCCGCCGGGGCGAAGGCAACGCGTGGCTTCTGTGAAGAATTGGCGGACATCAGGAAGATGATGGAGGACGTTGGTCATCACGATGGCGCGCAGCGAGCCATTCGAAAAGGGAAGGTTCTGCGCATCGGCGACAATTTGCACGCCTTTGCACGGAAAGACTTCGGAGGTGATGAGACCGGGAATAAATCGCGCGCAATAACCGCCGCCGGAGCCGAGTTCGAGGACCTGACCTTCGCCGGGCGGAATAGCGACCGCAAGCATCCCATACCACTCATCATAAATGGATTTGAGAAACGGCTTGGAAAGGATGACTTGTTTGCGAAGTTCGGTGGTCGCCGGGTCGTCTAAATCGAGCGAAGCAGTAAGCGGGTGGGCCAGCAGCCGGCGAAAGAGCGCGGAGGACAATGGAATCAGCCTCCGAGGCGAAGCCAGGCGTGCCAGCAGATGCGCAGCATCCTCAGACCGTTGGCGAAGACACGGTTCATTTTCGTGACGCCGTGAATGCGCTCCTGATAGTGCACGGGCACTTCGACAATTTCGAGATGGAGTTTGCTGGCGCCGAAAAGCACTTCGTAATCGCCCCAGAAATCCTTGATGCCCCAAGTGCCCAGATGCGGCTCCAGGCGGAGCCAGTCTTTGCGCCACAGGACTTTGGTGCCGCACAGCGTGTCCTTGATGCGCTGGTCCAGAAGATAGGAAAAGAGCAGTCCGAATAATTTATTGCCGATGATGTTGGCGAACTTCATGGCCAGATCGGGCATGGGATAAACGAGGCGGCTGCCATTAATGAAACTTCCGTGGCCCAGGACGAGGGCACGGAAGAACATCGGCAACTCTTCCGGCATCACGGTAAGATCGGCGTCGAGAATCATCAGGACATCGCCACGCGCGGCACGGAACCCGGTCCAGACGTTTTCTGCTTTGCAGATGCCGGGACCTGGCAACAGGCGGATATTTTTTTCGGGATGCAGGGATTGCAAGCGGCGAACTTCATCGGCGGTGCCATCGGTGGACTTGTCGTCGCAAAAAATAATTTCGGTGGCGCTACCCATGGAGGGAATGCGTTCCACAGCGGCCTGGATATTGCCGACTTCATTGCGGCAGGGGACGATAACGGAGGCGGTGACATCGTCTTCGTGCCTGCCACCAGTAACCGGACGCGCGACCATCACCTGCATCAGGCAGAGTCGACGAATGCCGGGCAAGCGAGCAAGAAAATCGTTGCCTATCGACGAGAGGAGCGGAATCCACTTCGGAAAGAGAATCAGGCGGTGCAGGCGCACCAAGTGAAACCCAGCCAGGCGCAAAAAACCGCGAACATCATTTTCGGTGACCCAGTTGGGCTCCACAAATCGCGAGCGCAGGCCAAATTTGGTGGCCAATTCAAGCAGCGGTTGCCAGAAATGACTGTAATTGATGACCACAAGTTGCGTATCCGCGGTGCAATGTTCGCGGATGCGTTGGAAGGCGGTGAGGATATCGACGGTGTCGAAAATGTGGTTGAAGAGGATGTAGTCAAAGGTTTCGTTGAGAGAGAGTTCTTCGGGTTCGGAACGCAGGAATTCGAGCTGCGGATTTTCCGAGTGCGCGGTCTGGACCATGGCATCGCTGATTTCGATGCCGACGCCGCGTGCCGGTTCCAGAGAGGCAAGCAGATGCCCGGTTTCGCAGCGAACTTCCAGTACCCTTTTTTGCGGATCGATGATGAAACGGAGCAGGCGCTTCAGGCGGTCGTAAAAGTAGCGGTTGGAGCGAATCCATTTGGAGCGTTGCGGGGCGAGGGATTGCTGTTGAAGGCGACGGGCCTCTCGCACCTGACGCAGGGCGGACGGTCCCCAAGGGCTGGTTTGCTCAATTTCGGATTCGTTGGCAATCATGAAAAGGCCGCGATGCGACAGAAAGCATGATAGCAACAGGCCAGAGGGAGGGCTCGGCAATTCGAAGAGGGGTGTTGTCCGAGTTAAGGATTCGGTCGCAAAAGGCGGCCGCTTATGAAGTTAGTATCATGCCGATCGCCGCGGCGGACATGACCACCAACGTGATCCAGCCCAAATAGCGGAGCAGCGGCGAATTGACTCGCTTGCCCATTATTTTGTGGCTGCTGGTTAACAGGATGACGAGCAGGATTAGTGGCGGCGCCAAAAGGCCGTTGATTACGGCCGACCAGAACAGCATCTTTACCGCGTTGAAACCGGCGAAATTCAGCGCTACACCAAGCCCCATGGCCACGATCATCACGGCGTAGAATTCGCGCGCGTCTCTTGGTTTGTCGGACATGGAACCGGGCCAGGCCGCCCCCTCCGCCACCGCATAGGCGCAAGATCCCGTGAGGACCGGAACGCCCAACATTCCAGTGCCGATCAAGCCCAGCGTGAAGAGGAGGTAGGCTCCATTGCCGGCAAGCGGACGTAGAGCCTCTGCGGCCTGGCGAGCCGTGGCGATGTTGGTGTGTCCGTGCGCATGTAGAGTGGCGGCAGTGGTGAGGATGATGAAGTACATGATGAAATTGGAAAAAAACATGCCGGCGATGGTGTCGGCGCGTGCGGCTCTCAGGTCCGCAGAGGTCGCGCGCTTCTTGTGCGCGTGCAGTTGATCCCTGACCTGCTCTTCTTCCACCTCCTCTGCGGCCTGCCAGAAGAATAGATAGGGCGAAATGGTGGTCCCCAGGATGGCTACGAGCACGGCAAGAAATCCGCGTGACCACTCGAGATGCGGCACGAACGTCACCGCCAGCGCTTGCTTCCAATCCACGTGTGCGAAAAAAGAAGCCAGCACATAGGCGAATAGCACCAGCGTTAACCACTTGAAGATCCGCGCGATGTGTTGGTAGGAAGCCCAGATCAGGAGGGAAAGGATGAGCAGTGCATAAAACGGAACACAGATCAGCGGCCGTATGCCGGTAACGAGTTGCGTCGCCTCCGCCATGCCTCCCAGATCTGCGCCAATGTTAATAATATTGGCGACCACGAGAATCGAACAGGCTCCCCACAGCACCCAGCGCGGATAGTACATTCGGACCGAAGCAGCCAGTCCGCGGCCGGTGACCATGCCCAGCCGCGCGCACATCAACTGGATGGCGGCCATCAGCGGAAATGTAAGCAGCGCGATCCAGAGCG
>Ga0210383_10000963_pt1 | contig 26526 bp, 71 predicted proteins | sample IncBWC14OmetaG_FD_160072 | JGI IMG/M metagenome (GOLD analysis project Ga0210383, IMG submission 160072) | Forest soil microbial communities from Barre Woods Harvard Forest LTER site, Petersham, Massachusetts, United States - Inc-BW-C-14-O ... | reverse complement strand
TCGAATGAGCACCCTCTATCCGTGGAAAGACAACCTCCTCGCTTGCAGGCTCTGTAATGACTGCCTGTTGAAGGAAGAGATCAAGATGAACACTACCGCCATCGAAAAGCATCCCTATCGAGATATCAGTGTGGCAGTGCAACCACCGCCCAATCCCAAGTTTGGATTGATCCACGTCAAGCCGGAGGCTATCCCTCATAAGTGCTCACCACCTGGAACAAAGGGTTTGCCTGGGACTAATTCGATGATCGCCGATACCGATAAACTCTGCGCCAGGCATATCATCGTCAATGGCGGATGGTGGAGATTCTTCTGGCGCAATAAGGTGGAGTTGATCCGCATCGGATCAATGTGGCGATGTTCGTCGTGCGGTAGCGTCTACATGCTGAAAGTCTGGCTGGAATCGCGGAACCAAGGGTGTGAGTGGAAACTTGCCACCATCCAAAACTGGATTGAGGCTGGTGGTGAGGAATGAACAAGGAGAACGGACAATGAGCATCGAAACGGGAATCGAAGGGCAACTCTTCTCGTGGGAAACTTGGGACTCAGTGGACGAAGGCGTGCTCTCCTTCGAGAAGCCGAAGTTGAAGGTGGATGTTGGTGATTTCAAGTCTGGTCATATCTTCGCCCACTGCGTGGTGGACTTCCAAAAGTCCAAGATCGTCTTCTTCGATACCGATACTGACGAAGTTGGGCATACCTTCGAGTTGAAGTTGAGCATTGTCAAGCCGATTGAAAGTGGAGTATAACGATGACTCGCAAAGAGAAGGCAGCGTTCTTTCTGTTGGGCGTTGGGATCGCTTACGGTTGTCTGATCTTGTTCATGCTTAGCCACCATCACTGACAAGGGAGGATGATCCAATGAGGTTAGTAAGGCTCGCCTACTGCACCCCTGATATCACGGTCGCTCGCTACATCGTCGGAGATGACTACACCATCCCCGAGAAGGTGAGAGAGGCTACGGCACAAGCAGGAATGCATCTGGAAGTTAGTCCGGTGGTGTGTCTCGGCTCACCCGATTCGCTACTGGACGAAATCTACGACGTGCTCGATATGCACGACACGGAAGAAGCCTCCCAAGAAGAGATCAAGGAGATGTCTACCGTATAGACATCAATCGAAACACTCAACTCGAAAGGAACACCTCAATGAAGAACACAACACTGATCATCTTCTCCGCTCTCGCCATCTCGGCCTGCGCCTCGGGCAGCGAATACGTCCCGGCCGATGTCCCCGACGATGCCAATCAATACCCCAGTTTCTTGCAGGATGGCTCTCCCGCCTTCTATCCCGGTTTCGGGGATGGCAGCGACGCCTGCACTTGCGCTTACATGAAGGATGCGCAAGGCAACATGGTGAAAGGCTCTTGCACTAACGGTGTAGTTAGCACTGTCTGTATGGCCAGCCACTGGTGGTTTACCTGTACTCCTAATGGATGGATGCAGGACTTCAACTTCGATCCTTGTGATCTCGATGCGGGAAGCAAGGACGCCTTCGTTTGCAAAGCACCTTGCGTTCAGCCAGTGCCAGGGACTTGCGTGTGTCCCGACGCTGCAACGGATGCCGCTTCTGATGTTGCTTGCGTCGCACCCGAATGCCATCTCAATTCGGCAAACTTGTGCGTTTGCAACGATGCTTCTTCGGACTAACCAAGGAGGATGAATGCACTTCCCCAAGCAGTCAAAGGCGCTGGTAATGCACTCTGACCCGGAAGAGAAGGAGTATACCGACGAACAGAAAGCCGCGGTGATGCAGAAACTCACCGACTTGTGGGTGGAAAACCCGAATGACATTCGCTTGGAGCAGTTAGCAGTTGATATCAGGACGAACGGACGGAACAAGAAGTCAAGCGGAAGCCACCGCATCGCCAACATGGAGTTGGTGAGGCTGGTGGAAGGGTTCATCGATGATTGGTGCAGACGAGAAGAGGAAGAAGACGATGACCTGTCAGTCGTGTAATAGGGAAGTTGTCTGTCCTTCGTCTGACTTGCAGCCGATCTTGTGTCGGTGCGGGGTCTTACTTGGGCATTACTGCCATCGATGTGTGGCAGATCGTAGTCAAACCAAAGCGAAGGGCGAATGTTGCCAGAGAGGTGTGAGATGAAAGCGATTGTACTGAGCGGTACGCACGGGTATGTGCATCGGGTGATGTTGGTCTATCCACTTTCCCCCGAGAGACTGGTCAAACTGGAAACGGACGCAGCCAACCATAACCTGCGAGTAGCCTATCTCGAAGTGGATGAGGCGACTTTCTCGGCGGATGAGGTGTCGAAGGCGATCAAGGAGACATCATGGTGATTACAGCGAAGGGCATTCTCGCTCATCACTTTCACGGTGCATACTGGGCGCAGATCGCATTGGAGTTCGAGACCGAAGAGAACGCCAGAGATTGTCTTCCCGTTCTCGGATCAGGATGGGAAGTGGGTCAGAAGCACAAGAACATCCTGGTATGGACGGGGGATTCTGCTGCACTGGATGAGACCACCAAGATCCTGGTCTCCTTCGGTGCGGAGGAGAAGAAGATCGCATCCTGCGCTACAAGCATCGATCATGGCGAGTGGTTCAAGATCACTTGCGATGTCAGGGCGGTGGTAAAGGAGCAGACATCGTTGTTCGAGGACATCGAGGAAACCGCTCATACCGATTGAAGGAGGATACGATGAGATACGAAGACATCAAGCCTGGACAACGAGTGAGGGTGAACGAAACCTGCACCAAAACCGACTTTCGAGGTAAGACAGGAGTCGTCGTCGCCACCAATTCCGCGATCACGGTGTGGGTTGAAGGGATCGCGGAAGACAGAAGATGGTTCAGAGATTCGGAATTGGATCTGATCTCCGATCCGTGTCCTCAATGCAAGCAGCATCACCCGTGAGAGATACTCTAACTCAGGAGTTCATATGGTGGTACTCTGTTGCCATCGTTCTTGGACTGATCTTCGGGTGCGTCGCAACAACGAGGTAATCCATGTTCCAAGCAGGCGATCGTTTTCGACTGCACGACAAGGGCGCGGAGTGCGTAGTAGTGGGCATGCATGGTGAATTGGTCAAGTTTGCCCAGCCCACTACTGGTATCACGGGCTACATCAGACCACAATGGATCAAGATCAAGATCATCGGAGGACTACAATGAAGCAGTGGATAATAGCGATAGGCTTGTGTCTCGTGGCGTTTGGCGTGGGATACACCATGGGGCATCAGATCGATAAGGTGGTGGATCAATGGTCATCACCATCGCCCCAATAAGGAGAGACAACAATGGCTCGTCAACCGAGGTCTAAGAGTCGATTCTGCAAACGGTGCGGTAAGGCGTTCAACAACATCTACGACAGGTGTAATGAGTGCCGTGCGAAGCAATGCGAGGAATTGAAGAGGCATGACATCATCGTGATAGGGGAAGGGTCTCACTATGATTCGCGGTACAGGGTCATCTGTGATCATTGTGGGTGGGCTCTGAGAGGCATTCGTAGGAAGGCTGGGCCAAAAGCCCGCACTAACCCAAACTTCACGCATAACTGCGCTCGTGCGTAAGGAGACGACAATGAAAGTCAAGTGCATCTCTGTGGATGATGGGTTGGTTGGTTTTTCCGCAGCCAAGCATCTCGTGATTGGAAGGGTGTATGAGGTGATTAGAGCGGTAGGAACCAAAAGCAATCACGGCACCTTTCAGTTGATTGGCGTAGATTGGGCATGGTCAATGCATGGCTTCGAGGTTGTCTCGGACGACGCTTGTCCTCAATGCGGTAATTTCCACCAAGAGGTGAAGTGATGGCTGACTACAATGTCTGGTGCATGGAGGAAAACCGATGGCTATGGGGACACGGAACAAGGGGCGAGAACGGGATGGCTAAGATGGACTTGCCCTCTGCCCGACAAGCGGCCGATCGGTTTAGCAAGCAACGGTGTTTCCAGCCCGTGGTGCGTGAGTTGCTCGCAAACGACGAGCCAGGCCCCATCGCAGACATATGCCCACAGTGTGGCAACATCCATTCCGAGGTGAAGACATGAAGTTCATCGCTACTTTCAGCGGACGTCTCAAAGACACCACCGACGTATGCAAGCCTCAGAGCCTTGCCATCGAAGCCAAGGATGAGGAAGAAGCCACCGTTCAGGTGTTCGTGCTCTATGAGCAGGTCAAGTACCTGGATGTTGTTGAAGAGATCGAAGTAGAGGAGGAAGTCAAGTGAGCATCGATACCTACCATTATCAAGGGTCGGATTACTGCGGAGGTTGCGGGATTGAGATCCGAAACCGCTTCCTCAACGAAGGTCAGGAGGATACTCAGGATAGCGATCTACTTCCGCAGGGCCCTAATCAAGACCTCTTCTCCGATCATCCGGAGCATTGTGTCTCTTGCGGCACCTTCCTGTCCAACGATCTCACCGCCGATGGGTGGTCAAACCTGCACGAGAGTGTGATTGAAGCGATCGGCAATCGAGATGTACCCGAGCGTGTGCGTTTGTGGGTGGCCTACTATCAGGTGGAGTTGTTCAACCTGATTGATCATGCCGATCCGAAAGAGGAATCAACGGAGCCGGAAGAGGAGGAGTACGATGAGCAACTCAGGCAAGACTGACAAGGCATACGAACGCACGCTGAAATCCTGGGCCAAGGACTTCATGGAGAAGCATCCGACGGTGCAGCATAACGGCATTGATCTATCACTGCAACGATTGATCAACCAATCCACTTTCGATCTCTTTTACGGCCCGGTCAAAGACGGTAGTTTCGGTGATCCGGCGGAAGGTGATTCCGATTGGGATAACTACCCCGGATTCCAAACCGCCTGCAAACTCATCTCTGATGCCACCAAGGATGTTCCTTCTAATCTCTACATCGATACTGACGCAGAGACTTGGCAAGAAGAAGAACCGGAATACACCGAGAAGTGTCCGATGTGTCTTGGACTCGATGAATGCTCATCCTGCAACAATGCGGGAGTGATTGATCTGCCGTGGGATGCGTGGTGGCAGGTGCATAAACCCGATCTGATGGCCATGCTTCTGGGCAAAGAACTGGCGAGGGCGCTATGAGCGAAGCAATGGCGTGTTTTGTTCTTCTGACCGCCATGAGCACCGACAAGATCATTGCTGGACTGGTTAGGAAGAACTACTCTGTGTGTCCCGGTACAGAGAATGGTGAGATGCCCAAAGACTATCGAAAGAGACCATCATCGGTACTGTTTTTGTGCATCACGCCGCAAGAAGCAAAGAACCTTGATGAGATGCACGCAGATGTAGTAGCGATGATAGATGAGACCAAGACCAAAATCTACGGATTCATACTCTGGCCAAACAAGATAGCACCTCGTTGGGGCCCAACTAACATCATCTTCTCCGATGAGAAGGGTGGCCATAAGACCGTGCCTCTTTCTCCGGCCAAGCAGGAGAAGAACAAACCGAAACTGACCTGCATTGACGGAGGAAAAGACAATGCCAAAGAGTAATGATGAGATCATCGTTCATCCTTATCGAGCGGTGGCGGAAGTCCCACCGCAGTCAAAGCCTACTGGGCCAAAATCAGGATTGATCTCAGTGCGTCCAGTGTCTCGCCACGTGTGCGAGAAGCCACGCGACAGTAATACTCTTACCGAGGGGATGTTCTATCTTCAGCGATGGCGGATATCCAGACTGAAAGAGGGGTATCTGTGGAGGTGCGATGTGTGCTACGAAGTCTGGAAACTGGTATTGAGGTACCCCATTGAGCCCAAAGATAGATGGGTGTGGCTGAGATGGGATAGGTCGTCGTTAGAAGAGTGGAAAGAGAAAGGCGGTACCGAATGAACCCCGTACATACCGATAATCCGTGGCTACATGTCCTGTTGATCGCCATCTTTGCCATCTCTGCGCCAATGATGTGGCTGACTATTCAGTCATTCATGAAGGGAAAGGAAGGATGAGATGGACAAGCGCGCCAAACTGATCAATCAGTGGTGGGGCTTCTGTCTCGAATGGAGGCTTCAATGGCAAGAAGCCACCGACAACGAGTTGCGAGAGTGCAATCCCAACTACTGGAAGGCGTAAGATGGATCATCGGAAGAACGGAGTAGGCGATAGAGCGGCCTACTGGTGGTACTACATGCTGATGTGGCGGATGTTCTGGCAGAACGCCACTCCGTCCGATACACAAAGTCAATGGTCTGCGTAGAAAGGGAGAACAACAATGCCACGACAATCAAGCGATCATCCCTGGAAGTTTCGTAATCGAGCCAAGAGACGCTGCAACACACCCGGCTGCAATCGGAATGCGGCCTATGGCGAATCCAAGTGTGGATCATGTTCTGGTATCGACACCAAAACCCGCAAAGACCACGAGCACGAGTCGAGGTTTGGATGACCTGCTTCCTTCGCAATGGCAACGGACTGGTGAGATTGGAGCATTCTCGCGAACAGACCTTAGCCATTGGCATCGTTGAATGGGCAAAGTCGATGCGGAAGTTCCTCGCTCGGCAAAGGAGGATAAAGACATGCGCATGTTCGTCATCACCACCCTTATCTTCGCAGTCGCAATCATCATCAAGCACTTCTGGTTCAACTGACATCTGACACCGAAAGGACACCACCATGGAAACCGACAACATCAACACGACCACCGAAGAAACTCCCGCCGCTCCGAAGGTGCGCAAGCCCCGTGGGTTTGCCGCTCTGTCCAAGGAGCAGCGTATCGAAGCAAGCCGCAAGGGCGGGAAAGCAGCCCATGTCATCAATCCGGAAACAGGGCGAGCACCGGGCTACGAATGGAATAGGGAAGAGGCGCGCGAAGCCGGGCGCAAGGGAGGCATGAAAACTGGGTCTTGCAAGGCGCGAGTGCAAGGAGCCAACAAGAACAAGGTCGCTGCCTGATAACCGTAGGTATCTACGCCCGATCCCTGAGTTTGTCTCGGGGATCGTGGTAGGCATCTTCGTTGAAAGGAGTGTCCGATGAAACTGCTATTCGGTCTCATGCTTGCCTTCCGTCATTGGGTTTCACCCATTCCGACCATTGATCCGTCTTCCACCGTCTGGTTTGAGGGCAGCATCCCAGGACTTCGCGGCTCTCCGAAGGAAGTCTATCCCATGCCTGCCACCATCTACACACCCACATGGATGCTACCAACCACCATCGATCCGATCCGCCCGTATGGCTACAACTTCAAGGAGTAATTGACCATGACAAAGACCATCGATTGTACAGAGTGCAAGGGAGAAGGCAAGATCACCATCACCAACTATCGGGAGATGGAGGAAAAGACTCTCGAAGAGCAGATCAAGAAGCCAAGCAAGTTCGAGAGGATCGCTGGCAAGATAGCGAAGTTCGCTATCATTGGTGTTAGCGGTTCTGGTTTGGTCTATGGCGGTGTGATCGGTATCGTTGCCTGGGCACACGCCTGCGATCGACAACAGCGAGAGTCAGCCTACGAACACTTCAAGGACGGTATTATCCTGGTGGAATACGATCGCGATGGAAAGCCTACCAATTGCGTTGTCGAACGTGATGGTACATACAAGACCAGCGGCTCAACTCGCTCCGTTAGCATCTGGGATCGTCATGATGATTCTATCATCGAACGCGATGCCAAGATGTTGGGGTGGGATGACACCAAACAGAAGTGCATCCGCTTCCATTACGACATTGACGACAAGTGAAAGGGGACTACCATGCCGTTTCAGGATATGCCCGATCGTCGGGAATCGCTACCGCCCGTCAAACATCGTTCTCGATTGGTGTTGCTGATCGAGAAAGCCACCAATCGAGTGGAGACCATCTTCCATGTCGAGGGTTCCTCACTGCTTCCGGACAAGATGCAGAAGCGTCTTGCTCATGCTGGCTTCATACTTCGCGAGCAATCATCTAAGGAGGTGATGGATAGCGAAGAGTGGCAAGAAGAAGTCGATGAGTTCCTTCGTGCAGTGGTCAATCCTACCACCCCTTCTCCTGATAAGAAGGGGAAGAGAACGCGTATCGCCCATGACAGCGCTTGCATATGCCTGCGATGCAACACCAAACGACACAACGCCAAGATGATGGCGCAGAACGAACAGGAGACCATCAAGATGAACCTCTTCCACGAGATCAATCACTCGAATGTGGGTAGGACGCAAGTGTTCTTTGCTTCTCGTACATGGGACTCTCCCGTGGGTCGCATTACTGTCGCGATGGTCGGACGACGACTCTATGTGATGCACGATGAGTTCTTGCAGATGGAGAACGATGAGCAGTACCAAGAGCGTCTTTCCAAACAAGGAAGGAAGGCTTGATATGAAGGAAGGTCGAGGACTGCCAGGAACACTCAGAATTGGGGACAAGGTGCGTGTCTACCTCCGTCCGCACACTATCGCACCAGGTCAAACCGCTATGTCAGCCACGCCTACGGGTGTGGTATGCGAAGCAACGGTCATCTTCCAAGACCTGGCCGATCCGCTCAATCCATACTTGCTGGGATGGATCGATGATTCGGATATGCCGTTCACCGCAAGGAATCGGATCTCCGATCCGGCGTATGTCGCGGCCGCTCAGAATGCCAACAATCCGCGCCATTCGCAGATCGATCGGTATACCTTCTCGTTGTGGCTATGGCACGAGAACATCATTCTGGCGGACTTCGGGAGTGGTGCACCAACAAGCGGCCCGACTTGCATCAAGTGCCATAACTCCTTCCCATATGCAGCAGGCGGGCCTAACTGGGTGTGTACTGGATGCAAGATGGTGTGGGATCGTCTAACCTGAGGAGGCTTCAATGACAATGACAGGACGTTGTGAGCAAACCGAACAGGCTCTCGCCAATGGTGAGAGGGTGTTCGCCTTCTTGCTCGATGAATTGAGTTGGTATCGCATCCTTCGCATCTCTCGGATCAAGGAGAGTTGGACATGGTTCGGTGTGAGATTGACTGCCGATCCTCTCACTTTCGCCAAAGGATGGAGTAAAGTGGAAGAGATCGAGGTGTTGTTGGATCATGTGCATCTGGCGGAAGGCGATACGATTACCACCATCCTTCCGACCGAGGCCGAAGAGTTGATGTTGGAGCGTCTTCCGTATCCGATTGTGGACTTCCTGCTTACTGCGGAGCCGAAGGAGATCAATGAGCGCAAGGAGAAGGGTCAATGAAAGCGACAATGCTATGCTTGGTGGCGTGCGTGAGCGTGCTCGGATGCAATCCCACCCATTGGAGCAGCACCACCAAGCAAGTCGGAGAGACTGACTACAAAGAGGTGGTGTGTTCCGATTATGCAGAGTGTGCCAAGGCTGCAAGAGGTGTGTGCAAGACTGGCTTTGTGGAGAAGAGTTGGTCTCAATCGCCCAACACCGAGGACGGATCAATGATCTTCCAGTGCGCTTCGACAATGTGCGTGCCAGAAGTCAAGTGAAAGGACGATGACAATGAGAACGATGATGTGCGCGATACTGGTGTGCGGTGCGGGGTGCTTCGGAAGCAACGATGCAGCCCTGACGCCCTACACCAATTGGATCTACACCACCGCCGATGGAACGGAAGGTCTCGGCCTCACCCTCAACAAGGACGGAACCTACTCCCTATATGACCTCTACCTGTATTCACCTACGCAGGGAGAGGTGCAGATCGAAAGTGGCATCTTCAACTCTACCGGCTTTTCAAGCGGCACCATCACTTTCACGCCCAAGGAGTGGTCTTGCGGAGCCAATGAGGTGGATGCCCAGTATGTTGGCAACTACACGCTCAATTCGTCCAATCTCAATCTGGCCTACAAGAGCGAGGCGGTGAGTTTGGTGGCAAGCGAAAGCGCTCCCGGCAGCGGGTTTGCGTTGACAGTGGGATGCTTCGACAACTTCTTCCCGAACGGTTTCGTGGAAAGCCCGATGGTGCCGGTGAGCAACTGAAAGGAATGACCATGCTGTTTCTCGTCCTCGACAAACTCGTCCTTCTCGACACTCTCGCTATTCTCAACAAGCCGCACGAGAAGCGCGAGCCCTCTCAGAAAGACCTTGCCGCTCGCAAGGTCTATCTCGGCGCGGCCAAACGACTCTTCTTCGCCGATCCTACTGCCTTTCAAGGAGCACCCGAATGAAACACGATCCGCTAACTCCGCAAGAGGAGCAAGATGTCAGAGAGTTTCTCGGCATCGAACGACATTACGATGTCCTGACAATGCGGGTGAGACACGCGTGCGGACTACTTGCCTCGCTCGACAAGGAACGCGCGAAGGTAGCAGCATTGGAAGCAAGAGAGAAAGATAGGGATCAAAGAGATGGCGAGCGTGCATACGAAGATCGACACGATCCTCATTAGACAGGGAGAACGACAATGAAACTCTGGATCAAAGCGGTGCTCTATTCTCTCGCGGTAGTGGGAGTGTTTGTGGTCGCCTGCGTGGCTAGTTATCTGATGTTCCGTTTGCCGCATAACATCGGGTATGTGGTGTGCGGAGGCGGGTGGTTTGTCTTTCTGGTGTATACCGTGCGAGGCATGTTGAAGAATAGTCAAGGAGCAAAGTGATGAGGCCTACCGAAGAGAACTTGAACCGAGCCTTCGAGAATTACTGCTGGGCGATGGGAAAGGAAGTGGGACATCACCCTGGCACCTGGCATCTCGATTACGACGAAGTGTATGGCGGATACTGCATCGTGGAAACGCTGGAAAAAGGGATTACTCATCCGATCTCTATGGAGCGTCGTGAGTTGGAGGAGATGTACGAGACACTGAGGTTCGGCATCCAAACCATCCGATACCTCAAAGAGAAGAAGCCCGAGGGCTGGGTTAGCATTCAAGGGAGGGGGCTATGAGCGAGTTCGTCTATGTCATCCGTCGCAAGAAGGACGGACAGTTTTTCACCGGCGTTCCCGATGTCTTCTCTCCGTCCCTGAGCAAGGCCAAGGTATATACGACCATCGAAACGGAAGTGGCCTTTCTGCTCAACGGTGAGGAATGGCACCCGATCCCCTGCACCAGCGTAGGCAGTCAGGAGCGGAATTGACCATGAGCGAACGAAGAGTTTGGGTCTTTCACCTCTCATCCAAGAAGCACGATCCACTGGATCCCGAGATGTCCCTCTACATCAGCGTCAAAGCCAAGGAGAGCGACGAGAAGTGCACGGAGATGGTCAAGGAACATCTGACCGACGCGTTCAACAAGATATGGGGAGTGGATGATGTGCAGGTGATGACGGACGCGGAGTGGTGGGTCATTCGTCTCGGGGGTGTATGATGAGGCCAAGCAACTGGGACTTTACCGTTCACCGCTGGCATTCCATCAACCTGATTCCATCCTTTGATGTCTTCAACATTGCTGATGAGGATTACACTGCGGCCGGTTTCAAGATCGTTGCGAGATGCCTGCAACTGATCCTGTTTGGCTTTATCATCAGCATCATGTGGCCAAGCAAGAGAGAGAAGCGGCAGTTTGGCTTCCGAACGAGAGGGCCGCTGTATAGTAGAAGGAACAAGCGCTGGTATCGACCACGCGAGATAGGAGCAGCAAGATGAAAGTCGACGATACCTACCTGTTTCTGCGGAACAAGGCCAATCTCTCCGCCTATCGATACTCGACCGGCGAGAGTTCAATCGCCAATGTCGACTTCTGGGCGGGGAAGATCATCGATCAGGTGAGGAAGCATAACGAAACTCACTGTCTCCCTATCCTCAATCTGCCGGACGCGTAAGAGATAGAGGACAAGCAGCACCATGACCCCCACCCAACATCGCATCGTTCGCATTGTCGCCTTTCTCTGGATCGTCTCCCTACTCTTCTGGCCATATCCCCCTATGGGAGACGTGCGCCCCACTCACACCATCAGTCGCATACTTCGGCATTGGGCCGAAGAACTGGAAGGATTTGACCTATGACCAAACTACTACGATGGTTGTTGGGTAGATTTGGATTGGTGGTGATCTCTCAACCGACTGCCGAGTATCTAACCATCCTCGCTGGACAAGTTCAGTGGGGAGATCGAGAACGGAGACGCTTGGCGTGTTATGAATTGGGTTGCGTCAAACTGATCAATTCTCTGGACTGCTTCCAAAAGTCATGAAGGCAGCCATCATCATCCTTGTTCTCGCTTGCCTCTTCGATACCAAATCCCCATCCGATGGTATCAGTCATCCCGCGCATCCGAGTTGCTATAATCACGGCGGAATCAAAGACTGCTATCATCATAGAGTAAGATGCGTAGATGGGCATATATGCCATCGTAAGGCTTGCTAACCACAAGTGCCACTGAAAGGCAGTATCACCATGAAGCAGTATCTACCCATCATCCTCGTTCTCTCTTTCCTTGGATGCGCTCGCCATCCTTCCAATGCTGCCATCTACAAGCCGCTCAAAGCGTCCATCAAGGATTGCGACCGGCTCTACGCCCATAGCATCGCACTGACCATCGCCACTCAATTCGATCCCGACCACGAGTATGACGCGCTGCATCTGAAAGTCGCTACTGAATTGATCGATCAGGAGTTTCGCGACAACGGCACCACTGGACGCTTCTACTCCTTCTGCTCCAACAAGATGACCAAAGAGCAAGTGGCGTGCGGAATGGCTTCGCGATCCAATCGAGAAGTGCAGATGTGTTCGTTGCCATGAAAGAGCGTATCCAATGACGACTCAACCGTATCGCACTCCTGACATCATTACCACCATCGATCCCAATGCCTCCAAGAACTGGCGAGTAGTCGATACCTTTGCGCGAGACCGAGAAGTAGGCGATGACAAGATGCCGTTCGTGGTCGGATACTACCGCTGGAAGTGGTCTGCCTGGCTGGCTGCCTGGTGGTATGTGCAGGGGCATCCGTATGCAGACGTCATCATCCAATTCAGGAAGAAGGGATGTGGCGGATCACTTACCCATCTGATGTTGTCCGACACTATCGCTGGTATTGTACTGCACAGTTAGCGGCGTGGATATGGTTCAGGTTCCATCCGAATGGTGTGTTATGGATTGAGGAAGGAGAACGACAATGAGTGAGACGATGATTGGCGAAAACTGCTGCGAGGATTGCGGTAGTGAGTTTATCGCGATTGGCGACGAGATCTACTGCGGTGTCTGCGATACTGCTGACTGTGAGATGCCTAACAACGGTGGATTGGATTGGTCGAAGTGTGAGACAAAGACTTGCGAGAAGTGGCTGGCACCGTGGTTTCCTTTCGATGTATGCCCTAAGTGTTGGAAGAAGGAGAACGACCAATGAGTAAGAAGGACAAGGAGTATCAAAGCGAGATCTACAAGCCGAGAACGCTCGGGTATCGCCTCTTCGTCGATCCGAAGATGGAGGCTGCACCGGGCGATTGGTGTTCGGTATCCACCATTGAGGAGTTTAGCAACTTCCTCATCCGTTTCGGAATGCCGCAGACCATCTCCTTCGCAGAGGGAGAATTGAAGACGCAGGCATTGGAATGGATCAGGACAAAGATGGAAGGCAAACCAACAACATACGAGGTGCATTGAGATGGACGTTCCTTACCGCGTCGCCGATGGACATTACTGCGCCCTCTGTAAAACTACCGTTCTGAAAGTCAAGGTGATGCAACACGCATCAGGAATTGGATCAGTGCATGTATGCAACGACTGCATTGCTGATTGGGCTGCCCAATGCGTGATGTTGGAACTGGTCTTCACCGAGAGAAACGAGATGGGCATTCGAGCGCGAGCAGTAAGCAAGGCCGCGTTCCTTAGGCAATGAGGCTGAGTAAAGGAGCAAGTCAATGAACAACTTCGTCATCTGGTTGAAAACTCATCTCATCAGCATTCAAGCCTGGCTCAAAACCCATATCAGCAACTCATGGATGGCCAACAACTACTACGTTGCGTTTATGGCCCACTCTGGCTGGTGTGGACTCATTCTGGCGATTGGCGCAATCATCGCCTACCCAACACTTCCCAACCTAATGGTGATCGGTATTCTCTCTGCCGGAATGATCCTCTTCGCCGCGGTCAAGGAGTTCTGGTATGACGCCAATTACGAACTGCCCAAGCAACAGCCATTCGACAACATCACCGACTTTCTGGGGTATGTTGCGGGCGTGGGTATCATCTGGCTGACCATCCTAATCAAGTGGCTGATCATCCGATGAACGATCTTCCTGGTATGCAGATCAAAACCTGGGGCCCGAAGTGGTGCCATATCACCCTGGTAAGTTGGGTGGCCTATTCCACTTGGGTCATCAGCATATTCAAGTGGTATTGGATGATCGAAGGACGCAGCAGGTGGCGACAATGAGCGACGCATCCTACACCCAATACGGCTGGGACAAGTTTGGAGCAGTTCGTTTCCAATGGTCTCAGGGTGGTAGTAGTTGGATTATCACGATTGGTAAGTGGTCGTGGGTGTATGACCGACCTATCTTCCCAAAGAGGGCAAAACGATGAGGCGATGCTCAATTGACGGTAATTCGAGCAACTATCTTCTACCCTAAGGTGGTGATACTGCTGAGTTATCCCACAATCGTCTTTTCACCCCGCTGAAATGGGGGTGTATATGCGTATCTCTTGTAGGATGAGGAGCAACAAAACGATCATGGAGATCGTGTAAGAGTAGTGTCCTTACAGGAGAACAGTATGCTAATAGCAATCGTAAACAACTCAACGCTCGTCAACGATGTTGATGTAGCAACAATGCAAAACGCAATCAACAACCAACTCTGGTTGCACTTCCTACCGGCTTGGCGTATCTCGAATGTACGATGCCAATTCTACCCGAAGGGACAGGTAGCCCCTGACTGGGCGTGGACAATCGCCATCATAGACAGCAACGCGTCTGTGGTGACCAATCCCTTAGGAGGCAAGGACACTGAGTTCGTGATCGTTGATCAGATCCTAAACAACGGCGGAGCCGTGATGGTGCAAGACCCCACCAATCCGCATCAATATACGGTGTCAGGAACGCTCTCTCGCAAGATACTCAAACTGATCCTCAATCGGTTTGATGTCACCTATTGTGATGACGGGTACACCTCATACGCGCTCGATGCTTGCACCCCGGTCGAGGACGTGTCATACGGTATCGTAATCAACGGCGTCGAAGTTACCGTAAGCGACTTCGTGTTCGAGAGTTTCTTCAACAGCAAGGCGACGGTAGCCAACGCTCCGTTCTCCTACATGAATAGCGTTTCGACGCCTTTCACTTTGTCTGTCGGTGGCAGCGTAGTCATCCGTATCGGCGGGCCAGGAACGGAAACACTGCTCTTCGGGGCCAATGTTCCGCAATGGAGACGAGATGTCGAGGCAGCGGAATTGGGCTTCGACAATCAGCGCAAGTTTGCAAGACTTGCACCTGCACCAGCGATTACCATGATCGACACTGTAAGCGTGGTATAAGCACTGTAAGCATAGTCGTGGCATGACTGGAAGGAGCATGCCTGAATGGCATTGATCTGTTAGTGGGCCGAGGAGTCCAATGGCAGATCAATGCCATTCTGGTTTTGATCGGCCGGGAATACTGAAAGGAGAACGACAATGAAGAAGACAATGATGTGTGCGGTGGTAGCAATGGCAACAACGATGGTGGCTCCTGCCTATGCGCAAGAGCGAGAACGCCAGATCGGAGATGTTCAAGCCCGAGCAGGTTTCGGTATCGGGGCCGTTCAAGACGCCGAGAGTTTGAGCGGCGTTTCTGTCGGAGGCCCTGCGCTCTCGTTTGAGACCTATCTCGGTGGGTATGTTCTGCCGGGTTTGGCCTTCGGGGTATATGGATCGGAAGTGGCATCGATCGTCACGGCCGTGACCGTCAATGGGGTGCAAAACCATCCGACTTCCAACGATGTCAGTCTCAACCTGTTTAGCGCTGGGCCCTATCTTGATTGGTATCCCGTGCCGTATAGGGGCCTGCATATTCTACTGACCAGTGGCGTTTCCGCGGTTTCTCTCGCAGCAGAGACCAGCGCCACCGCTTGGGGAGGCAACATTGGTATTGGTATTGGGTATGATTGGAGGATCGCCCCTTGGAGTGAGCGAGATCATCGGAGGGTGGGCTTTATGTTCCGCGTAATCACTGCTCAAACCGCCTTCCCCAACGGTCAAACCGAGAATGCCCTGGCTCCGTCGGTGCAGTGGTATATGGGCTGGAACTGAGGAGAAGAACCGATGTCTACCAATACGACTAAGCAAACCAAGAAGCCCCTCCCTCCCGTCTACAATGCCCATTGGATGGACGAAACGAGAGCTAAAGATCGACAGGCTCATACCCTGCCCGAACTCCCCCTCATCCTCCCCGTTCGTCAGGGACAGTCTCCCCCGATCTACGCTCGCTACTACATCGATTGGACATACGAAAGGGGATGGATCGTGTCCAAGCAACTACCCGAGCATAAGCAGATCGTTGTTCCTCTGGCAGACTGTATCGAGAGAACGACCAGTTTGGTTTTGGCCTTCACCTTCTGGGGGATGGCAATTCAGGAGCGATGCAAACCAGTGGAGATCCATCCAATCTGCAAAGAGGATCGCATTGGCTTCGGCTGGGGAGAGCGCCCACATCCTGATAATCAAGAGGCTACCAAGATCGCGCATACCTACGAACGCGTACAAGAACCCATTCCTATGCCTTCTCTATGGCGACGGACGTTGCAATGGCTGGGGATTGGATGAAGCATTACACTTCCCTACACCGTTGGGTGAGAGTGATCTGCGTGCTGTTCATTCTCTACTCAACAGTGAATGTGTGGCAATACACGGTGATAGCAGGAGTAGCAGCGATGCTCTACTCTGCGTTCGTGGTTTGGATATGTGGATGGTATGACCGTCAATTGGAAGGAACAAGTCAATGTTAGTCCCTCTAATACTGATTGGTGTTGGTTTCCTGATGTTCCTGGGGTCGGTGGTGGCGAACATAGTAGTCTACCTATCCGACAAGAAGAAGACCCGCCCCTGATCTCACTCTCTTACATCTCTACTTCTGACTAAGATCTACTTGTGAGGACATCTCAGATCTGGTATCTGCGGAATTAGGTGTCAAGGGGTCGGTCAATCAAAAGGATTGATCCTGATTCGGCGGGATATAGACCTCGACATGAGAAAGCCCAGCAAGAAAGCCCTCGCCCGCTTACGACGAGAAAAACTCGCCTCCCGTCGCGAAACTCTCTACAAGTACCTAAGCAAGCAAAACGACGGGATTGTTCCCTGTTTCGTCTGCAAAAGACACGTCAATCCCTCTGCTGCCACAATCGAGCACAAAACCCCACTCTCGAAGGGTGGCAGTGATGAGATGGATAACCTCTCGATTAGCCATTGGTTCTGCAATACGCGCCGAGGCAATGATGAGAGTTTCAATTGGGAGAATTGGACGAAGGAGCAACGCGAACGCTCGGGGCGGGACGAGGATGAGGAAGAGGGTGCGGACGCTCCTAATGAGCCCGCCATCAATTCGGACTGATTAGGTACGTCTCTCGGGTCATCCTGAGGGCAAAACGCTTCCTGAGGGCGTATAGGAGGAGTGAGATATGATCCAATGGCTGTGTTCTCTGTGGCGACGATTATGGTGCGACCACTATTGGAAGACCTACACCTCTCAGTGGGGCAAGCACTACCTCTGCGGACAATGTGGGAAGAAGACTGACACGGTAGCCTATGGCAACCCAAGGGTATGGTGAAGGATAATGAAGAGGGCATCGAAGAGAACGGGAAAGAAGCGTCGTCAATTGGCCGTGTTTAGAACTGGCAAGGAGATATTGGAGGCCAAGGCCGGTATCCTGAAAGCCCTCCGAAAGAAGGGAGTGCGTCCAAACGACTTGAAGTGTATAGAGGCGTTGTTGGAAACCGTTGTAGGAACAGCGGTAGTGGCCAATATACTGACTATGGTGGGAGGAAAACGGCAATGAGCAACGAGATTCAGCCCTATCGCATTCCGGACACTCTCGCCAAGACCGAAGTGGTGCCTCTGAAAGTCGGAGGGATCATCCGAGCCCGCAAACCTCCGCCTCCGATCAAACCGCATAAGTGCGAACCACCCGGACTCTGGTATCGGTTTTGGAATTGGATCACCTTCCGTCCCTTGTATGAGGGAACGGTGTGGCGCTGCGCCTTTTGCGGCAAGATACGGATGTTGAAGGATGATGGGTATCGATCCCTTCTCTCTTGGGAGGCCACACGCTTCACTTATTGGGAAGCGGCAGGCGGGCATATACCGAAGGAGGAAGTCCGATGAACCAAGACGATGAGAAAGACAATGAGGAGCAGTTTCAGGCGATGCTGCGTGCGGAGGCAGCGGACTACGAGGCGTCGAAGAAGACTATGCGCTATGCGGTGAAGGCGATTCCACCAGGCTCTGGCCTGAGTCATATCCAAACGGCATTCTCCGAAGAGGAAGCCAAAGCCCTCGCCAATGATCAAGTCAAGGTGTATGGGTATGCCGAGGCCGAGGTCTATGCGATGGATGATGGCGGAATGATCATCAACTCTGACCAAGGCGATTGTCTCTACTATGTCCATCAGGATATGGACGAACAACGAAGGATGCCAAAGAAGCCTGGCTTCTTCGCACGAGCACTCAATTGGTTGAAGGGAGAATGACTATGGTGATAACGCTATCGCTGCTGTTGTTCATTGGTTTTGCGGGGATGGGATGGTGGATGGGCGTGTTTCCTCGGAAGAAGAAGTCGCCCGAACTCCCTCCCTATCAAGAAGGAGATCACTCCGTCATCACTACCAAACTTCTTCCATCACCGGAGCCGATTGACTATGAGGAGTTGTTCAAGGAATGCGCCAAGCCATTAGTCAAGAGGTTTGCGGAGGAGAGGTTGGACATTGAGCGTTCGATGAAAGCAGCCTTCAAGTACATCGGCAGCCTACCAGAGGCGGATCATTGGCTCGTTGGTGGTGCTGACTTCGGTGTGGCAAGTAATCGCTACTTCGAGAAGATGGCTACCCTGTTCATCGAGTTATGCACTCGTAATAGCATTACGGTCTCACGAACAAGTGAGTATATCAGGGTGGATGGCGACAGTTTCCGCGCTTACTGCGAAAGACTGGCCATGGGCAATGGTCAGGAGATACCGGAAGAGATGCGGGCGCAATTGAAGATGGGCGTTTACCGATGATGATGCCATTACTGGTTGGTGGCGCTTCCATCCTCGTTCTGATCTACGCCTTCTATGCCTATCGAAAGGAGATGGGTTATGAGAGGGCCGTTTGGATATCGGCTATCATCATCGCCTGGGAATTGGTGCTCTTGTCCTCGGTCTATCGCTGAGGCTTCTTGGCATTCAGGATGGCGTCCCATAGCCTCTGGTTTTGCAGAGCGATCCTGTCTTGTTTGGCGACATCTCTCTCAATGGGGCGGATGCTCTCAGGAGAGAGTTTGGGTTGTTGGGACTTCGGGACTAAGGCATATCCGTGTTCCCGATTGTAGGTGATCTCCCCGTACTCGAACAGGTAGAAGAGGGCATCCGAAACCTGCTTCCGATCTACCCCTTTCAAGAGAGCGCTGGTATGCTCCCAAGGGTCTTTCCGCAAACGAATGGCTTCGAGGACGGTGGTAAGTAGTCTTCGTTTGCCAAGGTCATGTACGGTGCCGATAGCGAGGGCCTCAAAGTGTTCCGCTAAAGCAAGTAGCAAGTCTGAACTCATACACTCATACGAGGTTATGCCAATGAGCGATCGTCTCTGCCTCTTCTGCATTCGACCCGAAAGCGACAAGCGTCCCTGGTGTCTAAACCCTGGAAAAGGATGCCAATATGGCTTTGCTCATGAATACCCCGAGGCCGAGAAGGTAGTAGCCAAAGAAGCACCCAAGAAGCGGGATGCCAAACTCTGTGTCAAGTGCGGGTTGCATCCAAGCAATCCGAAATCAGCCTCATCTGAGTGTGTCCATGAATACGAAGGAGGATGACCAATGAGCAGTGGTGATAGATACACGGCCGCAACGGTCAATTGGGAAGGATTAGCCTCTTTACTGGGATGCTCTCTCGAAGAGGTGGGAGACATTCGATTGCCCGATACCACCCTCAATCCAATACCTACTCCTAAACCGCAAGACGCCATCGATCCCTTCCCCGATTACCTCTTGCAACTCATTCGTCTGGATGGTCGCATCAATCGATTGATTGAGGAACGGAATGAATTGGAACGCAAGATGGTGCAGGAGTGCGTGCATCACTCTCTATCGCACGACCTGAACGACAAGACCTGTCCGTTCAAGAAAGTGGGTGTGCAATGTCATACGAAGGGAACGGAAGAGGTGTGCGTATACTGCAATTGGTGTCGTATGCACCTACACCTTCCAAAGAAGATCACTTGACAACCATCTCTCAGAGGATTACGATATGGTGAGATGAAGACCTACGCCTACAAACTCTATACCACTCGCAAAACCCGCTATTTGGACGCCTTGCTCACGGTGGCTTGCGACATCTACAATTGGGTTCTTTTGACCAAGCGGGAAGCATATTCTCGGGATAAGACCTACATCAGTCTCTACGACATGTATGGGCTGGTGCGAGATAGGCGAAACGAGCCTAATTCTGCCTGGCAGATGATCAATGCTACAGCCACTCGTCAGATTGTTGACCGTATATACATCGGCTATGATCACTTCTTTGACGATCTGAGACGTGGCGTAAAAACCTCTCCTCCTAAATTCAAGAAGACGCCCAAGTATCGGAGCATCACATTCAGGCAAGATACTGGCTACAAACTACTCGATGACAACACGCTCTACATCAGCGGACAAAGTTATCACGGCCGAGGAGGAAAGACATTTCGGTTTCACAAGCACCGAGACTGGGAGGGTAAGATCAAAACCCTCACCGTCAAAAAGAACTCATTAGGAGAATGGTTCATCTACATCACCACAGACTTTCAGGAAGCGTCCAAACAAGAAACCAGATCGGGTAAAAGCGTCGGTTTCGACTTCGGGCTCAAAAACTTCCTGACAGGAAGTGATGGTACAGCGATCCAATCTCCCTTGTTCTTCAAGCAAAGCAGCAAGAAGATCAGGAGACTCAATCAGCAGTTAGATAGTAAGGTCAAGGGTAGTGGGAATAGCAAGCGCGCACTTCGTGCGCTTGCCAAGGCTCATGACGACATCGCCAACCAACGAAAAGACTTTCACTGGCAGTTGGCTTACCAATTGGTGCAAACCTACGAGACAATTTGCTTAGAGACCCTCAACCTGAAAGGGATGCAAGCCTTATGTAGTCGCAAGATTGGAGACTTAGGCCTCTACTCCTTCGTTCAGAAACTGGTCTATATGGCCAGCAAGTATGGCTCAAAGGTGATCTTCATTGATCGTTTCTATCCGAGCAGCAAGACTTGTTCTTGCTGCCAGCATATCAATGAGACTCTCGACCTAAAAGATCGAGAATGGGATTGCTCAAACTGCGGCACGCATCACGATCGTGATGCGAATGCCGCGATCAACATTCATACACAAGGTATGTCCTTGCTGAAAAGCAAGAACGGGGTTGGGATATCAACCCTTGTCGGAGTTGAGGTAAGACCTGCGAAGCCCACGCGCAAGCGTGGCAAGCAGGCTCTCAGCGTTGATGGCACAATCTCGAACGGCTAAAACCATTCGGAGAGTATATCACCAATGGTGTCGGATGCTTCTACACGTCCGCAAGGAATAGCCCCGCATTATTGGGTGAGGTATATCGGTCTATTGGTGTTGTTGAGCATGTGCGGGTGTGCGGGTACCTTCGACTACGAGAAGGGCATCTACCAAACGCCTGACCAATCCTTGTCCTGCAAATTCATCCGCTGCTGTTATCCCTGGAAGTCGAAGGTGTATATCTGCACCGAGCCCAACACCACCGGGATGTCTATCACTTTCAACTACCGACCCTAACCCGAGGAGCAAGACAATGAACACTCATCCCGAAGGATGCAGACAGGAAGAATCTGGGCATTGGTTCTTTCGGCCAAACTGCAAGTTAGAACACCCGACCGGCCTACCTTCGCTCACCCCGGAGCAGACCATCGAGATGCTGGTCAAACTCTACCTCTCCTTTGAGGTTGGGTATTACGGGGAGTTGTCTGGTTTCTGCCCAGATTGTCGAGAATTTCTCTCCTACCCTAAGACATTCGAGGATCATAAACTGACTTGTCGATTGGTTCCGATTCTGATGAAGGCAAGCAAGTAAGGAGCGAGACAATGAAAGGTGTATCCGAAGACCGACTCGTCGAGTTGGCCGAAGTCTTTGGCCCCTATGAGGGCCACGAGATGGCTCGGGAGATACTGAAACTGCGAGAGAAGGTGCGTCTGTTGCAAGTTGCTGCGGATGGACATACCGTCGAATTGGTCAATGCCTTGGATAACGAGCAGGAGAAGACTGAAAGAATGCGCGATGCTTTGGTCGTTGCCCGAGACTGCATCGTTTTCCACGGCTCTTTGGATGTAGAGAACGACAAGGCTGATGATGAACGAGCGTTGGTGCGCGTCGATGCCGTTCTGAAAGGGCAATGACCGATGAGCAGCCAAAAGGACTTTGACAAGGCCATCAAGATTGCCAACATCATTGGGCCTGCTTGCTGCGGCGTTCATAAGTTGGATGTCATCAACGCCTTCGTCGATCTGTTCAGGGACAACCCAAAGTTCGATGAGACCGAGTTTCGGAATGCCTGTTGGAAGAAAGGGAAGGTGTAATCATGAGTAAGCAAAAGTGTCTCGATTGCAACGGTTCCGGCGAAGTGGAAGCAACGACGAGTTATAGGGAGCCCGCTGCAATGGATATCCCCGAAGAACCGCCCGCCCCCAAGCCGAAGAAGGATTGGTCGCCGTTCTGGCGTTCGACAAGAAAGGTGGCGTTCTGGTCTGCGATATGGGGTGGGATTGCCATCGGTTTCGTTTTGGGCGCAGCGTGTCTGGGTGAGGCTCTGAAAAGAGAAGTGCAGGAGAATAACCAGCGCATCAACAAGATGGGATATTTGGTGGCGCGGTATGGCGCTGACGATGCGGTGGTTCGTTGTTGGGTGGTCTCTCCGCAGACTCAGGCGGATGGCAGTGGCAAACTCTATGTGAAAGGCCCGGATATGCCGTTTGCCAATATGACCGACATCAAAGTGGTAGAAGTGCCGGATAGGAACGATGTGGATGGCTTCGCTCGAAGCATCGGAATCAAGGATGCCAGCCAATGCATCCGATAGGAGAAGGACAATGAATGAACATCCCTATCGACCGATAGAACTTCGCAACAGAGCCACTTCTGGTTTGATACGGGGTACCCCACCGCCGAAAAACGCATTACTGCAAACCGCCGGGAGGATATGAGCCTTGGCGGTCGGACAGAACTAAGTAACTGTCGTGTCGTCCATTACGCATGCCACCCACGTGGTCGTCCTAGTTCTGATGATAGGCGTAGTTAGTTTTGACTACGGGGCCGAATGTCTTCTGCCCCGTCCCAAAGCTGACTACCAAAATGAGGTTGATCATGAAGATGTTCCGTATTGAGACTCCTTTGGACCTGGGGGAACTTCCAGAAGGCGTTCTCGCCATGATGAAACTGCCCAACGTCTACTCTCGTGTGGTGCGGGAGGACGATATACCACAGCAAGCAGAAGATAACTGCATGTCTGTCGAAGAATTACTATCTCACTGCAAAGAACGGTGGGAGACTATGCCGTTCTCTCTGAACGATGGTGGTAGGGCTGGGGCTGGTCTTGGCGAATACAAAAGCGATTGTGTAAATCGTGCCATCGCTATAGCTAACCACTTGCCGTATCTGGACGTCCGTTCTGGCCTAACAAATATTCATCAAGGAGAAGTTGAAGATCAGATGCGAGAACTTGAGGGCATTGATCCTGTGTTCGCAAGTGAGGTTCGATGTGGTCGAAGCGACGATCCAGAAAGAAATGATGCTGCGGTCGTTCTGCATGAGGTATGGTTTAGCTCTAATCTGGATAATGGGTGCGCTCCCGATCTGTATGAACCATATCTTGAATCTCGTGGATGGGTGTATGTGGATTGCAAAGGAAAGAACACGCGGCTTCGCGCGGGCGATCTTCCAATGGGGAGATTGGTGGTTTCTATTCCTGAACACTATGTCGCAGTCATAGACGGTGTGATCCACGACACGTTCGATCCTTCGGAGGATGGAACAGCCATCATCGATGGATATTGGATACTGCCAACGAAAGAAGTATGACTACGAATAAGTAGGGTTCTGACCGCTTCCGCTGTCCTATTCGTGGGATGGCGGGAGAGGTGAGAACACTACCAATGACAGAAGGGAATCGATCAAGATGACGTGCATTATTGCTTTGCGAAACGATGGTAAGGTTCATATGGGTGCGGATCATGCGATCTCAAACTCATTTGGTGGCGTTCATTTGAACGGAGAAAAGTTGAAGAGGTTTCCGTCTGGTGTAGTTGTCGGATTTTCTGGAGCATTGGCGTTGCAAAACTCAATTGAGGAAGTGCTAATCAAACCGGAAACCGGCTTCACGACAATAGACATCTCTACCGATGATGGTAGTTTGCTGGACGTCTTCAATCTGCTCAAAGAAACAGCCAGTTCGACTGGCAATGGCGAACTACTTCTGGCTCAAAACACAACGATCGTGTATATGGGCAATATTGCTGGGTGGCATCGTGTGAAGGCTGAGTTCCATTGCATTGGAAACGGGGCACCAGTCGCTCTCGGTGCTATGCATGTTCTGTCAAAGTGCTCTCCTCGCAGACGCATCGAACGATCTATCGAGGCCGCGGCAACCCATATTATGGGCGTTGGGGTGGCTAAGAAGTGCGACTATGTGGAGGTTTGATTCAATGAGCGTCCTCGCCGATATCACGAAACCACCGATCAGTTTCTACTCCGAGAAATTGGAACCTGAGGACTACGAGAAGGAAGAAGAGGATGCCGATGAACAAGCGTAATCGAATCGAGCCTTGGTTTCTCGTCCAACCACCCAAACGAGCCGAGTTTTTGCCTTCGATCCATAAGATCGATGGTCATATTGACGGTTGGGCGCGCACTCATTGCGGCATCAAGATAAGGGATACGGTGCATTGCGCTATTGAAAAGGCACGCTCGTGGCGTGTTTGCAAGCGATGTAGGGCGTGTGGGTAGGATAACAGCGCACATTGGCCTACAAAGTGGGTTTGACTGGCCCGCACCTTCCCCTACCAGCACCTACCTCAGCCCCCCTCCTCGCCGTTCCGTCCGTCCTACCATGTAGGACAATCCGCCGCGCCGTAGCAAGAAGCATGCCAAGCCCCCGTTGCTGCACCGCGTCAGGGTTTTGTCTCCGGCGCGTCTCTTTGCCACACCCCCTTGCACCGCGCGGCAGAATGCTTAGGTTATGCGTTGCACCCCTCCCTTGCCGAGCGCGGGGGAGTATGGCCATGTAGGCGTCTTGCCTACCTGGGGGTGGGCGCCCCCGAAGCAATATCCATGCCAGGTGGCGCGGATTCAGGCCGAGCCTTACATTGTCTGTCCCCCTCGAAACAGACCGTCCCGTTTCTCTCCCTTCTCTTTTTCCGTTTCACGAAACGCCGCGAAAGGAATCACACCTAATGCTAACGACGGACTACTTTCCCATCTCAACATCCCTTACCAACGATTCAGATACCAAGATCGAAACCGAAGAAACAAGTAGTTCGTTCTCCTCACCCAAACCCAGACTTCCAAGTGCAGGTGCATCCTATACCAAACCAAAGGAAGAGATCGAAACACCTGCGCAAGAGGAGTTGCCTTCGTTCATTGTTGATCTTCTCGAAAGTGCCAAGGAAAGGGCTCGCCAAGAAGCCCGCATCAAGGAAGACAAGCCTACTCGCTCATATACTCGCAAGTCCTCTACATCGATAGACCTCGATTACAGACCGGAGAGTCGTAAGGCTGCTCCGGTTTTGTTCTGTCAAGCGCATGTTTTAGGGGATGAGGACTTTATGAGGGCCTCTCTCTATGTAGAGAACAAGTCTCTTCGACCGTTGGTATTAGCGAACGGTGGTGGCAAGTACATCTCTCAGGGCCTTTCATTCGCCAGCGCCTTCGATAACCTGCGAAGAGAAGCGCAACTCAGATTGAAACCAGTTAGCGCTGGCAAAGAAGGCAATCGGTATAGTCTGCCGGAAGGTAGCAAGACATACACGCCAGGTTTGCCATCTACCAGAGATAGGATTCGGATTCACGAAGCAAGATTGGCTGCGGAGAAGATAGCCAGGTACTACGGGATAGAGGGGGGATGAGCCCACATCTTACCATACAGACTTTCGGTTTCGAGTGGTTGGGGATTCGGAAGATCGAATGGATCAGCGGTTCGACAACATGGTTGCTGCTGATTGGGAAGAGTGTGGTGAGGCTGTATAAGACGCGTGGGAGAATGGACTAATGGATAAGCAAAGCATCGTCGTGTTCGCGATCATGTTCTTTGTAGCGCCGGTTCTCAACCATGTCGTCTTTCCGAGGACGCGTTGGTGGGTAAGGTATCTGGTAGTGCCGGTTGGATTGGCAGCGGTGGTGCTTGGGGCGATGCTGTTGATGAAGAGATAGACTTACCGACGCAAGGCACAAGGTAGTGCCGCGAGGCTTATAACCCCGGATCTTCGAGCTTGGTTCAATTCCAAGGCGTCGGACACTTAGACACGAAAGGACATCACATGAACACTTCTCGATTCAAGACTGCGTTTCTCTCCGCCTTCCAAGAAACGACTTCC